>MDTE01059172.1_pt1 | contig 19265 bp, 15 predicted proteins | sample 811231 | NCBI WGS metagenome assembly MDTE01 (sample SAMN05326651, study PRJNA326480) | marine metagenome | isolation source: seawater | place: Indian Ocean: Red Sea | collected 2010 | reverse complement strand
TGATTACCAATTTTATAAGCAACTGTTGTTAGAAGTTTGTTTTTTGATAAGGAGAATTTTTCCCCAATATTCATCAGAACAAAGCAACCAGTTCCGTATGTGCTTTTTGTCTGACCTTTTTCAAAACATGCTTGGCCAATTGCTGCTGCTTGTTGATCACCTGCCATTCCACCAATATTTATTGGACTGCCAAACAAATTAGTAGTACCAAAATCGTATGAATTACTGACTACTTTGGGGAGCAGATTTTGGGGAATATCTAAAATTTTTAATAGATCAGTTGACCATTCTTCTTTATTAGGATCATATAACATTGTTCTAGAGGCATTGGTTATATCAGTTATATGTGATTTTTTTTCAGTTAAATTCCATAATAACCAAGTATCAATTGTTCCAAATAGCAGGCTGTTTTCTTTAGCAAGCTTCTTGGCCTCAACATTATTATCTAAAATCCATTTGATTTTTGTAGCCGAAAAATAAGGATCAATAATCAACCCAGTGATATTTTGTATTTTTCTATCTAGTTTCTTTTCTTTTAAATCTTTACAAATATTAGTGGTTCTTCTGTCTTGCCAAACTATTGCATTGTAAACTGGCCTTCCTGTTCTTTTATTCCAAAGAATAGTTGTTTCTCTTTGATTAGCTATGCCAATAGAATAAATTTGTGAAGCTTCAATTTTGTTCTTTTTTAATATTTTTTGAATTAATAATTTAACATCATTCCATATTTCAACAGCATTATGCTCAACCCAGCCATTTTTTGGAAAAATTTGATCAAAGTGTTTTTGAACAGAATCAATAACTTTTAAGCGATTGTTATAAATTACTACCCTGGAACTTGTTGTTCCTTGGTCTATAGCTAGAATAAATTTCTTTTTATCAGAACTCATAGATGCTCCAGACTTTTGTAATTAATTATCACACAAGTTGTCACACAGAGTCACACAAAATGAAATTCAACGGCAAACAATGTTAATCTTGTCTAAGTTGGAGTTAAGTTTGGTCGGGACGAGTGGATTTGAACCACTGACCTCCAGTACCCCATACTGGTGCGCTACCAAGCTACGCCACGCCCCGAGGATAATGAAAAATTATAGTTTAAGTGTTTAATCTTTGAATTCTTTATCTTGAGGACGAAATTTGTTTCTCATGAAAGATACTATCGAACTATAGTATCTTCTTAATGCAAATAGAACTCCGACTAGTCCTCCAATTGCAATTTGAATGATATACCCTATATAACTAAAATCTAAATATGCATGTTCTATCATTCTTTCAAATTTTTTTTCTGGGACTGTTTGGGCATTCATTTCCGGTAGATTAAAAAATAAATTCATCGACAAAAAATAAATTAAAGTAAAAAACAAAAAAGAACGTTTATTAATGAATTTCATTTATATTTCAATGTGATATGTTAATTTATATAGATAATAATTATTCTGTAGATATTATCAGAAAGGCTATCACTAAACATTAATCTATTCGCCTTATTACAAATAATACCTATAAATAAGGATAAATTCATGGAAAAAAACATTATAAACAATAAGGATTATTGGGATAAATTTTATCTTGATTTTAATGAAACTTTAGAGAGTGATTTTGCAAGATTTTGTTCTGATAGAATATCAGGTTTGAGTGATTGTGTAATTGTAGAATTGGGTTGCGGAAATGGTAGAGATTCAAAATATTTTCACTCTTTAAATATTCCACTTTTTTCTTTTGATTTATCTGAAGTGGCTATAGATAAGCTCCAAAAATTAGGATTAAAAAATTCTACATTTATTGTATGTGATTTTAAAGATGTTAACTCTTTATCGGGCAAATTGAATGATGTTACGAAAAATAAGATTAAAGTTTTTTATTCTAGATTTACTATGCATTGTGTAAATGAGAATGTCGAAAACAAATTGTTAACTTGGTTGTTTGAAAATATGACTGAAGATGATTATTTTTTTATTGAATCAAGAACTGAATTTGATGAACTATATGGACAAGGTTTTGCTTTTGATGGAGGATTTATAACTTCTCATTATAGAAGATTTATTAACCAAGAAAATTTTAAAAATAAGGTTTTAAATATGGGTTTTAAGATAGAATATGAAGCATTTAGTAAAGGCTTAGCAATTAAGGGTAATGAAGATCCTAAACTAATGAGATTTGTGCTAAGAAGATAATGAATAAAAATTATTAGTTGTCATTTGTAAAACATTAGTCTTTTTTGGCATTAAAATATACTAATATATATACTTTGAAATAATATGATGAAGAAAAACCCAAAAAGATCTAATTTTCTTTCTTTTGTAAAGTTATTAATTTCTTACCATAAATATGGTCTTTTTTTAGGAATTTTAATTACTATTGTTGCTAGTCTTTTGGATACGATAGCATTAGCTTTAGTAGTTCCAACATTAGAACTTCTCACTTATTATGCCTCTCCTGAATCAATTGCTAATGAAGCTCATTCTGCAAGTAATATGGTTTTGAATTTCACTAGAGATATTTTTTTATTTTTTAATTTTGAATATACATTGAAATGGATGCTTTTAGTTATTTTTATCATCATGGGAATGAGAGCTATATCAGTGTTTATGTATAACGGATTGATGAATTTTTATAAGACAAAAATAGTAGCTACTTTGAGTAAAAATTTATATCGAAAACTTGAAAAATCAAGTTGGGTTTTTTACAAATCAAGACGTCATAGTGAAACAACTAATTTGATGACTGGTCAACCTTTAAGAGTAGGTTCAGCTTATGTAGATTTGACCGAAATTTTAGCAAATTCTTTTAACGTTTTAGTATATTTAATTGCGTCTTCACTCATTTCTGTAAAATTAACTATTTTTGCTGTTGTTGCAGCTTTCTTTTTGAGTGTAGTTTTTTATGGATTAAGAATTATAGCGAGAATATTAGGCGAAAAATCAACGATATATTCTGCTGAACTTCTTGAGTCAGTTGGAAACAGTATTTCTATGGCAAAATTTATTCGATCACATGGTCTAGCAAAAGTGATGAGAGAAAAAGTTTTTGTGCAATTAGAGAAAGTGAGAAAAAACCAATTTTTTATTTCTATTAATGAAGGCATATTTCATGCAACTTATGAATATGCTTTTATAATATTGATTTTATCAGGATTGTTAGTAGCTACAAGATTTATGGATTTGCCTACAAGTTTAGTTCTGTTAATGAGTTTATTGTTATATAGAATTTTTCAAAAAATCAAAGTGGTTCAAGCCCATCTTCAAAGACTTAGTAAAAATTTACCAGCATTAGATGCTATTCAGAATGCTATAGAGATATCCACAAAAGAAAAAGAGGATTGGGGAACTAAAGAATATAAAGGGTTTAAAAAATCAATTTCTTTAAAATCTGTTTATGTAAATTTTGATGAAAATCAGATTATAAAAAATATTGATTTAGAAATAGAATTAAATTCAACTGTTGCTTTTATTGGTCCATCAGGTGGAGGTAAAACTACTTTAGCTGATATAATTTCTGGTTTAATAAGGCCAGATTCAGGAAAAGTGTTAGTAGATGGAGAAAATTTATATCAATTTTCAGAAAAATCATGGAAAGAAAAATTGGCTTATGTTTCTCAAGGTTCCTTATTATTTAATGATTCTATAAAGAATAATTTACTTTGGGGAAATGAATATTCTGATGAAAAGGAAATGATAAAGGCGGCACGATCTTTCTCTACTCACAAATTTGTCAATAAAATGCCTGAAAAGTATGACACCAAGATAGGAGATGTAGGTTCTAATTTATCTGGAGGAGAGAGGCAGAGATTAGTATTAACTAGAGCTATGCTCAGAAAACCTAGAATTTTGATTTTAGATGAAGCAACTAGTGAATTGGACTCAAATACTCAATCTGAAATAGTATCAAGTCTTAAAACATTAAAAGGTAAAATTACTTTATTGATCATAGCTCATAGGTTAGAAACGATTAGTATTGCTGATAAAGTTTACTTTATTGATTCAGGAAATATTTCTGAAATTTTAGATCCTATTGATACCATAACCAAAGAAAGTAAAATGAAAGAATTATTTTCAAAAGGAAACTAAAATGAATGATCTTGAAAAAAAAATAAATATTTTACAGAAAAATTTTTCTGATACTGTGAGGCATCTTTGACTTAGATAGCTTTTCTAAGGAAATCTTAAGAATTGAAGATGAAGCCTCAAATCCTCATATTTGGAACGATCATGAAAATGCTAGATCTATCATGAGAAAATTATCCTTGGCCAAAAAACGTTTTTCGGCATGGGAAAATCTAAAAACATCTATTAATGATCTAACTGAAGTTTTAAAAGATTCTAAGGATGAAGAAATTGAAGATTTTAGAGAAGATTTTTTAGAAGAAATAAACAAAATAGAAAATAAATTAGAAGATTTAGAATTTAGTGAACAATTGTCAGGAGAACATGATTCTTCATTTGCAATAATTTCTTTAAGTCAAGGAGCAGGGGGTGTGGATGCGCAAGACTGGACTTCAATGTTGATGCGAATGTATCTGAGATGGGCTTCAAGAAAAGGTTTTGAAGCTGAAGTTCTTTCTAGAATGACAGGAGAAGAAGCAGGAATTAAAAGTGCTTTGATACGAATTAAAGGAGATTATTCATATGGATACTTGAAAGGTGAAAAAGGTACCCATAGGTTGGTGAGACTTTCACCATTTAATGCTAATAGTCTTAGACATACTAGTTTTGCGTTAGTTGAAGTGATGCCGGAGCTAGAAAGCAGTGTTGAAGTGAATATTAATTTAGATGATTTAAGAATTGATACTTTTAAAGCTAGTGGGCATGGTGGTCAAAGTGTTCAAAAAAATTCATCTGCAGTTAGGATTACACATTTACCTACTAATATAGTTGTTTCGGTTCAAAACGAACGTTCTCAGAGTCAAAATAAAAAATTAGCAATGAGTATTTTGAAATCAAGAGTTCTGGAAATCGAATTAGAGAAAAAAGAGTCAGAAAAAAATAAAATTAAAGGTGAACATGTTTCAGCTGAATGGGGAAGTCAGGTAAGAAATTATGTTTTACACCCATATCAATTGGTGAAAGATAATCGTACATCTCTTGAAATAAAGGATGTAAAGAATGTTTTAGATGGTGATTTAGATGATCTTTTAAGAGCTTATTTAAAGACTTTAATGGGGAAAAATTAGATTAAAATTTTGATAAAAACAATTTAGATTGTAAAATTAAAATATGATTATGAATTTTAAGAAAATTATTATTAAATATTTTTTGATTATTTCTCTAGTGGGAACATTGATATCTTGTGGAAGTGATACTGATATTGTTACTCCAGATTTAAATTCTTCTGAAGAAACATCTAATCAAGAAAAAAATATTGCTCCTGGATTAATGACCGAAAAAAAATCAGATGATTCAGGTGATAAAAATAGAGGAGGGGTATTAAAAAGACTATGGGCTGATCCCGCAACTCTAGATCCTCATTTGGTTACAGATACTACTTCGGCTGGACTAGTAGTTGAGTTATTTAGTGGCTTGGTAAGCTTAAACTCAGATCTAGAAATTGTTCCAGAATTGGCAGAATCATGGAATATTTCTGATGATGGAAAAGTTTATACTTTTAAATTAAAAGAAAATATTTTGTTTTCTGATGGGACTCCTATAACAGCTTCTGACTTTAAATGGTCTTTAGAAAGAGCTGCTCACCCTGATACAGAATCTCCAGTTGCATCTATTTATTTAGAAGATATTGTAGGTTCAATGGAAGTAATTGATGGTGATGGTTCAATTACAGATATTTCTGGAATAAAAGTTATTGACGATAATACACTTCAATTGACGATAGATGCTCCTAAAGCTTATTTCTTAGCTAAATTGACTTATCCAACTGCATATGTTGTTAAGAAAGAAAATGTTGAGCAAGGAGGAGACAATTGGACTGATTCTCCAGTCGGCACTGGTCCATTTATTTTATCTGAGTATAGTATAGGAGAGGTTTTGGTAATTCGAAGGAATGATAATTACTGGGGCGAAAAGGCTAAACTAGATGGTGTTGAATTTAATCTAGCTGGTGGAGTAGCTATGGCTATGTATGAAAATGATGAAATTGACATTACTGGTGTTGGTTTAGCTGATTTAGAGAGAGTAAAAGATGTGAATGATCCTTTAAATAATGACTTGGTATCTGTACCTCCTTCTTTCACTGTTACTTATATAGGTTTTAATGTTAATGAGCCTCCTTTTGATGATTTGAAGTTTCGATTAGCTTTAAATTATGCAGTAGATAAACAACTTATAGCCTCTCAGGTTTATTCGGGATTAGTTAAACCTGCTTATGGTATTTTACCTCCGAATTTTCCAGGTTTTTCACTTGATATCACTGGAATAGGATATGATCCTGACAAGGCAGTTCAATTACTTGCTGAGTCAAAATATGCTGATTCTTCTAATAGGCCACCAATAATTGTTACAGTTCCAGGAACTGGAGGTTCTCCAAGTTTAGATATGGAAGTAGTAAGTGATATGTGGGATAGAATTCTAGGAGTTCAAGTAGAAATTCAACAAGTTGAATGGGCAACTTATTTACAAGATTTACATAGAAGAAGACTTCAAGTTTGGGGAGGTTCAGGTTGGCAAGCAGATTATCCTGACCCTCAAGATTTTATTGATATCCTTTTTCATTCTAATAGTACTAATAACCATGGAAATTATACTAATCAAGAAGCTGATAAGCTTCTTGAAGATGCAAGAACTGAGCAAGATGTTTATAAAAGGATTAGTTTATACAATCAAGCAGAACAATTAATTATAGATGATGCACCTTGGTTGCCAATGTGGTTTGACCAGGAAGGTTTAGCTTTAATAAAACCATGGGTAAAGGGATTTAATTTTACTCCTATGATTGTTCCTAAGATGAAAGATGTCTATATCGATAAAAGTTAATTAAGTAGGTTAAAGTATGTTTTACTACATACTAAGAAGGATAATTTGGACTCCAATATTATTACTGATAATTTCTTTAATAGTATTTATTATGGGGTTATATGGTCCAGGTGACCCCGTAGAAGTTCAATTAGGTCAAAATTATTCTGAAGAAAGAGCTGAAAGAATAAGAGAAGCAAAAGGTTTAAATGATCCACTTTATATCCAATATTTTAGATATATAGGAAATGCTCTTAAAGGAGATTTTGGAGAAAGTTATAAATATCCTAGTAAGAAAGTATCTGAGTTATTAAAACCAAAACTTGTGGTTTCCGCTAAACTTTTTTTAGCTTCGATATTTATTACTATTTTATTAGGGATCCCTTTAGGTTTTTATTCAGCTTTAAGGCAAGGTTCTTGGATTGATCCATCAGTTGTTGCACTTACTTTGGTACTTTATGCCATGCCTGTTTTTCTTATAGCACCAGTTTTAATTATAGTTTTTTCTTTAGAGTTAGGGTGGTTTCCTGTTTCTGGATGGGGTGGGTTCTTTGATAAAAGAATAATTTTACCAGCTATAACAATCGGAATCCCTGGAGTTGCTGTTTTAACAAGAATAATGAGAGCAAGTACTTTAGATGTTTTGGGTAATGAATTTGTTAGAACTGCTAGAGCAAAGGGTCTTACAGATTTGGTAGTAAATTACAGACATGTAGCGAGGAATGCTTTAATTCCCGTTGTAACAATTTTAGGGTTTTCTATAGCAGGAATGTTAGGAGGAGCTTTAATAGTTGAGTTGATTTTTGGTATTCCAGGTGTAGGTAGATTTGCGTTAGATTCAATTTTTTCTAGGGATTACCCTGTGATAATGGCATTAACTTTAATAGGGGCTATTTCATTAATTGTTGCAAATTTAATTGTAGATATATTTTATGTGATTTTGGATCCAAGAATAAGATATTGAGTATCAGGTATGGATAATAATAAATATTCAAAAGTAAATTCAAATAGCCCATTTAAAATTACTCTTAATAAGTTATTTAAGAAGAAGCTTGCGGTTGCTTCAATGATAATTTTATTAATATTGTATGGATCAGGAATTTTTGCTTCATTTCTTTCCCCTTATCCATATACAGAAACAGATTTGGTAAATACTCAAGAAGGGCCTTCAAAAGAACATTTTTTTGGTACAGATAGATTAGGAAGAGATATATTTACTAGGGTATTGTGGGGTATCCAAACAACTGTGATAGTAACTTTTGTTGGATTGTTGACTGGTAGTTTAATACTGGGAGTAAGTTTAGGTTTAATTTCTGGTTATTTTCAAGGAAAAATTGATGCTTTAATTATGCGTCTAGGAGAAATAACTTCTGCTTTTCCAGATATACTTTTAATTATTCTTCTTGCAGCTACACTTAGACCGAGAATAGTAGATTTTGCAAGAGATATTGAAGGAAAAACTGGAATTTCAGGTTTAATTTCCTCAGGATTTATTGATTATGTGGTCATAGGTTTTGCCCTACTCCCATTGAGTTGGTTTGGCATGATGCGTTTAGTTAGAGGTCAAGTTTTAAGTGTTGCAAATAGTGAATATATTGAATCAGCAAAAGCTATGGGAGTTTCTAGGACCAGAATTCTAATTAAACATGTGTTTCCAAATATTTTAGGTCCTATCATAGTTTCTGCTACTTTTGGATTAGGAGCAGTAGCGGGAACGGAGATAATTCTAAGTTTTTTTGGTTTAGGAGTACAGCCTCCAAGACCAAGTTTAGGTATTATGATTAGTGATGTTACAGGAAGAGGATCTGCTAGTGTATCTGTTCTTAAAAATCATCCAGAACAACTTTTAGCCCCTATAATTGTTGTTTGGTTATTGATATTTTGTTGGAATTTATTAGGAGATGCTCTTACAGATGTTTTTAATCCTAGGTCAAAATGATTTTATAAACCTTTCCTGTTTGAAATAGTTCTATAAGACAAATTATATTTAGTTTTATGTCCTGAAAAAAATCTGTCTAATTCGTCCACCATAATTGAGAAAAATCTTGGTTGACAAGCTTTAGTGACTCCAGCTATATGAGGTGACAGGAAGACATTTTCCATATTTCTTATAGGGGAATCTTCAGGTATTGGTTCAGGTTCAAAGACATCCAATGATGCAATAATATCTTTTTTAGATAATCTTTTGATTAAATCTTCTGAATTGAAAATTGCTCCTCTAGAGACATTAACTAGTACTGTACCTGGTGGAATTAAATTTAATTCTTTTTCACCGATCATATTTTTGGTTTTTGGAGTTAATGGAGCCAGGCAAATAATTACATCAACGTTTGATAGTACATATTCAAGTGATGTTTGGGTAAAATCAAAAATATCTGCAATTTCTGAATCTAAATAAGGATCATACACAAAATTAGTTGTTTTAAAAGGTTTAAGGAAAGTTAATAATCTTCTACCTATATGTCCACAACCTATTAGACCTACTCTTCTTTCCCAAAGTTCTCCGGCTTTAAATCCAGGGTCATTTTCTCTAGATCCACCAGGGAAAACTGTTTTTCCAGCTATAAGGTTTCTGAAATGTTCTCCTGCATTTTTCAATCCTAATATACTTAACCCTAAAGCCCATTCAGCTACAGGATAGGATGATCCATGAGTAGTGTCTACAACATTAATCTCTTTTTTGAATGCAGCTTCGAGATCAATTCTTTGAGAAAATCTGTCTCCTTCTAATTCACCAATGAATTTTAAATTTGGGCAATTATCTATTACATTTTTACTAATTAAAGGAGATCCATGAGATACAATTAAAGCATCCAAATTTTTAGTGAATTCTATTAGTTTAGTTTCTGATTCTTTTGAGAAAGATGGATGATTATCCCAATCAGAGGTCTGATTGAATTCTTGCCATTTAAAGTTAGCAAAATTTTTCAATCGTGATAATTCAAGATCAATAGGATAATTTTTTCTTACTTCTTTATTGCAAGCTAAGCCTATATTTGGATTTTTATTATTCATTTAGAATATATTTATAATTGTTTTTTATATTTTGTAATTAAAGTTAAAATTAATTAATTGATTTTAGATAAAAGAGTAATAAGAGTAAAGTGAATTCTTCTTCTACAAGATCTAATGTGATTGCTAAAAATGGTGCTGTGGCTACTAGTCAGCCTTTAGCAGCACAAGCAGGTTTAGAAATATTGAAGAAAGGTGGGAATGCAGTAGATGCTGCTGTAGCTACTGCTGCAGTACTTAATGTTGTTGAACCTATGTCTACAGGTATTGGTGGAGATATATTTGCATTAGTGAGAAATTCAAAAAATAAAATTGTAAAATCCATGAATGGTAGTGGTAGATCTGGTTCTTATGCAAATTCAAATTTTTTAAAACAAAAAGGTTATGATTTTATTCCAAAATCAGGAATTGAGGGTATTTATTCTGTTTCAGTACCAGGTACTGTTCATGGATGGGAAACACTTTTAAATGATGAAGGTAATATGAATTTAAAAGATGTTTTGGAACCAGCTATAAAATATGCCTTTGAAGGTTTTGGAGTATCTGAAAAAATTGCAAATTCATGGAAAGATTCAATGAATAAAATATCTGTAAATGGATCTAATGAATTTTTGCCTTTAGGAAAAGCTCCTAAAGCGGGTTCTCTATTAAAACTTCATGAATTAGGAGAAACTTTAACCAAAATTAGTGAAAAAGGGTCTAAAGAATTTTATCAAGGAGATACAGCAAATAAGATTATTAAATTTGTTGAATCTTTAGGAGGATGGATTACAAAAGAAGATTTATTGAATCATACTACCGATTGGGTAGAACCTATTCACACGAAATATAGAGATGTAAGTATTTGGGAGTGTCCTCCAAATGGTCAAGGTATCGCAGCTTTAATAGCTTTGAATATTATCGAAAATTTTAATATTTCTGAATTTGGATTTCAAACGGCGAAAACATTTCATCATTCAATAGAATCTATGAGATTAGCATTTGCTGATTCTTTGCAATATGTTACAGATTCAGAAACTAATTATGTTCCTGTAAATGAGTTGATTTCTAAAGGTTATGCTAAGTCTAGAAGTAAATTAATTAATCCTAACCAAAGATTTAATGATGTCAGTTTTGGGAATCCATTAAATTATAGTGATACTGTGTATATTTCAGTGATTGATGGAGAAGGTAATGCTTGCTCTTTAATTAATAGTTTATATGAAAGTTTTGGGTCTGGTCTGTTGGTTCCAGGTACAGGAATATTTTTGCAGAATAGGGGATCTCTTTTTTCTTTAGATGAAAAACACCCAAATTATCTTTCTCCTAGAAAAAGACCATATCATACTATAATTCCTGCTATAGCCACTAAAAATGAAGAACTTTGGCTTAGCTTTGGAGTCATGGGAGGTTTTCAACAACCACAAGGGCATCTTCAAGTTGTGATGAATATGGTGGATTTTGATTTAAATCCCCAACAATCTTTAGATGCTCCAAGATTTAGAGTAGATTTAGATTCAGATTCTGTTTGGTTAGAAGATAACTTGTCTGATGAAATAGTTAATAAACTAAATAAATTTGGTCATCAAGTAGAAGTAATTTCTGAAGGAATGCAATTTGGTGGAGGGCAAATATTAGAGAAAGATTCAGATTCTGGATTAATTGTAGGAGGATCTGATTCTAGAAAAGATGGTTGTGTGGTAGGCTGGTAATTCATGAGAATAGCATTTGTTTCTCCTTATGATTTTTTAAGTCCAGGGGGAGTGAATAGACATATTATCGGGCTTTCAGAAGAATTAATTCGAAAAGGTCATTCAGTTAAAATAATTGGCATAGCATCAGGAGATTTTAAATTACAAAAAGAAGTTGAATTTATAAATCTTGGAAATTCATTACCCTTTTCCCTTGGAGGTACTACTTCTAATATTTCATTATCTCCTTTTGTTTTATTGAAGATAAGAAAAGTTTTTCGAAAATACCAATTTGATGTAATTCATATTCATGAACCCTTAGCTCCTCTAGTTTCTTTGGGTGCATTACTTTTTTGTAATATTCCAATAGTTGCTACTTTTCATGCTTCTAGTAAAAATGTTTTTAGATACAAGGTGATAAGTAAAATATTTAATAATCTTATAGAAGAAAAAATTTCTCAGAAAATAGCTGTATCTCGATAAGCATTAAGAACAGCTTCTGAATATATTTCTGGAAAATTTGAAATTATTCCTAATGGAATAGATTATTATCATTTTTCAAAAAGCGATAAAAGGACAAAATTGAATTTTGGGAAACAAAAAAATATTTTATTTTTTGGTCGCAATGAACCAAGAAAAGGGATTTCAATTTTGTTAAAAGCTTTTTCTATTCTCAAATCAAGAGGAAAAGATTTCAGACTAATATTAGCTGGACCCGATACTGACAAAATAGATACTTCTGAATATTTGGATTATAGATTTCTAAAAGATGTTATATGCGTAGGAGAAGTAGATTATAATTTACTTCCAGAGTATTTTTATTCTTCAGATTGTTTTTGTTCTCCTGCTATAGGCAATGAAAGTTTTGGTATCGTGATCCTTGAAGCTATGGCTAGTTCTTTGCCTGTAGTCGTATCTAATATCTCAGGATATAATGAATTAGTAATAGATGGTGAAAGAGGAGTATTTTTTGAAAAAGGAAACTCTGAAGATTTAGCAGAAAAATTAGAGAAAGTTCTTGATGACTCAAAATTTAGTGAAAAATTGATTAAAGAAGGTGAAATTTTTTCTAAAAAACATGATTGGGAAAAATTAGTTGAATTAATTTTGAATAAATATGAAGCAGTAGGATTATAAAACGGAATGGAAATGAATATTGAACAACTTAGAGATTCATTTAGATCTTTTCTTTCAACTTATTTAGAAGAGCCTGTAGCTGGTTTCTTATCTAAAATCAGATTAAATCCAAATCACATTACTTTTCTTGGTATTTTTTTTGGATTAGGTGCAGGTGTTTTTGCTTTATATGGAAAATTTCTTTTTGCAGGAATAATGATTTTTGTTAATGGTTTTTTAGATTTAATGGATGGTGCTTTAGCTAGAAAATTAAATATGAAAAGTAAAAGGGGAGCTTTTTTTGACTCTGTGGCAGATAGATTCAATGAAGCAATAGTGCTTACAGGCATAGGAGTATATTTTTTAAGAACATCTGAAGAACCATTAATTCCTGTGACTTTAGTCTTAATTGCTCTTATTGGATCTATGATGACTAGTTATATGAGAGCAAGAATGGAAGGTTTAGGTACTGAAGGATCACCAGGTTTTTTTACTAGACCTGAAAGAGTATTTGTAGTTATGGTTGGTTTATTATTTAGTAGACCTTTTGAAACTTTATGGATATTGGCAATTGCTACCATCTTTGGTTCAGTTCACAGATTTATTTCTATTTGGCTTAGATTAAAAAGTAATTAATTGATGAAAATACTCAAAACTCTATTATTAATTTGTTTTTTCACCCTTTCTTTTAGATCAGATATAGTGCTTGCTGATAAGGAAAATTTCATTAAGAATTCAGGAATGATTAGTGATCTTCCATATGGATTGAAGTTTTTTGTTGATATTAACGAAGAAATAGAAATTTCAGATATAGCAATTAAATTTAAAGTTTTAGATAGAAGCGCTCTCCAATATGATTATTTTGATCTAGATGATTATGAAAACAATAATCGAAAAGAATACTATTTCAAAACTATTTCTCCCAATAGTTATATTCCTCCTGGTAGTTTAGTTGAATATTATTTTGAAATTTTTCATTCAGATAATGAATCAATTAAAACTGATCCTGTAGTATCTCGAGTTTTAGATTCTAGGTTTGAATGGGAATCTTTAAAAAATGATAATGTTGAGGTGTTCTTTCATGGACCAGTAAGGAAAAGAGCTTTAAGAATTCTGAATTCTGCAGAAGATTTAAATACTAGAATGAAAGATATTTTACCTTCTGCAGAGTTCAATAACATTGTTATTACAATGTATAATAATAATTCTGAAATGTTTGATGCAGTTGTTCACAAAAGTAGTAAACAGTCAAGAGAATTAATTACAGAGGGCCAGGCATTTGATAGAGAAAATGTTGTTTTGGTACAAGGTTCAGGTAGAAGATCAGTAGGGACTGCCACCCATGAACTTACTCATATATTAGTAGGTAGAGCATCAAAAGGGTCACTTTTGGGAGTCCCCTTGTGGCTTAATGAAGGATTAGCAGAGTATGGTAATCTTGATCCTGGAAATAGTTATGATAGATTTCTTGAGTGGGCTATAGATACTGAAAGAATTATGCCCTTTTCTACACTAAATAGATTTCCAGGAGAACCAAGTTTAACAATAGTTGCTTATGGTCAATCTAAAAGTTTTGTCAATTTTATTATTAATGAATTTGGTTCAGATACTATTCAAAAAATTTTAGATCAACTTTCTGAAGGTAAACGGATTGAAGGAGCTTTTCAATCCGTGATAGGTTTTGATTTAAAGGAAGTGGAAAATTTATGGAGAGAAAAAATTGGAGCTAAACAGCTCAAAGAATCTACTGTTGAAGTGAAACCTAAGCAGGGTGGTTCTGTCCCGGAATTAAAACCTTATTCTTTAACTCCTGAGCCGAAGGATTTTTCTGAAAAACAGGAAGAATTGGAAAAACTTGAACCTTCAGAAGAGGTTATCGATGCTAATAATTGTAATTCTACAGGCGGAAAAAGTATTGATATTTCATTTTTGATTGTGATCTTTTTAATAATTTCTAAGTATATTTTTAAGAGATTTAAATTGATCTAGCCCAAGAAAGAATTTTTGATAAAGTTCCACCTAATATTTCTTTCTTGTCTTCCTCAGAAACGAAATCACAATGAGTTCTAAAGTTTTCCAATGTTTGTCTATATGTAGTAGCTAATTTTGCAACTGGAAAATCTGATCCCCATACCATTTTTGTCCCAAAATTCTGATATGCTTTTTTATATACCCAAAATGTGTTTGAGTAAGGATATTCCCATTTGTCAGGGGTATCTTGAACATAATAAAAACCTGATAATTTTAGATATATGTTTGGAAGTTTTGATGATTCCATTACATTATTAATATTTTCATAAGGTTCTTTTTCAGTACATTTAAGACCTGCAAGATGATGGGAAAGTATAGGTAATTCAGGATATCTTTCTGCTACTTTCCTTAAAAAAGTATGATGATGTGGTGCACCTGCAATACTAGCGATTAATTTTCTCTCGTTAGCTACTCCAAAGAAATCTTGTCCTTCCTGAGTGTCCATCCATGATCCATCATCATTTCCATCTAAATAATGTGTAAATCCTTTAATTGGCCATTTTTCAGAGGCCTCTTCTAGCCTTTTAGCTGCTCCAGGTTTATGGTAAGTATCTGACCAGTTACTATCTACATCAGCATATTGATGAATCTTCCCAGAATATTTTTTCACATTCTCAGATAGATAATCATTATTATCTGGATTATGCCATATTTGAGCACATACTACTGTCGCTTGATCGACTTTATTCCTATCCATTTCATAAATAAGTTGATCTATATTTCCATGAGTTTCAGGGTTAGGAACACCTGGTTCGTCAGGATTGTGTGAGTTGCTAGTTTGATATGGCCAATATGTCCAAGCATGGCAGTGACTATCTATAATCATTCGTACCTCCAAAGAATTTAATCATAAATATATTGTTATAAAGGATAATTTAATTATCAAGTTTTTTATTCAAATCCTTGATTAAGAATATTTGTTAATTAAATTAATACATTTTCGAAACATTTTGTTAACAAATAAAATATAAGGTCAAGTTCAACGAAGATTTTTTAATATATTAGGAGGTTTTATGAATTTCGATACGGGTCACATTGCTTGGATGTTAGTGGCTTCAGCATTAGTATTATTTATGACTCCAGGTTTAGCTTTTTTCTATGGAGGTTTAGTAAGAGCTAAGAATGTAGTTAGTACTATAATGTATAGCTTTATGTCTATGGCTGTAGTAAGTATTGTTTGGATTCTATGGGGTTACAGTTTAGCTTTTGGAGATAGTTTAATTGATATAGGAGGTAGCAGTTTACTGGGAGACTTCAAGTTTTTTGCTTTATCAAATATAGGTGCAGGAGGAGAGGGTATCCCAGATTTATTATTTGTTGTTTTTCAAATGATGTTTGCAATTATTACTCCAGCTTTAATTACAGGAGCTTTTGCTGAAAGATTTAAGTTTTCTACTTATCTAGTATTCTTAGTTTTTTGGATTACTTTGGTATATGCTCCTATTTGTCATTGGGTATGGCAATCAGATGGTTGGTTATTTAAAAGGGGAGCTTTAGATTTTGCTGGTGGAACTGTAGTGCACTTAAATGCTGGAATGGCAGCAGTAGCAGCTGCATGGTTAGTTGGGAAGAGAAGAGGAGAAACTGAAGGATTATCTGCTCATAATGTTCCTTTTGTAGTTTTAGGTGCAGCTATACTTTGGTTTGGATGGTTTGGATTTAACGCCGGAAGTGGTTTAAGTGCTAACTTTCAAGCAGTGAATGCCTTTTTGGTAACTAACACAGCTGCCGCAGCAGCAATGTTAACTTGGACAATTGTAGGATATATACAAACTAAGAAATTTAGTGCCGTTGGTGCAGCTACTGGAGCAGTTGCTGGTTTGGTTGCAATTACCCCTGCATCAGGATTCGTTGATGCTAGTGGAGCATTGGCTATTGGGGTTACAGTAGCTTTAGTTTGCTATTTTTCTGCTAAATTTATGGAAAATTCCAAATTGGATGATGCTTTAGTTGTTTTTGGGGTACATGGAGTTGGAGGTCTTTGGGGAGCATTGATGACTGGAGTTTTTGCATTGGAATCTGTTGGAGGGACAAAAGGATTAATTGAAGGTAATGGTGCCATAATGATAGAACAAATTATTGCTGTTCTTGCTACTGGTGCTTACTCTCTAATTGCTACTTTAATAATTTTGAAAATATTGGATGTTATTCCAGGTTTAGGACTTCAGGTAGCAGAACAAACTGAGTCTGCAGGTTTAGATGTTTCTGAACATGGTGAAAGAGGATATGTTCAAGACGTAGCTGATTAATAAAATAAAAAAATTATTAAAATATCGGGTTAGAGAAATCTTTCCCGATATTTTTTGTAAAAATTTAAAGGACAACTTAAATTAATCTGTTAACATTAAACTAATTAAAATTATTGAATATATAAAATGGTCAAAATAGAAGCTGTAATCAGACCAGAAAAAGTAAATGTAGTGGTTGAAGCATTAGAAAAGGTAGGATGTGGTGGATTCCATCTCTTAAATGTTACTGGAAGAGGTAATCAAAAAGGTATTGAAATATTTGTGGGAAGAGGAACTTCCTCTGCAACTAGGTCATCTTTACCGAAAACTCTTGTTGTAACTGTAGTTCAAGATAGAGATAAAGATAAAGTTATTGAAGCTTTGATAGATGCGAATAGAACAGGAGAAGAAGGAAGAATTGGTGATGGTAAAATATTTGTGTCTCCGGTTAGCGAGGTAGTAAGAGTTAGAACTGGAGAAAAAGATAATAAGGCCCTTTGAATCATCATTAAAAAATTATAAAGATTGACAATAAATCTTTATAATAATTACAATTCCTCGAGTATGATGCTATTTTTAGAGGTAAAGGAGCGTAGCTCAGCTGGCTAGAGCGGCGGTCTCCAAAACCGCAGGTCGGGGGTTCGAGTCCTCCCGCTCCTGCCAAAGTCCATTTGGATACAATCATGCTAGATTGTAGCCGAGGTGTTGGAATTGGTAGACAAGCAGCGTTGAGGGCGCTGTGCCCTTATGGGCGTGCGAGTTCGATCCTCGCCCTCGGCACCATGTAGAATAGCAAGAAAATTTAAAAAATATGGCGACGTAGCCAAGTGGTTTAAGGCGGGGGTCTGCAAAACCTCTATTCGGCGGTTCGAATCCGCCCGTCGCCTCCATTGGTTTAATTGCCGAGGTGGTGGAATGGTATACACGACGGACTTAAAATCCGTTGCACCTAGTGCATGCGAGTTCGACTCTCGCCCTCGGCACCATTTAATCTTGTGGTTTTTTCCCTTAATTGTTAGTATCTGATCATAAAATTTATATATGAAATTAGATTGGGAGACTATAATGTCAAAAAATCGAAGATTAATTAGTGGTTTTCTATTGAAATCTCTATTAATAAGTTTTTCAGCTATTTTTGTTTTTGCATGTGGTAGTGCAGAGACTGAAGTTGTAGAAGTTATTAAAGAAGTTCCAGTAGAAAAAGAAGTGATTAAAGAAGTAGAAGTTGAGAAAGTAATTATTGAAGAAAAAGCTGGAGAAACTATAGTTAAAGAAGTTATTGTAGAAAAACCAGTTACTGTTGAAGTAGTTACAGTTAAAGAAAGAGAAAAGGTGATTGAAATTACTCCTACACCTATACCTGGTGGAGGAACAGCTATTTCAGTTGATATGTCAGATTTTGTCTTTAAATCTAATGAACCCAATCCTGTTAGAGGTGGAATTCTTAGGATGACATTTGGTGTTAGTGTTAAGCATACAGATCATCACCAAATGCCTGTAGCTCAAGGAGCTGGTCCCCATAACTTTACAGTAATGTATAACGGTTTAATTAGAATGAATCCAAACACAGGAATGACTACTATAATGCCAGACTTGGCAGACAAATGGGAAATTTCTGCTGATGGAATGATATACAAATTCCATTTAAGAGAAGGAGTTAGATGGCATGATGGAACAGACTTGTCTGTAGATGATGTTATTGCAACTTTTGAAAGAATTGTTAATCCTCCGGATAATATAGCAATTGGAATTCAATCTTTATTTACAGAGATTGATACTATTGAAGATGGTGGAGACAACTGGGTTGTATTTAATTTGAAGAGACCTAGTGCTCATCAATTTAATGCATTTACAATGTTAAATGCGACAATTCTTCCTAAGAAATGTCTAGAAGACAACAATTTTGATGTTAGAGAAGTTGTATGTCCAGGAACTGGACCTTTCAAATTTGTTGAATATATTCCTGGTGAATATATGTTGTTTGAAAAGAATGAAGATTACTGGAATCCAGAATTGCCTTATATAGATGGTATAAGAATGATTCATGCTGGTGGAACTGCGAGAGGAGTGAACGTTATAACTGACGTAGCTGATTTTGCATGGAATACATCAGAGGATGGATATGCTCAAGCTCAAGCAGATGACAGAGTTCTATCAAAGAGAATGCCTAATACAGGTAGTGGTTACTTTGGTTGGAATAATGCAGTAGCTCCATTCAACGACAAAAGAGTTAGGAGAGCGTTTCATTTAGCTATTAACCCTCATAACTTTAATAGAGTATCATTGGGTGCTACTAATCCAAG
>MDTE01130339.1_pt1 | contig 19269 bp, 15 predicted proteins | sample 811231 | NCBI WGS metagenome assembly MDTE01 (sample SAMN05326651, study PRJNA326480) | marine metagenome | isolation source: seawater | place: Indian Ocean: Red Sea | collected 2010 | reverse complement strand
CGCTGTGTTGGGCAATTATTTGTGTGAAATAGTATGTTGAAATAAAGATGAAAATCCTGCGGTTGAGAGTGGGAAAATTGCTTGACACCTGCACGAGTGTTCAGTATGTTGAAAATGCTGAACATTTGTGTATGTCATGGCGTTTTCAAGGTCCTCTCCAGCGCAATCCCCCGTGCTGGACACTCCCCCAGGAGGTTTATCGATGAAGAGGCGACAAATTTCTCTCAGAACTCGATCTGTAGCCGATCTGGGCAGCGAGCTTAGCGCGGTTATTAATCGAGTACGCAATGGATTCGGTTCGATCTCGATGCGCCGTTGCGCCACTCTTCCGGCCGTTCAGGAGGCAGAGCAAGCGGTCGATCGCACTGCGCGCCAATTCCTCCGCGGCGAGGTGAGCTTAAGTACCTGGTATCGGGTTTTGCGTCAATACGAGGAGACCTGGATGCTCGAGCTGGAGCGAGCGCGGAGTGTCCGAGCCGAGCGCTGTGCGGCCTGAGGCCGGGTCTGTTTTTAGGTGTTCTGGCGGTTTTGCTGGGTCGCAGATTTTTTGTAGAGGAGGGCTAGCCTATCTATCTGAGTCCTCGAGCACCGTCCGGTGCTCGTCGATATAGAGCCCGATCTTATCCACGGGGATCCTTTTAAAACCGAATTCATAAGCGGGGGAGTCGATGCGCAACTGGTAATCCATGGCGTGTTCATCGACGAAGAGCGGGTCTTCATCCGTCATATTATACTGGATTGCGATCAACGATTCTTCGGCGTGCCAGCCGATCTCCAGCCATTGACTGCCGCAGCAGATATTGCGCATGACCAAGTTGCCTTCGGGGGGGATTCCCACCTCAGCGGTGTAGTAGGGGGCGATTTGTTTGAGGTCGGGGTAGCGGGTGCTATAGGGGGGGGTGAGATAGTCGATTGCATCGAGGCGCTCTTTCATAGTCTTTTCGATCATCTGGCGCCAGACGGGAGCCGGGTCGAGTCCGCGTCCGTCGATTTGTAGCGCGGGCGCACAGTCGACGAAGATATTGTTCTCGACCCGGTTATTGCGGCCTCCACCGATAAAAACGGCTCGGGTGCAGCGAGAGAAGATATTGCCGAAAATCGTGGTGCCGGAAGCACAGTCGTCGAGATAAACGCCCATCGAGCCCATGCCGACTCCGCCGGTATCGTGAATGAAGTTATAGCGTAGGACATTGCCCCGTTCGGTCCAATCCCGGCCCATATAGAAGGCACCTACATCGCCGCTTTCGCCGCAGATATGGTGCAGGTGGTTGTACTCGATGAGGTGCTCATTGCCCGATAGTTGAATTGCAGAATGCGGACCGTCGTGGATCAGGTTGTGGCGGATTCGATGCCCGACGCCGGCCAGGCTGATGCCGGGTTGATAGCAACGCGACCATTCGCCGAAGTGGGCGATGTGATTATTTTCGATACGGTGATTGGCCTTGGTCAACGTGGTGCGGTCACCGCCGGAGAGGCGGATGCCGCTATCGCCGAGCCGATCGATATCGCAGCCGAGTACCGCATGTTCAGTCCCCCCATCTATGTCAATGGCGTGGTTGCCCATCTGGCGGATTGTACAGCCTGTGATCGCGACGTCTGTCCCCTGCCGGATCTCCACTCCGCTGCCTCGTCCATAGGCCAGGGTCAGGTCGGCGCAGTGCACGTGGCTGGCGTGATCGATCCAGAGCAGGGGATCTGCCAGGGTGGAAATAGCGATCTCGGCTCCGGCCACGGGTTCCGGTGGCCAGAAGTAGAGCCGACCCCTGGTGCGGTCGAGATAGTACTCGCCGGGACGGTCGAGCTCCTCCAATACATTGAGAAAGCAAAAGCGCTGTCCCGCTCGAAAACCGTAGAGCCCGTGCGGAGCTCGGGTGTGGATTAGGCCGGTTTGCTCGTTCCAGGACTCAAGTGCTTCGTAGGAATCGGCCCAATCCCAGGACCAATAGCCGTGCAGCCAAATATCATCTAGGCTCTGCCAGCGCTTGGGGCGATCTCCGGTGTAGAAGAAGCCCGCCTTCAGATCGCCTTCTTCGCCGCCGTGTTGATCTTCTTTGGGTGCGGCGGGGCGATCGATATGGGTCCAATTCTGGTTCGGCCAGCGGGCGAGCTGCATCCGCGTTCCGGCGAAGAAGAGTTCCGTATGTGCGGGTTGAGTTGGGCGGCTGAAACCGCGCGCTGAGAGATGGCCGAACTCATTGATGCCCAGGTCGCCGAGTTCGGTCTGGAGGAGATGGTTGCGGGCAGTGGGATTGCTGCGGGCCAGTACGGTCGGATCGTTGATGGGGGTGAAGGAATCGATCAGGCGTCCACCAATGAGCCGGGCTCTTTCGCCGGGATAGCTGCGGTAGACGACCGGAGCGTCGGGGGTACCCGAGTCCTCCGCACTGAGGGCGAAGCGCTGGTTGCGCAGATGGTCGCCGCCACGCAGATATACTGTGACGGCTGCTTTGAGAGACCCGGTTCGCCGCATTGCTCGCAATCGGTCTCGTGCAGCCTCCAGGGTGGCTAGGGGGGTTTGGGGATCGAGTCCTGAAGCGTGGTCAGAGCCATCTGGGGCGATATAGAGTATGTGCATTGGGGCCTATTGCGCAGCTGTTGGGAAAGGTCTTATCGGGCGTAAAATATGCGTTGAAGGCTTGAGAGGCCAATCGCAGAATCGCTCCACTCGGACTTATATCATTTAGCAGACCCGGTCCGGGCTGCGCAGCGGCTGATTCAAGCTCGATCCGCAAGTTAGCGCCGACTTTTAGTCTCAGATCTAATGTGCTGGCTCTGAGTTTATGAGTGCGGTAATGCCCCTAATCGTTTTTGAAGATGCCGAAAGCGAAAGCCTCGGGCAGGTCCTCGAAGATGATTTCACCTTTGTCGTCGGTTTGCAAGAGGGTAGACATATATTCGAACCACTTTTCCAGAATCGGTGCCTCGCGGCTTTTATCCCAGTCCGCTTCGGTAGGGGCTACGGCGTGAATGATTAGGTTTTCGCCGAAGCGATAGATGGCCATGCTGACGTCGTTGTCGGCCATGCTTGCGGCGATTTCTGGCCAGAGGTCGTCGTGGGCTTTTTTATATTCTGCGTACGCTCCGGGTCGAAGCGTCAGAGCCATGCCAATCGAATACATGGGGGGTCTCCTCTTAGATTAATCGCGTCGTTTGATACGGACGACGATGTCGTGATGAAAGCCGGGAACAGAGATGGATTGGTGCCCGCCCGTTAAGTCTAAGGCGGGTGAGTACCCACCGGTTTCGGGAGCGTAACAACTGATTCGGTAGCGACCGGATGGGAGTTCCAGCTCTAGGTTGCCCGATATTTTCTCGCCACAGCCGGGATCTTCGCGTTCGCGTTCATCGGCTAAATAGATAGCGTAATCCTCGCCTTCAATCGCCAGTGTCGATTCCACGGTATGGGCGGGCTGCGTCAGTAAAAAGTCCTGTAACGGTCGGGCTCGGGCCAGATCTAGCGCATGGACGAAAGAAGAGAGGTGGCCGAGCCAGTCGCGGATGCCGGCCCGCGATTCGGGGGTCCCCGTCTCGAGGTGGGGCATGATCGAAAAGTCGATCATATCGTAGTGACCGCCGCAGAACAATGTGGTCCAGGCGCGTTTGCGGTGGATCGTCCATCCCTCGGTGTCGCGGTAACGGGTCGCGACATTGTCCTCATCGTAGTTGAGCGGTTTGGGCAGGTGATAGGTATGGATCGCGAAGTCGCGTACGGCCCGTAGTTTGAGTTCTTTGGACATGAAATTGCCCATATCGTAGCTAGTTCCATTCCATCTCGTATTGGGCAATGGATGCATATTGACTATGTCGAAATCCAGTCCGGCAAAGGTCTGGTCTGCCGGTTGGGTGAATGGGTTGTAGCTGAAGGCTTCCTGACCGGCAATGAGGTGTTGGTTGGGCTGGTCCTTCTCAAAATCGCGGATCATCCGGATAAAATGACTCTGCCATTCGTTGACTTCGTCGGCGGAGGGCAGGTCTCCCTCGCCTTCCGGCAGGAAAGATCCCGGCTCGTTACAGATCTCGTAGATGATATTGTCGTAGCGGTTGGTCTCGGCTAGGATGCGGCGCGCATGAGCCTCCTGCCATTTGCACAATTGGGGGTGGCGGCGGGTCACGTAGTCCTGCCAGCGGATGACCTCTGTGTCATCGATGGTGATATTGTTGATCGGATTCAGCGGGTTGAGCGACCAGATTTCGTCGGCGTAGGTATTAGAAAAAAGGACGAGCTCCACAATGATACCCGCTGCCGAACTCAGTTCCAGAAAAGCGTGCAGCCGTTCGAAAAACTCGCTATCCCAGGTCTCGAGATCGAAGCGGAGTTCGCCGTCGTAGGCGTTGCCAGGTCCGGTGCGTGCGAACGGGGCGATATAGTCGGTCGATTCGGGTTTGCAGGTCGAGTAGGGGTTGACCTGGTTCTGCAGTTCGCGGAAGAGGGTGAAGAGCCGGCTCAGGGTTTGGCCGCGCGATGCTGCGTCATGGATATAGCGCTCGAAGCGGAAGGGTCGGTTGAGGACGGCGCCGTAGTGCTCAGTGGCGCAAATAAGCGCCAGGGGTTGGTTGCGGTATTCGAATAGTTTGGGGTTTTGTGGATGAATGCGGATCGTCATGGATTCGGGCTTCCAGTTATGAGTAGGATTGATTCGGGGCGGGTCCGCTCTTTGTTGCGACTCTTCGGTCCACCGCGGGTATTCAAAGAGTACGCGTTGACAGGTTATGTGCCCGAGTACGGCATTTTTCGGGTCTCGGTATTGAAGTTTCGTCCCTCTATATAAGGCGTGAGAAGTCTGCCGTCCACTCAGCGGCCAACCCGAGTTCGGCGATGAGATGCAGGATCGTATAACGTGGCCGGATGTCTTTACTGTGGCTTATTGCGCGGCGGGCTCGCTCGGGTGATATACCAATTTGAGCAAAGGAAGTCGGACACTGGGCGGCAGCTAATTCTTCTCGAATCGCCTCGGTGCGGCGCAGAGTGGAGCGCAGTTCGGTGCGGATCCTATCCCAATCTGCTTGCAGGAGGTTGAGGCGCGAACGCAGTTCGGATTTGCTTGGATAGCCTGCTGCCGCATGGGGGAGAACGGCCGGAGCCAGCGGGCCGAAGCGCTGCTGGACGATAGATTGGTATTCCATCCAGGATTGGTGGCGGTTCGCAAGATCCTCTATCGCGATGGTTCTTAAATCGAGTGAGAGCAGTTTCTCGTACAGCATGGCCGTGCTCAGAGTTGCCACGCCAACCTGGCAGCCGTGCAGATCGTTGGGCTCGCCCAGAGCGTGGTGGGTCATGTCGAGATAATGGCTGATAAGGTGTTCGCCTCCGCTGGCCGGTGCCGAGGAACCGGCGATACTCATCGCCAGGCCGGAGAGGCAGAGGCTGGCAATGAGTTTGCCCATTGCAGTGGGATCGCGGGTGGGCAGCATGGGTGCCAGACCTTCGAGCAGGTGGGCGCTTTCGCCGATCAGGTCAGCTGCTGCACTCGAATAGGTGTCGCCTTTGAGGTGATGGGCGAGCAGCCAGTCGGCGTTGCTCACTGGCTTGGAGAGCAGGTCGGCAAAACCGGCGCCGATCATGCGCTGGGGCGCCTGGGCGAGGAGTTCGAGATCGGCAAAGCAGGCCAGCGCCGGTGTGCAGGGTTGAGTGGTCTTGATTCCATCGACGAGAAGAGCGGCAATCGAGGAAGTATAGCCGTTCATCGAAGGTGCAGTAGCAAAAATAGCATAGGGTATATTGGCCCGGTGGGCGGCCATTTTGGCGATGTCATTGATGGTGCCAGAGCCTATAGCCAGCAGAGCACTTGCGGTGCCTAGGTCCGATTGCAGTGCGGCAACGGCTAGGTCTGAAGCGATGGGATGAGGGGTGTCGATGATATGACGGGTCGTATTGATCCCCGAATATTCCAGATCGGAAGCCAGCGTTGGTCCGACCAGTGGCCAGGTTGTGCAGTCGGCGACCAAGACCCAGCGATTGCCGGGCAGGATCGAGGTTAATAAACCAGCGCTGCGGGAAGTCAGACCGCGTTCCAGGACGACATGTCGGGTCGTCTGGAGGTGGGGATAGGCGCGGAATTGAGGCGTGATATCGATGGTGGATGGACTCATTGGTTTCGCTCTTGCAAAAAATTAAAAGAACCTAAAACAATTAGGGCAATTCTAAGTCAGATTCCAATCGAGGGCGAGATATAGCGTTTGGCAAAATAAAGGAGAGTCGGATGCGCGGGCAAAATTGCAGTGGCCGCAATCGATAATAGCGGCAAAAAACCCAGTGTATGCTTTATCGCCAGTGTTCTTTTTTTTATCTTGAGAGAAAATAAGGAGGAAAATTTGGCTATTGCGAAATCGTTGCAGCGGCTCTGCCGCCAGACCTTGCCCTCGCTCTTGCAGGAAGCGAGTGGGAAAGAGCTTATTAGTGCTGTGCGAGAGGTCGTACAGACGGATCGCTGGAATTCGTTTGATCGCTTTCACCAGACGACCGATACCCTGGTGAGGCGTTATGAGGAGTCAGGGGCACGGGTAGAGGTCGAATCGATCCAGACGGGGGGCAGGATCGAATCGGGGCGGTGGATAATTCAAGAGGCGGCGGATGTCCGCGGGGCTACGGTAGATGTGGTGCGTCCAGTGCGGCAGCGGATACTCGATTGGCGCGACGATCCATGGCATGTCATACAGTGGAGCGCAGCAACGCCGCGTGGCGGTTTGGAGTTGCGGCTCGTGATCATCGATGAATTGGCAGAGGTCGAGCGATTACCTGCCGATGGACTTGCGGGTACAATTGTGCTGACCAAGCTCGATCCGCGCAGCGGGCTGAAAATGTTCGCCGACAAAGGAGCTGCCGGAGTCATTGTCGACCGCTTGGTGCCCAATTTGCCCAATGCATTGGCCTGGACCAAGTTTGGCTGGGGTGGGATTCCTCTGGATCGGTCTTCAGCGCGGTTGGTGGGTTTTGTGCTCTCCGAAAAACAAGGACAGAAGCTGCGTCGCCTCGCGCGCGAGCACGGGGGGTTGATGGTGCGGGTCAAGGCGGATATCCGCAAATATGTGGGTAGCCATGATGTGGTCAGCGGAATCATCGAAGGAGCGGGCGATCCACAGGATGAAGTTTGGGCGATTGCGCACAGCGCCGAGCCAGGTGCTTTGGACAACGCCTCGGGTGTAGCATTGACCCTAGAGATCGCCAGGGTCATTGAAGGATTGATCAGAGCTGGCAAGATCAAGCGACCCAAACGCACTATCCGTTTGCTTAACGCGTACGAGTGTTACGGTTTTTTCGCCTATTTGGAGCGGGTGCGGTCGTTGCAGACGCCGCTGGCCGGTGTATGCATCGATACAATCGGATCCAAACCCGAGATCTGTGACGGTCGCTTGGAGTGGCATTCGACGATCCCGATGTCGGCTGGTTTTGTCGATCGGGTCGGTGAGGTGATACTGCGGTCCGGGGTCCGGCGGCACAAGCCGGGTTACCGCGTATGTCTGGCCAATTTCATGTCTACGTCCGATACGTTAATCGGCGATCCCCAATACGGTTTTCCCTGCCCCTGGATTACGACCCATCATCGGGAAAGTGGTCGCGGTTTCGACGCGTACCACTCTTCGGCCGATGTGGAGAAACTGATAAGCCCCAGAGGGCTGGAGACCTGTGCCGCTTCGATGGCGGCCTATTTGTATTATCTGGCCGATATGGGAAGTGGCGAAGTAGGCGAACTCGTCCAGGTGGAGAACGAGCATTTTCTCGGTGTGCTGGGGAGCAAGAAACGGCCTCGAGCCGAAGCAGACTATATTCGCGATGCACATCACCGCAGCGTGCGGCAACTCGAGCGCTGGCTCTGGGGAGGGGGGCGCAGCGAGATCTTGGGGGCGATGGCTGAGGGCGAGCGTCTGCTCGCGACGGCAACGGCCAAGGTTTCGCGTCGAGAGAAGCGTCGGCGTTTGCCTGCTGCGGCGCGATTGGTGCCTCGTCGCACGGCGTTACTCTCGCCTTCGCCAGAGAATACGCCGGCGGCGATCAACGAACAGATCAGTGCGGCGGGGCTCTCGTCCTGGGCGCTGTTCTGGGCCGATGGACGTCGTAATCTGGGCGAAATAGCGGAGCGTATTGCCTGCGAAGAGATAGATACCAGCGTGGGTGCGCGGCGGGAGTCGACTGCGCCGGTAGAGATCGAACGGGTCGAAGCCTATTTTGCGGCGCATGCTGAGTTGGGCTACGCCGAGTTGATCGCACCAGCGCAGATGATAACCCGTAAAGAGCTGGTGGCGGATTTGCGCGCTCTGGGGGTAGAAGCGGGGATGGACCTTATGGTACATAGTTCGCTTTCGGCGATCGGCAAAGTCGAGGGAGGGGCCGAGACCGTGATCGACGCGCTCTTGCAGGCTGTCGGTAAGCGGGGGACCCTTCTGATGCCTTCGTTCAATCACCGTGCTGCCAAGGTCTACAATCCGCTGGCGACGCCCACGACCAATGGGGCGATTCCAGATGCGCTGTGGCGGCGGGCTGAGGCGGTGCGGAGCCTGCATCCGACTCATGCGGTGGCCGCGATCGGCGCCCGCGCACAGGATTATTGTCAGGGACACCTTGAAGCCGGTGTCTGGGCCCCGGAGAGTCCGATCGGCAAATTGGTCCATCGCGGCGGATATATTCTGGCATTGGGTACGACCCACGATACCAGTACGGCGTACCACGTCGCTGAGATCTCGGTGCCCTGCGCTTGTATTGCATCTTTTGCCAATCCGGACCGAATCGTGCGCGAGGACGGGTCGGTGGAAGAAGTGTTGGGGCTGGCTTTTCGCAGCGGTCCCTGTCCGGTTCCGCCTAGTAAGATCGATGCTGCGCTGGACCGGCGGAAGATGCAGCAACGGGGCAGGATAGGTGCGGCCGAATCCGAATTCGTGCGGGCTCGCGACTTATGGCAGATACGGCGTGAGCATCTGCGCAAAGTCTGTCCCACTTGCACGATTAAGCCTCGTATTACGCAGTGAGGAGTTGGTTGGCAGTACTGCTCTGGGTGGGTGCTGCGCTGGCCGAGCCGGTAGCGGTGCACGTGCTCGACGATTTCGAGCGCAGCGATGCGCTTGCGGCATGGGACCTGGACCTGGGAGCCCACGTGGATCAGGGCCAGGCCGAATTGAACTTTAGGCGTAGGCGGGTTTGGCAGATCTGGCGCGATCCGTGGCCGTCGTTGCGCCTCTCGCATGGGGCTGGCCTTTTTTCAAGTGGCGATTGGCGCGGATACGGCCGGTTGGAATTCGCGGTTGAGAACCGGTCCACGCTGGCGGCGCTCTTGAAGTTGCGGGTGGATGACGAGAGCGGCACTCGTGCGACCCGTCTCTTCTCTTTGCCGCCGCAGGTGCGACGGACCTGTCGCGTTGATCTGGGTCTTCTGGGGCGGGAGATTGATCTGCATGAGGTGGCTTTGATCGATTTGTATATGAGCCATCCGGTCCGCGATTACGCTTTGGTCTTGGACGATATACGCCTGGTTGCCGATACCCTTTCTGTGGCGGGCGCTGAAGTGCTGGCCGATCCCTTCGGCCGGGGCCGGGTACGGGTTCGAACGCCGCGTGGGCGCTCTGCGTTCTATAGAGTGGAAATCCGCGATGGACAGGGCGAGTCGGTTGCCGAATACGCCGCAGAAACCGAGCAGCTCGACTGGACCTGGTCCGGAGGGGCTCCGGGCCTATATCGAGTATCCCTCAGTGCCAGCGATCGAGCCTGGTCGACTGCTGACACTGTCGCGGATCTGGGCGCGTTTGGTGTTCTGCCCGAGACGGACCAGCCGCACCTGGTGGCCTGGAGCGCAAAATCGACGCGCAAAGTCATGCGCGACGATTTGCCGCGGGCGGGACAATTTATTCATACGGAACAAAGCATAGCCGCCGAAGAGGGAAAGCCGTTGCGGCTGGAGGGGGCGCGCAACGAAGTCGAAGCCTTGCAGCTCGTCTTTAGCAGTGACCGGCGTGTGCGCTTAGGGCTGGTGGTTGAAGACTGGGTCCATCAGGAGCAGAATACGGTCTTGGCACCCGGGGATTTGGACCTCTTCCAGGTAGGCTATGTATTTACTCGCCGTCCGCGGGAATACCCGGTTGACTTTGTGGGATGGTGGCCGGACCCGCTCTTGCCACGGGCCGAATTCCGCGCGCGGCCGGGGGAAAATCAGGTCATGTGGTTGGCGCTGCGGACGGGGCAAGAGACTCTTCCGGGTACTTATCGCGGTCGCATCGGCGTCTGGCTGGACGGGGCGCGTTTGGGAGCTTTGCCGCTGGAAGTGCAGGTCTACGATATTTCCCTCCCTGAGAGCACGACGGTGCGCACCGCATTTTCCCTCTACGAAGACCGGTTGGTGCGGGTTTATGGTCGCGAGCGAGCTAGTGCGTTGCGGGGGCGCTATGTGGATTTCGTTCTCGATCATCGCCTCAACCTCGATCACCTCTATCGGCGCGAGCCCCCGGATCTGGACGAACTCACAGTCTATGCTCGCCAGGGGCGCCTCAATGCTTTCAATCTGCTCTATCTCGACTCCCGCCAGGACTACGACCGCGCCGAATTGGAGACGCTGGCGGTGCGGCTCGATCCGCTGATGGCCCGCATCGATGAATTGGGGCTTGGTGAGCAAGCCTATATATACGGATTCGATGAGGTCGAGGTGGAGGAGTTCGGCAAAATAGAACGCGTTTTCTCTTTTATCAAAGAACGCTATCCCCGGTTGCGGACGGCGACGACCGCGCGCGACCCAGGGCTGGGGTTGGATAATAAATTAGGGGCGCTAGTCGATATCTGGGTGCCTCTCTCAGCCGTTTATGAGGCGCGTACTGCGGCGAGGGCCAGACGGCGTGGGGATGAGGTTTGGTGGTATATTTGCATCAGCCCGGCCCATCCTTACGCCAATTGGTTCATCGAGTATCCAGCCCTGGAAGCCAGATTGCTGTGGTGGATGGCGTATGAGCGCGGGATCGAGGGGGTGCTCTACTATGCGATGAATCGCTGGCCCAAGCAGCGCGCTCCTCTTCGCGCGGATATCTATGGTCGTACGTACTGGGATCCTGCCTCGTACGGGACGGCTAATGGCGATGGTGCTCTCTTTTATGCCGGTCCCGATGGGCCGATCAGCAGTATCCGGATGGAAAATATACGCGATGGGATCGAAGACTATGAACTCTTAGCGCTATTGGCCGCTCGGGCGGGGCCTGAAGCGGCACGGTCGCTCACTACCCGGCTGGTGCGCTCGGCGAGTGACTATACTCGGGATCCCGAGTATTTTTCCCTGGTGCGCAGGGATTTATTGGAAGCCGTATCAGCAGAGCCTTGAGGAGGGGAATGTACAAACAACTCGCAGTGATTACGCTGAAGGACGGCGAGCAAGTTGAAGCTGGTTGCGTAGAGGGACCCGATCTGGAATGGGCTGAACGAATAGAGGCGCTCCTGGGACACAAGGGGTCGTTACGGTTGTGGCAGAATGCCGAAGTGGTGCGTCGAGAGTTGGGTATTGAAGGTCGGTTTTACCTCCTGCATCGCCGGGGGGAGCCCATGGCCAATATTATGACAGTCGCGCATAAGGGGGTGGGGTATTTGGGGCATGTATGGACTCGGCCTGAGGATCGGCGCAAAGGGGCATGCGATCAGCTGATGGGAATCCAGATGGAACACTTTTGTCAGACTGGGGGCCAGGCCCTTTTTCTCGGTACCGGTTTTGCCACTCCGCCCTACCGCATCTATGCCGCGCACGGTTTTGCCAGTATCGAGGCCGAGAGCGGTAGTATGGAATACTATGCCGGATCTCGCAGGGATTTTATTGCGGAGTATTTTGCCGCGGGTACGGCGGAGATCGAGGAATTGGCTTGGCAGCATTGGCCGGCGTCGGCGGCGCTTTTTCTCGGTGATTTTCCCGGGGTTGTGCGCTCTGTTTCGCTCGGTCTGCTCGGTCGTGCTTCGACGGAGGGCAAGTTCCTGCCCCTTATCCGCGATCAACTCCAGCGTCGCGCGCAGGGCGAGGCCGCGCGGGCACTGGCGTTGGTCCAGCGCGAGACAGGGGCGGTTTTGGGTATGGCATCGTGGGCCTGGGATCCGCTCTGGCCCGAGACGGTGTTGGTGGATCTATACTGCCATCCCGAGTGGTGGGGCTGGGGCAGCGAACTCTTGGCCGGTCTGAAACTGCCCCCAGCCGAGCGCTATCTCGCCCATACTGATGGACTCAATATGGCCAGAGATGAAGTGCTGGCAAAAGGGGGATTCGTGTCGGCTGAGATTCTCCGCCAGCGGGTGGCAGCCGATAGGGAACAGCGGGTGCAGGTCGACGTCAGAGTCTGGCAGCGCAGAGGCTAGATCTCGATCGATACTTCCCGGCTTTGTCGACTGGATTCATAGAGCGCATCGAAGATTGCATTGGTATAGAGGAAAGTATCGCCGGCCACCGGACTGGGACCGCCTTCGCGCAGGGCTATGACAAAGCGCTCGACGGCATAGCCGACTTCGGTGCTGCCCTCGGGCAGGGAGGCGGGAGTGGTGTCGGCCAGATTTCCATAAGAGCCGTGGGTGAGTCGCAGGCGAGGTTCGGGGCCGAAGGGTCGGATTTCCGCCGCCCCTTGGTCTCCGGCGATGCGAATGTGCCATTGCTCGTCGAAGTTGATGGCCCAGGCGTGGCCGAAGAAAAGTGAGATACCGCCCTCTAGTCGCACCAGCGCAGTGCCGAAGTCTTCGACCGTGAACTCCTGTGGGTCCCAGTGGCCTTCTTCGGTCTGGCCGAAGATATTGGCCGCAGTACCCGAAGCAGTGAGTGGCCGCGGATGGCCCATCAAGTAGAGCGCTGCGTCGAGCGTGTACACGCCGTTATCCATCAGGGCCCCGCCCCCGGCCAGGTCGCGGCGGATAAAGGATCCGCCGGGGATTCCGCGTTGCTGCCAGCCGATGGCCTCGGCGTAGTATATTCGACCCAATTCGCCACGGGCGATTGCCGCGCGCGCCGCCTGGAGCTCGGGCATGAAGCGCCATTTCATTTCGACCATCAACAGTTTGTCGTTGCGCTCGGCCGCGGCGACCATTTTCCGGGCCTCGGCGGTAGTGGCGGCCATGGGTTTTTCGACCAGCACGTGTTTGCCGGCGTCGAGTGCGGCAATGGTCGGCGCGCTGTGGGCACAGGTTGGAGTGCAGACACTGAGCGCGTCAATTGTGTCCAGTGTCAGCAGATCGCGATAGTCTTCAAAAACCTGCTCGACGCCCCATTGGGCTGCAGCGTCCCGAGCTTTATCGCCGTCGATGTCGGCGACCGCGACGAGCTGGACCGCTGGGGCCAGTTCGAGATACGCCTTGGCGTGGGCCTGGGCAATACCACCGGTGCCGATGATGCCGATGCCGATACTCATAAATCCTCCTCCTGGGCCCAGTCTTTGGCCCGGTCCAGTGCCCGTTGCCAGCCCCGCCGTTTGGTGCGGACGGTGGCCGGACTTAGACTCGGCTCGAAACGGGTGGTCTGGGGGTTGGTACATTCTTCGAGATCTTGCCAGAATTCGACGCCGAGCCCGGCCAGATAGGCTGCTCCCAATGCAGTGGCTTCAGTGATGCCAGTCCGCAGTACGGGAATATCACCCAGGTCGGCCTGAAGCTGCATCAGCAGGTCGTTCTGAGCCCCGCCCCCGTCGACGCGCAATTCGGCGAGGGTACCGTCCAGGCGCATGGCTTCGATCACGTCGGCGACCTGGTGGGCGATCCCTTCGAGCGCCGCACGGGCTAGATGAGCGGCCTTGCTGCCGCGGGTGATTCCAACTAGAGTGCCGCGGGCATGGGGATCCCAGTGAGGCGCGCCCAGGCCGGTGAAGGCCGGGACCAGGTAAAGGCCATCGGTATCGCTTACCGAGTTGGCCAGTGTCTCGCTTTCAGCGGCCGAATCAATCAGGCCGAGACCGTCTCTGAGCCACTGGATGCAGGCTCCGGCGACAAAGACACTGCCCTCGAGGGCATAGGTCGTTTTATCGCCTATTTTCCAGGCGACCGTAGTCAGCATGTCGCGGCGTGAGAATACGGGTTGCTCTCCGGTATTGAGTAGGAGGAAGCATCCGGTGCCGTAGGTGTTTTTGGCTAGGCCTGGGAGAGTACAGTGCTGGCCGAAGAGCGCCGCTTGTTGATCGCCGGCAATGCCGGAGATAGGAACGGGACGACCGAAGAGCTCGGGTGAGGTTTCGCCATAGATCTCGCTAGAGGTGCGTACCTGGGGCAGCAGAGAACGGGGGACGGCGAAGAGTTCGAGGAGTTCGTCGTCCCAGTTGCCAACTTCGATATTGCAGAGCAAGGTACGCGAGGCATTGCTGAGATCGGTGATATGAGAGCGGCCTGCGGTCAATTGCCAGACCAGCCAGGTATCGACGGTGCCGAAAGCCAACTCACCGGCCTCGGCACGGGGGCGGGCATCGGGCACGTGGTCGAGTAGCCAGCGGATCTTGGAGCCGGAAAAGTAGGCGTCGAGTACCAAGCCGGTTTTTTGACGAATTCGCTCGGCGTGGGGAGCGAGATCGGCACAGATAGCTGCGGTGCGCCGATCCTGCCAGACGATGGCCGGGGCAATCGGTTGTCCGGTGCGACGATCCCATACGAGTGTGGTTTCGCGCTGATTGGCGATGCCGATGGCAGTGAGCTGGCTTATGTCGATTCCGCACAGGGCTTCGCGGGCCACGGCAAGCTGCGAGGTCCAGATTTCCTGCGGGTCGTGCTCTACCCAGCCGAGTCGGGGGAAGTGTTGAGTGAATTCACGCTGAGCTAGGGCTTCGATCTGGCCCTGACGATTGAAGAGGATGGCCCGCGAACTGGTCGTGCCCTGGTCGAGTGCGAGAATGTACATGGCTAGGATGGGGTTGGGGCGAGCGCTTTTTCGAGGCGCGCGAAGACGGTGGCGGTTTCTTCCCAGCCGCGATTGATCCAGCTGCAGGTGTTTGATGATTCGAGGACCAGACTGGGAAAGGACCTAACTTGGAGTGTGCGGCGCAGATAAAAATCTGCCTGAAGCGCCTCCTCGATGGCTGCAGAATGAAGGTCGGTGGCAAAGCGCTCGGTGTCGAGATCGAGCGATTCGGCTAAGGTCACGAGAGTGTCGCTGTCGGAGGGGTTGCGGGCCTCCAGGTAGTAGGCGCGCTGGATGCGGTCGAAGATCGCAGGCCCGCGATTCTGAGCGTCAGCGGCGAGAACGGCGCGACAGGCTGGATAGGTCGAGCGACGAGGTTGACAGTTTTCCCAGAAAGCCCAGTTGAAGCGGGCTCCGGTTCGCGATTCGACTTCGCGCCAGGCGCTTTGCACATAGGCACGGGTCTCTTTTGGCATGAGCTCTTCCGAATCACGCGCTAGGCCGCCCATAACGTAGCGGAATATAAAGGCGTCCGAATCTTGCTGGTGGAGAGCTGCGATAGTTGGTGCAAAACCCCAGCACCAGGAACACATCGGATCGGCGACGTAGTAAAGGATCGGTGTTGTCATTATTTGCACTTGGGTTGAATTTGGCCTCTTTGAGCGCCGATATGATAGATAAGATGAGAATTCTCGGCAAGACAATATACTTTTCAAAGCAGGGGATCTTGCTGATCCCTATCGCGCTTATCTCGCTGGTGCCGAACTTTGTCGACTCGAGAGAAGGGGTTGATCGCAGCCGTGCAGGTGAGGTATTGCTTCGACACGAAGTCGAAATGATGGAGGAGTTCGTCTATCCCTATGCGACCGTCGATGTGCGCTGGTTGCCGGTGGTCAATATCAGTGCGATAGGGCGCGCATTTCACGTCCGGCCCGCTGCGATTCGCCAGTTTCGCTGGGGGTATTCGCTGGCGCCCAGGGGGCATATTTTGGCGCAGACGGTATGGTATACGATCTGGCATCGGAGCGAAGACGATCCAGAGCGGATATGCCGCACTACGCTCCGAGTTGATGCCGACGATGACAGGATCATCGAAGAGCGCGAATGGTAATCTGGCTTTATAGTCGATTTTTTGTGCTTGCTCAGTGGTCTGGGCAGGTGGTCTCTGTTGATAAATCACAAAGTTTAGGTTCTTGATACTGGATCGATTATTCTTTATATATGAGGGGCGGACAGGCGGGGTAGGTGAATATCCGAGCCGTCGGTCGAAGAGTAAAGCTATTTTATTACGGCAAGGTTAAAGGTATCGCTATGGCGGATTTTCGGTTGGATTTGAAGAAGGGAGATGGCGTTGGTACCTTGGCAGTGGAAGGCTATATCAACAATGAGGGTGGAGAGGAAATCACTGCCGCTTGCGACCAGTGCATTGAAGAGGGGATCAAGGACTTCGTCATTAATCTCGAGCAGTGCAAGATTGTTAATAGCATGGGGGTTTCCTGTCTGATCGAGGTGATCGAGAAGGTCAAGGATCTCAAAGGTCGCGTCGGCTTTTGCAATGTGGCGCCAACGATGGCCAAGACCTTCAAGATCATGGGACTTTTGCAAGCCTCTAGCATCTACGAGAGCGAGGCGGAAGCGCTGGTGGGAAAATAGCCAGAACTGTTTTAACACATCATTGCCTGCGCGCTCAACGAATCAGGGCCCGCAGGCCTTTTTTGTATGAGGTATCGAGGCTGAAAGTCAATTCTTTTCGCAACCTGAGCGTTGGTTCGAGTCTGTACTGTTGTGGCAGAAGATAGCTATTTTTCTCCCCGTACTGCTTCGGTTTAGAATCTTGTTCCCAAATTTGATTTCGTCGTGAATCGAACGATTCCCACCCTCTACAACCAGCACCTCGAAGGCCGCCAGGATGCCTCTCTTATCGATAAAGAGAGACGATCGTACCTGTCCGCGCGCGCTTTCTACGTCGGTGGCTTTCTCAGCTTTTTTCTGGCGATTGGCGCGCCTTATGCCAATATGGCGATGCGGGCGACCAATATGGCGTTCGATTTTAATACTCCGGGGGCGATTTTTCTTTTTCTGGTGCTGATCGGACTGCTCAATACGCTCTTTAAGATCACAGCGCGAGATTTCCGCCTGGCGTTGGGGTTGGCCTTGGCTGCTCTTGGCGGTTTTTGTGCGTATTACGCGGGGCAGACTGCGGTCAATATATACAAACCTGGTTTCTGGTTTAGTGCTTTCCTCGCGCTGACAGCGCTGTGGAATGTATTCGTGGTACGACGTGGCGAGAGCTTTGCGCTCAATCGCGCCGAACTGGTACTGGTCTATGTGATGCTTCTGGTGGTCTCGGCACTTTGTACAATGGGCATGACTCAGCAATTGCTGCCGGCGATCACCGGTATTTTATATTTCGCCTCACCGGAGAATAAATGGGTTGCGGCGCTCGTTCCGCACTTTCCGCAACGCACTATCATCGTGGATGATGCGAACGACAACGCGGGTTTTTACGAAGGTGGGGCACTGGATCAAATCCACTATGGGGCTTGGGTCGAGCCGCTTTGCTGGTGGATGATTTTTTTTCTGGCCCTGTACATGGCCATGGTCTCGACGGCGGTGATTTTGCGTCGACAGTGGATGGAACACGAGCGATTGGCCTATCCATTGACCCAGGTCGGTGTGGCGATGATCAGAGGCGAGCACGGCGATCGCTTGATCAATGGTATTTTAAAACACAAGGCTTTGTGGTGGGGGATATTGATCCCGTTGGTATACGGCAGCCTCAAGGCTTTGCACCAATACGATCCGGCAATGCCCAGTATCCGTCTGAATTGGGCTTTCCCACTAATAGGGGCCCAGAGCGTGCACTTGTGGATCAGTTTTGCGCTGATCGGCTTCTCGTATTTTATCAATACCCAGGTAGCAGCTGGGATCTGGATATTTTATTTATTATCCAAGTTTGAGGCTGAGGCATTGGCGGTATCTGGACTGAAGTCGACCAGCAAATTTATCTACGGAGTCTCCGAACAGCCTCTGCTGGCCTATCAGGGGGGCGGTGCGCTGATTGCCATGGTACTCTTGGGGTTGTGGACCGGGCGTGACCATTTGAAGAATGTGTTGCGTAAAGCGCTGGGGCGCGGTTGGGATGTCGATGATGGCGATGAGATCATGTCCTATCGCACGGCGCTTTGTGGATTGGTAATCGGGTGGCTGGGGATGGTCGGCTGGTTGTGGCTGATGGGGACCAAGCTCTGGGTGGCCGCGGTTTTCGTATCGGTGGCGCTGGCGATCTTCATCGGCATTACACGGGTCGTATGTGAGGCGGGATTGGCTGCAGTGCGCTCGCCGATGATTGCCCCCGATCTAGTCGTCCAGGGCATCGGTTCGCAATGGATCGGTGCTGGGGGCATCTTCAACCTCTCTTTTGCCTATATCTGGTCGGCGGATATCCGGATTTTCCTGCAGGCGATGGTGGCCAATGGGTTGAAGCTGATTGAGGATATGGATCGCCAGTCTCGGCGAGTGGTGTTCTGGGCGATTGTTTTGGCGGCTTTTATTGGGGTCATGGGATCCTGTTGGATGGTTTTTCACCTGGCTTATAAATACGGGGGTGTCAACTTGGATCACTGGCGGTTCCAGGCCGGCCCAGCGACGATCTACAACATGGCGCGGAGAACTTTGGAACCAATGGGGACGGACTGGTTGGGATTGGTTTTTTTCGTCGGTGGTGCAGGGGTAATGGTGATGCTCTCCTGGGCCAGGCAGCAACTTCTCTGGTGGCCGCTACACCCGATCGGTTTTCCGATTGCCGCCAATATGATGATGAACAAAGCGTGGTTCTGCGTGCTGGTCGCCTGGCTGTGTAAAAAAACCATTCTGCGCTTTGGCGGACCGGTATTTTATCGGAGCAGCCAGTATTTTTTCATAGGGTTGATTATGGGTGAGGCGCTCTGTAACGGGCTCTGGCTGGTGATTGATTATTTCACCGGTAAAGTCGGCAATCAGGTTTTTATTCTGGGTTGAGACCGGCTCATCGCTAGCCCTGCGATCTTTTTAAGTGTTGGCCTCCAGGCGGCGGATTCGCGCCGGGGTGTGATCTTGGTCGATTTCTGAGGATTGGATTCCCAGATTTCGATCGTCCAGCGGCAACTCGACTTTGCTGCCGTTGCGGCGATGCGATTCGCGTAGCGCCAGCGCGATTTCCAGGGCCTTGAGTCCATCATCGCCCGAACATCTCGGTGGCTGGCCGGTCTCGATGGCATTGGCGAGGTCTTCGATAATGGTCAGTCCCATACCCTGGATTCGCGTTGGCCAGGGAAAGGGTTTCACGGCGGGGACTCCGCGGCCTTTGTTGCCGCCTGAGGCTATCTCGATTAATTCCCATTTCTCGGCGTTGGCCAGCGAACGCACCCGGCCCTTGCTGCCGATGATATCGATCTCCCAGTCGGTGACGCCACAGGGCGTG
>MDTE01002598.1_pt1 | contig 19269 bp, 12 predicted proteins | sample 811231 | NCBI WGS metagenome assembly MDTE01 (sample SAMN05326651, study PRJNA326480) | marine metagenome | isolation source: seawater | place: Indian Ocean: Red Sea | collected 2010 | reverse complement strand
GTGGCAGAAAACCGGGGCGCAAGCACCGCCTCTTGCACCGGCATGTTGAAGTCGACGACATTCAAAATGGTCTGCAGCACACCCATCACAATCTGGGTTCCACCAGGTGCACCGAGCGCGAGCACCGGTTTGCCGTCGTCGAACAGGATGCTCGGACACACCGAGCTGAACCGGGCTTTGCCCGGCGCGATCGAGCCGGCTCTGCCCGGTCGTGGATCGAACACTGCCATACAGCCGTTGTACATGAAGCCGAGTCCAGGCGTGATCACACCGGACATCATGCCGAGCGAATGCGTCATGCTGACAATACTGCCGGCGGCGTCAACGACCGTGAGATGTGTGGTGCCGGATGACTCCGGCAGCGCAAGTCGTTCGACATGGGCGCGCTCTCCCGCGGCGATGCGATCTGCTTGTTCGCGGGCGTAAGCTTTCGAGGCCAGATGCTCGACGGGCACGTCGATGAATCTGGGATCGCCCACATGATGGTCTTTGTCAGACGTCGCGATCTTCATCGCCTCGCTGACGCAACGAATGTACTCCGGTGAGTTATGCCCCATGGCGCCCAGGTCGAAACACTCGAGAATGTTCAGCATTTCGAGCAGCATGATGCCGCCGCCAGGCGGGTGATTGGTGGCGACATCCAAGCCGCGATAGCTGCCCCACAGCGGTGATCCACATTCAGTCTCATAGTCGTTGAGGTCACGCAAACGCAACAGACCCTGGTGGGCGCGCATGTCGGCGTCGATCTGCACGGCGATATCGCCTTCGTAAAAGCTGTCGGCACCCTGCGAGGCGAGTGTCTGGTAGGTCTTGGCCATGTCCGGATTGGTCAGTGTCTGACCGATGGCGTGCGGCTGACCACGGGCGTCGCAATAGATGCGTCGACCATAGTCGCTGTAGGTCAGTCGGTCAGAAACGGCCACGCGCCCGGGCACATTGTCTTCGGCCCGTGTCCAGTAGCTGTGTACCCCCTCTCTGAGCGTGAAGCCATTTCGAGCCAGCTCGATAGCGGGTTCGAACAAGCTTTCCCAAGGCAATGAGCCATAACGTTCGCTTGCTTGCGCGAGCGCCTTCAAGGTGCCGGGCGTGGTGATGGACTGATAACCGAGGTCATTGACGAAGTCTTCGAGCACAAAGCCGAAGCCGTCATCGGTTTCACCAATGATGCGGTCGGACCACATGTCCGCAGTTGCGCCAGCGGGCACACGGCCGTGAAAGTCGATGATGTCGTGAACACCAACACCGGGCAGATACAGATGCATACTGCCGAAGCCGGCGATACCACACATGAGTGGATCGACCACGGTCTGCACCAACGCGCTGGTGATGGCCGCATCGACTGCATTGCCACCGCGACGCAACACATTGGCTCCCGCCTCCACCGCATCGGGTTGCAGCGACACCATCATAGCGCTTGGCATTGGCTTGCTCCGTTCATAAATAGGTGAGCATAAATCCGCTACACATCGTGCCGTCCGACATTTGTGAGGGATCGGATTCTTGCCCACCTATTTAGCCTCCGACCTCTCACTCATTACTCTCGAAGTAGCTATCAATTTCGACGACGGCCCCGTGGCCTGACCTCGACCCTGTCCCTCCCCACTTCGGGAGGGGAACCGTTCCGGACCGCTCGTGCCTCACATTTGCGCTCGGCTATTTAGTCGTTGTGGCGCAACATCATCGAACGTACGGGTGGCCAGCTACAGGCTGCAGCCATTATTCAAAGAGCACTGTCGATCGCGGCCAGCGCCTGCTGCACATCTCCAGAATCGTTATACAAGTGCGGCGAGAAGCGAATGAAGTCACGACGCAGCGATGCGATCACGCCTTCGTCTTTTAGGGTCGCCGCAAACACTTCACTACTCTTACCAGGGAAGCGCGCCGCGAGGGTCGCAGAGCGTTCCTCGAGATTGGCGGGCGAGAGAATTTCCGCACCCAGAGCCGCCAAGCCATCCGCGAGCTCTCCCGACACGACTCTATTATGAGCAGCGATCGCATCGACACCGATACCGAGCAAATGATTCACCGCCTCCGCTGCCCCCAACGCCGTGCCATAAGCCATGGTGCCGTACTCGTAACGCTTGGCTGAGTCGGGATACTCCAATCGGTCGGCTTGAAAATCCCACATGTTGGCGTGGCTGCGCCAACCCACGATACCCGGACTCAGTTGCTGCAAGTCCTTGCTGACATACATGAATCCAGTGCCGAACGGGCCACACAACCACTTGTAAGTGGACGTGACAATTGCATCGATGCCATCCGCGGCAGCCTGGATTGGAAGCTGTCCGGCGGATTGCGTGGCGTCCACCACCAGCAAAGCGTCGTGGGCATGCGCACAGCGCGCGAAGTGCGCAAGATCATGCTGCTGACCGGTGCCGTATTCAACGTGTGACAAACAGACAACTGCCGTGTCGTCGTCGATTGCTGCTTCGATAGACTCGGGATGCACATAGTAGTTGTCATTTTTCACCCAACGCATCTCGGCACCACCTGTCTCCGCCACCCGCATCCAGGGATAGATGGTGCTCGGATGGCAGACATCAGTGGCGACGATGTTGCTGCCCGCAGGTGGCAGTACGGCCCAGGCCACGGATTGCATCAACGGTGTTTCGCCTGACGCGATTGCGATGTCATCGACATCTCCACCCATCAGCTTTGCCGCGGCACTCGAAAGACCGTGGAGAATGTCGACCTCGGCTTGCTCGTCAAAGGCGACCGTGCCCTCCTCCGCCAACGCTTGCTGCCAATTGTTAATGGATTCGGCCGCACCTGCGTGCATCAAGCCAACAGAGGCTGCATCGAAATAGTTGAACTTACCGGCGGGTGGGTAGTCGTTGATGGAACCCAGTCGTTGCACCATGTTTGATCTCCTCTACGTCGATGAGGTGAAGGTTGGCTTCTCGCGCAAGTCTCCGCCACGCCAGGCGTAGAAAATGCACACCGTGTGCTCACCAGTGTACAGGCCATGCGGGACGTCGGCCGGATGATAGATCACTTCGCCCGGATAACGGGGCTTTAGCCCGCTCCCACCGAGCAAAAAGGACGCCTGACCCGCTAACACAGCGTAAACTTCTTCCGCCTGATGTCGGTGGGGTGGGTAGTTGATGCCTGGACCGTAGACCGCGATGCCAGCGCGAACACGCTCGCTGATGAATGGGCCTTGTTTACCGATAATCTCAGCGTAGCCGTAGTTCTCGAGCATGTGGGGCTCAACCTCCGAATCGCTGGTCGAATAGGCCTGTTCCCAATGCAACGCTCGACTGTGCTCGGCAAACACCGACAGCAGCGATAGCGTTTGCGGCGAGGCGCTGGCGATCAGCCCCGCCAACCTGGCAGCGGCAGGAAGCCACACCGGTTGCACGCCGCACCAAGTGTCGCCCCAACTGGCGACCACCTCTCGGAACCGGTCAAGCTTCGGATTGGTGTGCTCACGCACGAATGCCAGCAGTGCATTCAGTAATGCGGTATCTTCATCTTTTGCAGTGAGTTCGTCAGCCATCTCCACCTCATTCAGCGTTCAATGACGCAAACGTGTCATGCTCTCACTGTAGTAAGATGACGGCGAGGGCAAACCCATAGCATGCTGTCAATCCACGTCAGACTCAAAGCCGGAACATGATCAATCAATCTAGTTCGTCTCTCGACGACGGACCGCTGAGCGGGATCACCGTGCTGGATTTCACTGCTGTGGTCGTCGGCCCGGTCGCCACGCAGACTCTCGCAGACTACGGTGCTGACGTCATCAAGATTGAACCACCGGGTGGCGATTTGCTTCGCCGCATGGGGGGTACATCGAATACCGGTCAACTGTCGCCGAAGTTCTTGCAGATGAACCGCAACAAACGCTCGCTGGCAATCGATCTACGCACCGCGGCGGGTCAGGAGATCATACGGACGTTGATCCGCGGTGCCGACGTCATGGTCGTCAATATGCGCGAGCCGGCATTGATTAAGCTGGGACTCACCTACGAGGCAGCAAGGGCGCTCAATGACCGCATCGTGCACTGCAACATGATGGGCTTCGGTCGTCAGGGAAGGTACTTCGGCAAACCGGCGTATGACTCCATCATCCAAGGCGGCGCCGGGGTCGCAGCCTGCAATGAGCGGCTGACCGGAACGCCGCAGTTTGTACCCATGGTGCTGGCCGACCACCTGGTCGCGTTGATCGCCGTGCAGATGATTTTGCTTGCGCTGCGCAGTCGTGACTTGACAGGGCGCTCTCAGTCAGTGGAAGTGCCAATGTTCGAAAATGTCGCAAGTTTCGTGTTGCAGGAGCACATAGGTCAGAAGGCCTTCACGCCCGAGCGCGGTGACACTGGCGATGTACGCATTTTTGACGCGAATGCACGACCAATAGTAACCAGCAATGGCTACATCTGTGTATCGGCGAACACTGATGCGCAGGTTCGTGGCTTCTTCGAGGCAATTGGTCGACCGGAGCTCATGGATGACCCACGCTTTTGCAGCGTCGAGGCACGCCTCGAGCATGTCGAGACCTTCTTCCAGATCCGAAACAATTCGCTGGGCGACAAGCCTACCGAGCAGTGGCTGGCATTGTTTGACCAGCACGACGTGCCGGCGTTTCAGTACAACACGCTGGAGAGTCTGCTCGACGATCCGCATCTGGAGGAAGTGGGTTTTTTCGAAAGTCTAGAAGTCACCGGTGAAGGTCTGGTCAAGCACATGAAGCCCGCCAACACATTCTCGGGCGGCGGCCGCCAAACACCTCAACCCGCCCCCAGAGTGGGAGAGCAAAGCATCGAAGTGTTGCGCGACTTTGGGTTCGCGGACGACCGAATTCACAGCTTGATCGCGGCCGATATCGTCATCGACGGTGGCCCCGACGACAGCGAAACTTGAATGGAGTACGACACTGATGTCTGACGAAGCGTTACACACAAAACTTCGCGACGCCTTGCTCGAATTCGTAAGAACGACGCAGAACAGGGCGCTTGATCCGTTTCGCGACAACATGGCGAGCTGCGGCGAGCAGTGGATCGAGGCACCCGCCAACCCTCTCCCGGTAGCGAGACTGCTAGGGCAGTCATGGCCGGATGCAAGCCCGAGCGCCCGCAGCCTGATGACATTGTTCGCAGACAACAATTCTCGCCTGCGCTGGGAGCAGACTTACACCCAGGCCGAAGACTCCATCGGCGATGACATGGTCAATGGCTACGGATTTGTCGAGATCATGGGCAAGTGGGGGCCGTTCGTCAGTGACCGAGTGCGCTCCGGCGTTTGTGTGTTCGGCCCGCGGGTGAACTATCCCATGCACTACCATGGCGCCGAAGAGGTGTACTGCTTGCTGTCGGGTAAAGCAGACTTCCGGCTCGATGACGGGCATGTTGAGCGGCACGAAGCGGGAGACATGGTGTACATGCGTCCGTTACGCCACCACGGCTTTCGAGTCCTCGAAGAGTCAGTGGTGATGTTCTACATCTGGCAGGCCGGCGACCTTCGAGAGAAGTCGACGTTCGTGGAGTGAGTGAGTCACCGCGTCAACGGTCGTACACGGCACAACAGCGATTTGAGATTTGTCTGGTCGGCGAGTGGATCGCGCTGTGATTTGTCTGTGAGAAAGTTCACTGACCGCCACGGGTGAAACGGTTGACGCTCATCCCATCCGATGGGCACGAACACCGCAGTCTCTCGAATGTTCGGCGTCACCCAAGCCTTGGCTTCAGCGCTGCCGTGCGCAGTCTCGACCATGACCGGTTTACCATCGAGAATACCAAGTCGTTGCGCCTTATGCGGATGTATCTGAACGAACAAGTCAGGCCACATCTCCTGCGCTTGCCAGAAGTTGTGTGTCCAGCTGTGAAAATGCGGCGCTGGCGGTCGGCCAGTGATGAGTTCCGTGTCGAAACCCTTGGTGCGCAGCTCACGCCCGGGATGCCGGTCCACATCGTCTCGAATGACCATCCGGGCAACACATTTACCGCTGTCACAGAAAGGTGACTCGGGTCCGCCGCCTTCGTCATCATCGAGCAGCTGCGCATAAGGCAGATCCATCAACTGCTCGCGCTCACTGTAGAACTCGGGTAGACACGACAGACCGAACAGCTCAAGGGCCTCATTCTGCTCCTCTGTCATGAACTCGAGCTTGCCACTACCGGTCGGGAATCGATAACCCTGCGGTGCGCCCGGCGCAGTCGTACCCTCCATGAACAGGGTCTCGATCTCCTCGGCCTGCTCCGAGGCGACCGGCGCGCGTACCCACCGGTAGGGGCGACTCTTCAACCGCCGGGTCGTGCAACCCCGGAGATTGTCGTCATCGTTGATACACACCTGATCCCAGAACTTCGCGATGTCCTTGTACTCGTCTTTGAGAACATCGTCGAAGCCGAAGCGCTTGCCGAGCTCGATCCATATCCAACCGTCCGCCTTGGCCTCACCTGGTGGATCGATCATCTTGTCTATCCACACAATGCGGCGATCGTCGTTGTACCGACTGATGCCGCCGCGTTCGATACCGGCGGCAACAGGCAGCACGTAATCGGCAAAATCGCTGGTCGCGTTGTGATAGAGATCCATGTGAACGACCAGGTCGAGCGCCTGCATGACCTCACGTGCCTTGTCCTGCCCCGGCCAGTTGGACAACGGGTTCGCGGTCGCGATGAGCGCACGGATGGGATAAGGGCGTTGCTGCAACACCGCCTCGCTCCAGCCAGTCGGACTCTGACGTAGACGAGGTCGCGTCGATTCACGACGGCGATCGGCAGGGGCATCGGCCTGCACCGGGATCGAGAACGTCATGTTGGCGTAGCCGCCGCCTTTACGTCCCCAGTTGCCGGTCATCGCCATCAAGAACATCAGAACCCGATTGGTTTGAGTCGAATTGGAGTGATGATTCACACCGCGACTGGCAAACAACATGCAGCCGTTTGCCCGCGCGATCTGACGGGCCAGTGCACGAATCTGATCGGCGGATATGCTGGTGATGGGTGCGGCCCAATCTGCATCGAATGAGCGTTCGAAAACATGATTTCGCCAAGCCTCCCAACCCAGCACGTAAGCGCGGCAGAAGGACTCGTCGTGCAGCTCACGCAAGAAAATCTCGTGAATCAGAGCCAGACCAAGCGCCAGGTCGGTCCCCGGGCGTATACCCAACCACTCATCAGCCTTGCTCGCGGCAACCGTGTACCGTGGGTCAACAACCACCATGCGGGCGCCGTTCTTGATACGCCAGTCATTGACCATGCCGAAGTAGACCGGCCGGGTTTCCGCCTGGTTGTCACCCATGTAGACGTAGAGCTCGGCGCTGCCGATATCGGTCTCGGTGTAGCTGTTAGGGCTGCCACCGGTGCCTTGGATGAGTCGAAACGCGAGGTCTTTGCCGTTGCCGCAAAAGGCCTCGGTGCCGGCGACATTGGGGGTGCCCCAGAGCTGGGTGAACAAGCGCACATAGCCGCCGGTGGTAATAGCACCGGTTCTAGCGCCGGCAAAAACCGCCAACGCCTCCGGCCCGTGCTGCTCCCTGACAGCCGCCAGCCGGGTAGCGATCTCATCGAGCGCCTGAGCCCAGCTGATGGGGCGGAACCGGCCTTCGCCGCGTGCGCCAACACGCTTCAAGGGCTGGGTCAATCGTCTTGGATCAGCGAACGATTGCAATGACATCTGCGACTTCGGGCACACCTTGCCGCGCAGCACCGGGTCTTCGTCGTTTCCCGAGATACGCACCGGCCGATCGTTGTTGAAATGAACTTTGATGGAGCAGCAGTTGAAGCACAGATTGCAGCCAGCCGGTACGACCCGATCCGGTATGCGCTCTGCAACCGGGGCGCCATACGGATGCACGGCGGCATCACTTGGCACTCGACCCGCACGCACCCCGGCGGCATCTGAAGCAGATACCCTCAGCTGAGATTCGGGCTCGAGCCGCTCATGACCGTCGAAGCGTTCCAGGTAGACGGTTGCGGGCCCCATCAAGAACGGATCGTGGTCGCGAATTTGCCGATTGGCCGTTTGCGCCTTCTCGAGATGATGACCTCGTTCGCCGAAGGAAATGGCCTCGGCCGGACACACTTCTGCGCACGCCGGACCGAGATCACGTGAACGTCGTTCGGCGCAGAGATCACACTTGACTGCATGGTGCTCGACCGGGTCGAAACCCATGGCCCCATACGGGCAACCCAGCACACACTCGCCACAGCCCGTGCAGCGAGACTCATCGACCTCTACGACGCCGGTCTCGGGATCCCTGCTGATCGCCTTGGGCGTCACCGGACACGCTCGAACACACGCCGGACGCTCGCACTGCTGACACATCAGAGGAAGAAAGCTGAGACCGGGCTTCGATGGCCCGGTAAACCAAAGCACCCGGTTTCGATATTGACCGGGCCCGAGTCCATGGGTTTGCTTGCAAGCTGCCTCGCAGCTCTTGCAACCCGTGCATCGCTCCAGGTCGATGGACAATGAGAGTCGACTCACGCTGCTCACCACGCCGCAATGTGCCACCAGCTGATGACACCATAGTCCGTCACGTAGCCCGCAAAAAACACGACCGCAATGATGTGAACCAGTAAGCCAAACGCAAACAGCGCCGCCAGCACGATATGTGCATAGCGCCAATAACGTTGCGCGGCAGAGAGTCCACGGTGAGCCTGGGTCAGCAGTCGCTCGCGGTGGGTCAGTCGTTGATAGCAATATGACATCAGCGGGTGCCGGAGCCACTGCCGCAACGTCGGCGAGAACAGCGCCTCGCTGGCGCCCGGCGCGAGACGTTCGAGCAACTCGATCTTCTGGCCGACGGTCTGTCGGATCTGGTCCCGGTCGATGGCGGGTGACAAGGCGAAACCCGACAGCTTACGACCAAACGTCGACGCCATAGCCTGGTTCACGCGCACTCGCGCATACACTCCGCTGGCCACCAGCAAACCCAGGCAAACAAACATCAGTGCGGGTGGTGTCAGCCACTGTCCGGCTGCATGCACAACCGCGAACAGCAACCCGCAACAACCGGCGCCAACGTGCACGAGATACCAGCGCGGCGGCGCCCGTGTGCCGGTTCGTTTGTGCACGAAAAAACCGAAAGTGACAGCAAACAGCCCAGCGGCGAACACACCCAGCCCATACAGCGCCGGGCTTCCCGGTGTGCGCAGCTCATCCGGGAGCGACGGCAGGATTATCTGGTGACTTAGCACCAACAGAACAGTCATGACGACCAGCGCCAGCAGAACGCGGTTTGGCAAGTACGGACGACGAGCTGCTGGTGATGTCGAGCTGGCTGCGCTCACCGGGTCAACCTGGCGGTTGCACTACGTCGCAGCAAGCTTGTCAGAAACACCAGCACTCGCGACTCCGGCCCGGTCCCCACGCTGACTATCGCACCCTCGGAAACAGATCACACTCGAACCGATCACCGGTCTCGAGCCCCGCACGGTCGGGTGGATCGATGGTGTGGGGTTTGTTGTTGAATCGAATGTCGTCCCCAATCCAGTGCGTGGCCAGTGCCTTGCGCGGCTTCGACACGAGTGAATTTCCCGGAGCACTGTGATGGGTGCGATTGTGGAACATCACACAATCCCCGGGTTCGAGAGGCGCATAAATGAGCTCTTGATCCAGCGACGTCTCATCCCAGTCCGGCACAGGTGGATCGTCAGGTGGATCAGGATAATCCTCGGCCGGATTAAAGCTCATGAGCCTATAGTTTTCCGTCCACCGATGGGAGCCGCGCACGAACCGCAAGGTGGTTTCCTTAGGCGCGGGCTCTACGACCATCCAGCAGTTACACATCTGGGTGCCGCTAATAGGCCAGTAGGCTTCGTCGTAGTGCCAAGGGGTCTTCGCACTGGTGCCAGGATTCTTGATGAGAATGAAGTCGAAATAGAAAATGATGCTGGAAGAGCGCATCAACGACATCGCAAAATCCGCCGCCGGTCCTTCCTTACAGAAGGTTTCGAACTCGCGCATGCGTTTCCACATGAATGTGTCTACAAAAAAATAACCGGGTTCGTCCTGATTGTGAATGGTGAACGAGCGCACATTGTTCTCTTGGTGCAGACGTTGCTGCTGGCTCCGAACCATACCCGAGGCGACCAGATCGACCCATTTGCTGTCAAAAGCTTTTCGAAGACACACGACACCATCCCTCTCGTAGCTGAGAATGGCCTCCTCGGGCAAACGGCCTTCAGCGAGCGGCTCGAAGCTTGGCATTTCTACCAACGCATTACTCATGGCAACTCCAACGCGGGCATGTGCGAAAGACAAACGGGTGCTAGTCAGTTTGTTCTCTTTGCTGAGGGTGAGCAAGAACTAAGGTGATAGCATATTGAACACGCACAACCAAACTAGTCCATGTCATGCAGCGAAGCCTGACCGGCTTTGCCTAATTTCATCGCCGGTCGTGATCGATAGCCCTGCCCCATCGGCCAGGCGTCGAGTGAACAGCCGGCCAACGATTGAATTCGCGGTGTGGTCGTTACGCCCGCCAGCGATTTTGGGGCACGAAGCCAGTTTGCACGGGCGCCCGCGGCTCGTTCACCCAGAGCTCGCGGTCGGGGTGCATGCCGGCGCCATAGACCGCTGACACGGCGGAGCGCCGCATACGATTCAGCAACCGGGTATCGACGTCACCACACGAGGGGTGCAAACCCTGGTTGTCGGCCAGGACTTTGTCCCAAGCACTCTTGCGCGCCGCATACACGGCGGGATCATCGAGGGCGGTGCAGTTGAGCTCATTACTGCTGAGGTCGACCACGATCTCGTCTCCATCTTCCACCAGAGCAATAGGTCCACCCAGTGCAGCCTCTGGGCCTACATGTCCAATCACCAGACCCACGGAGCCACCGGAAAATCGGGCGTCGGTCATCAAAGCAATTGTTATGTCCTTTTGTCGGCACAAGGTGGTGATTCGGGATGTGGAGTCCAGCATCTCCGGCATACCCGGTGCACCACTCGGCCCCTCGTAGCGCACGATCACCATGTCGTGATTCTTGAAGCTGTCAGGATCGGTCTCCAGGGTGTCGAGCAAATCCTGCTCCGCATCGAATATGCGTGCAGTGCCGGTAAACACATTGTCTTCCAAGCCACCTTCAACGCCGGCGAGCTTCAGCACTGCGCTGAACTCCGGCGACAGATTACCGCCCAGCACTCGCAAACCGCCGGTCGGCTTGTAGGGCTTCTCGACACTGTGAATGACATCGCCATCGGGCGCGGGCGGGTTCAAACGCGCGACTTGCTCAGCCAGGGTCTCACCAGTGCACGTAATCACATCGCCATTCAACAACCCAGCGTCGAGCAGTTCCTTGACGATGACCTGGATGCCGCCCATGCGATCGATATCAACCATTGAATAGCGGCCGTAGGGGCGTGCATCGGTGAGCACCGGTACCACGTGCTCGGACAAGTGATTGAACTCGGCCGGCGTCATGATGTCATCGGCGAAGCTCTTGAAACCGGCTGCCCTGGCAATCTCCGGCGCATGCAACATCACATTGGTCGAACCGCCGATTGCCATGGCGACAATGACGGCATTGCGGATGGCATCACGGTCGACAATGTCACGCGGTGTCAGGTCACGTTCGATGAGATTCTTGAGCAACGCCACCAGCTCGGCAGGAAACTCTTCGAGGCGTCTGGCATCTTCGCTCGGCGGCGACACCATGTGAAGCGGCTCCATACCGACCACGGCGATGAAAGTCTGCATGGTGTTGTAGGTGAACATGCCACCGCAGCTGCCATAGCCGGGACAGGCCTCGCAGGCGATGCGGTCTTTGTACACCTCATCGTGCGAGCCAGCCGCCTGGAAGCCGGTAATGAGGTCAATGGGCTCCTGACTCTGAGAATCCGTACCGGGTTTGATCGGGCCATCTGACATGATGATCGCGGGGCGGTTGTGCTCGAGCATGGCGGCGAGCGTACCGACCGGCGGCTTGTCACACGCGACTACGGCGATAGTGCCGTCCAGTCCGCTGGCACTGAGATGCTCGCACACGCCATCGTGGGTTACTTCACGGCCTATCAAGGAGTACCGCATTTCGCGGGTGCCGTTGCGCATGCCGTCGGAGGTCGCGACCGTGTACTCGGGCTGAACCAGACGCCGGGCGAGCTGTCCTTCACCTCGTCCCAGGCTGTCGCGCAGACAATCGTGAATGGCCTCGACCTTGCTTTGCACACCGAAGTAGCACTGGCTGTCACCTTTGTTGCCGATCACACCAACGGAGGGCTCGTGAATCAGGTCGGTGTCGGTGTTGAGCGCTCTGGCAATGCCGTAGGTCTGGGCACTGCGGCCAGGGTTGGAATCGATAATGACGGATTTGTTGCTGTTTCTCTTGCTCATGATCTCACTCGAGTCTGGTGTCGCGTTTGTGGGTTACGCGAAAGAGGGGATCGTACCGATCTGGGGGGCATTTCGGTAGGCGGAGCCCACTTTGCCTGATCTGAATCTAAATCGCTCAGGTCTTCAGGCCGTGCACGGGCCGGTGGGCCGTTAGGGTAGCGATCTAGGTACTTGGCGGGCGGATTGCTGCTTCGGCTGTGATGCTGCTCAGGACACCATCCATGAGAGTGTGGGTGGTGGGGTCTGAGTAGCCATCCACTGTGGTTAAGGCATCCGTCAGCTGCTGGGCGATGCACTCCAAGGTTTCTTTGGAGATATCGTCGATGGCGGCTTGGTCGGCACCGATGCGAACAGCACCGTGTCCTTGCCCGGTTGGGAGGCCGCCCAAGTCGAGCAGGCGTTCCAGCAGTGCTTCGCTGCGAAACATCATGCTGACTGCGGCGTCTAGCTCGCGGTCCGCGAGTGTTGGCTGGTTCCAGCTCTTGAACAGCAGGCTGTGGAGAAAGATTTCACTCACGGCGGCGGTCATGGCGGGCAGGGCTTGGTTGATCGCTTGAATGGCGGTGCGCTCACCACCGGGCTTCGGCATCAGAAATTTCTGATGCCGATTGGGTTCGGTAGCTTCGGCGCCCATAGCCCAGGTCTGCAAGCACTCGAGGTCGGCACATTCTGATTGTGTCAGGTCGGCCAGCAAGGTCTTGATCTCGGTAGATTCGGCTGAGTCGTGTGCGCGGGCGGTGACTGCGATGACGCGGCTGGTGAGCTCGATGTCAGACTCGAGCACCGAGGCTGCGTCGGTGCCAATGCAAAGTGCTGTGGCCTTACGGTCCAGCGGGCGGTGCCTGGCGCTTGCCAGGGTGTTCATAAGCATTGTAGTGCGGCGCATTTTTTCGATGAACTCTTGATTACGGTGCACACCACGGGGGTGTCCCCAGGCGCGGAGCTGGCGGGAATGAAAGAACAGCTGGTTGATCGAGCCGATGTAGGCGTCCAAGACCTGCTGCAAGGCTTCGACATCGACGATGGGCAAATTCTTAGTCATGTGGTCGGCAACTCACTGCAAAGTGTGTTCGAGAATGTTGGCGAGGCGAATGCCGGCTTGTTGCAACCGCAGCTTCACGGTTTGTGCGTGGCGTTCCAGATACGCCTGGTCAACGTCGACATAGCGAATCTCGCCTTCATAGAAGCGACGTCCGGGTGCAAACTCGCAGGCTCTTTCCGACCAGATGCAATAGCGAACCTCGGGCTGGGTGGTGATTTGATAGGACTCGTCCGCCCACTGGGTAACCTGCGCCGCAATACGATTGATGTCGAACACCGATCGCCATCCGCGTCTTTGCTCTTCTGTGACATCCTCCCAGAACTCGACACCGATGCGCGCAGCATCAGTGCCGAAGTTGTGCTCGACAAGGCAGGTGTCCCAGACGGCATGCAATGAGATTTCCTCTACATCGTCGGTCCACTCCCGCTCGTACTTGCAAGGTCCGATCTCATGAACAAAGCTTGCGCCTCGATCATCTTTGAATGACACATGCAGGGGTTGATGTACATCACCAACCCAATGGCCCAGGTACTTGAGTGCTTGAAGCTTGGTACGCTGGTCCGCGTTCGAGACCAAAACTTGGGTGTCTTCGACAATGGCATCGAGGACGCAGGTCTGGACAACGGCGGGACAGCCTTCGAAGTCGATGCTGCGGGTCTCGCGGGACACATTCACGAAGTGTGCAAGCTTTCGCTCGGGGCGTACTCGATCCGCCCAGGTGCAAGACTGATAGAAGGTTCTATAGTATGGGTCGGAGCCGATCAGGTCTTTCAACTCACGGTGCGCGCTGCTGCCGGCGAGTTCCTGAAAAGCGATTTCGCAAACGATCTGATGACCAACGCCACCCCAGGCAAACGTGCTCATCGGTAAACCGACGAGGCTCAACGCCAGTGCCAAGACCGTTGTTTTTCGGTTCATAGCTACCCGCTCAATAACATAAGGTCTACTGGACTCCACCCCTCGAACATACATGACATGAGCCACTTGTTTCCGAATTTGTTCTCACCACTCGAAATCAGGGGTAAGCGATTCAAGAATCGACTGTTCCTGCCAGCCCATGGTACCGGATACGCCGACTCGGGCACGGTCGGTGACCGCGGCTTAGCGTACTACGAAGCCCGGGTCAGCCGTGGCATCGGCGCACTCATCACCGAGGCAAGTCAGGTGGTTCCTGTCGAAGGTCAACACTACGCTCAGCTGTCGTTCGCGAGTGATGACGCTATCCCGCGAGTCAAACGCCTGGTCGAGCTCTGCGCGCAACACGACTGCCGCTACCTGGTTCAGCTCTACCACGAGGGTCGTGCCCGCTCTCACTCTCGCGACGGCAGTCTCGATGTCGCCATCGCGCCGTCGGCAGTACCGGATGAACGCCATCACATCATGCCTCGACCGATGAGCGTCAGCATGATCGAAGACTTAGTGGACAGCTTCGCCTCCGCCGCGCGACGCGCCTGGCAAGCCGGCGCCGACGGTGTCGAGCTGTTGGTTGGCATGGGTTATCTGGTCGCGCAGTTTCTGAGCCCACGCATTAATATTCGTGACGATGTTTATGGTGGTGACATCGAGGGTCGCAGCCGGTTCTTGCGAGAGATCCTTACTGCAATGAGAGCATCCACGGATAGTGACTTCATTCTAGGTATTCGCATCGCCGGAGAAGAATATGCCTCGGAAGGCTTGAAGCTGGACGACACCATTGCCGCCTGTGAGCGGCTGGACAGCGACAAGCTGGTGGATTTCGTCAATGTCTGTGCGGCCAGCAGCCACAACCTGGCGGGGGCCAGCAACATCGTGCCGCCGATGTTCGTCGAGACCGGTCCTACTTTGCAGTACGCTGCGGCCGTCCGGGCGGCGGTGAACGTGCCAGTGCTGACGGCCGGCAGGATCAATCAACCACAACAGGCCGAACAGGCCATTGCGAGCGGCCAGGCGGACATGGTTGGCATGGTACGCGCATTCATTGCCGACCCCGAATTCGCACTCAAAACGAGCGAGGGTCGAGTGGACGACATCCGCGCGTGTATCGCCTGCAATCAAGCCTGCATTGGTCATCGCCTGAACGGCTTCGGTGTCTCCTGCATTCAGTTTCCGGAAACTGGTCGTGAACTCGAGTACGGCACTCGTAACGCAGCCGAGCAACCCAAGCGGGTTGTGGTCGTTGGTGGCGGCCCAGGTGGAATGAAAACCGCCACGGTGGCAGCTGAACGAGGCCACAATGTGGTCCTGCTCGAACGGGGAAATCAGGTCGGCGGTCAGGCCCTGCTCGCCCAGCGGCTGCCGGGTCGCGAAGAGTTTGGCGGACTGGTTACGAATCTCGAACGGGAGTTACGCCACTTCGGCGTCGAGATCCGCACCAAGACCGAGGCGAGCGCCGAATCTGTCGCCTCGATGAGGCCCGACTGCGTGGTGATCGCGACCGGCGCTACCCCTTATCGACCGACGGGTGATTTCGAAGGCGCACATGTCGTCGATGCCTGGGAGGTGCTCCAGGATCGGGTCAATGTCGGTCAGTCAGTGGTCATCGCCGACTGGCGGTGTGACTGGGTTGGTCTGGGGCTTGCCGAGAAGCTCGCCACCGAGGGGTGCTCGGTGACCTTGTGTGTGAACGGCGAAATGGCGGGGCAGAGCATTCAGCCCTATGTGCGATATGTGTGGGTGGGTCGCTTGCACGAGCTCGGTGTGCGGGTCATGCCGTATGTGCGTTTATTCGGTGCTGATGAGGACACGGTCTATCTGCAACATGTCATCAACGACGACGCGGTGTTGATGGAGCAGACCGATACCTTGGTGCTGGCCACTGGTCATCAAAGCCGGCTCGAGCTGCATGACGCTCTTGCGGGTAAGGTGGCGGAGATTCACGCGGTCGGCGATTGTCTGAGCCCGCGAACAGCGGAAGAGGCAGTCCTGGAAGGTCTCAAGGTTGGCGCCTCGATCTGAGAGGGCTCGGTCGCGATCGAGCCTTGCTCTGAACTGACAGCGCAATGCCGCGCCGGTTATGATGCGGTCGCCGGCAACGAGGTATCGCGCACGGCATCCCGATTTCATAGGCGCGCCATTTACCAAAACACATCCGCCACCGTATAGGTTTCGTTTGGTGTGCGATTAAAGTGACAAGACACAATGATGAACGAGTCATCGGCGTACACGCCGCCACGAGTCTGGCAGTGGGACAATCAGGACGGTGGCACCTGGTCAAAGATCAATCGCCCGATCGCAGGCCCGACGCACGACAAAGAGCTGCCTGTGGGCAAGCACCCGCTGCAGCTGTACTCATTGGGTACGCCGAACGGCGTCAAAGTCACCATCATGCTCGAAGAGTTGCTCGCACTCGGTCACAGCGGGGCCGAATACGATGCACATCTGATCTCGATTGCTAACGGTGACCAGTTCGGCAGTGGCTTCGTCACCGCCAATCCGAACTCCAAGATTCCAGCATTGATGGACCACAGCACGACACCGCCGACCCGGGTGTTCGAGTCCGGCTCGATTCTGCTCTACCTGTCCGAAAAGTTCGGCGAGTTCGTACCGGACGGTACGCGGCGAGCCGAGTGCTTGTCGTGGCTGTTCTGGCAGATGGGCTCCGCGCCTTACCTCGGTGGCGGTTTCGGTCATTTCTATAACTATGCGCCAGTCATGATCGAGTACTGCATCGACCGCTTCGCAATGGAAGTAAAACGTCAGCTCGATGTGCTGGATCGGCAGCTCTCGGATAATCAGTTCGTGGCGGGCGATGATTACACCATTGCGGACATGGCAGTTTGGCCCTGGTATGGCTGGCTGGTGCTCGGACAAGTTTACGATGCCGCGGAGTTTCTAGACACGCCCTCGTATGTACACGTCAACCGCTGGGCAAATGAGATCGGTGCCCGGCCGGCGGTGAAACGGGGTGAGCGTGTCAACAGGACACCGGGGCCGGCGGACAACTACGTGCGTGAGCGCCATGACGCCAGTGATTTGGATTAGCGCCTGGTCCTCGCGCATTGCGCATTGGGAACACAAGCTGATCGACCCAGACTTGTTCAGAGGCTCCCTAGCGTTGACGTAGCACTTCCCACACTTTCTCCGATGTGTAGGGCGGCGCGATAGCACTCAGGTCGAAGCCGCGAAGCGCATCGGCGAGCGCATTCGAAATCGCGCCCGGCGGACCACACACGCCACACTCACCCACGCCTTTTGCACCCAGTGCGTTGGTCGGGCTGGGTGTCTCCTGAGCACCCAGCACCAGATGCGGCAACTGGTCGGCCTTGGGCACGTTGTAGTCCAGAAACGAGCCCGTCAACAGCTGACCGTCATCGTCATAACGAATTTCCTCGAACATCACCTGACCGATGCCCTGCGCGATTCCGCCGTGCAATTGACCATCGACCACCAGTGGATTGATACGCACACCGCAATCGTTCACCGACCAATAACCGCGCAGCTCCATGACCCCGGTTTCGGTATCGACTTCAATCATCGCCAGATGAACACCGGTGGGACAGTTGTCCTCGCCTGGGTCATAGCGAACGGTGATGTCGAGTCCGAGCTCGAAGTCCTCTTCCGGATAATCCGCTCCCCGGTAAGCGAGCCGCACGACCTCCTCGAACGATATCGAGCGGTCGGTGCCACCAATCTTGAACTCGCCCTGCTCGTAAACAACATCGTACTCCGAGACCTCCATCAAATGCGCAGCAAGCCGGGTCGCCTTGGAGATGATGCGTTTACCGGCTACGTGGACCGCCATGCCAGCACTGGTCAACGAGCGTTGCGCGCCAGTGCCAAAGTTGCTGCTCACACGGTCGGAGTCGCCTTGTTGATAAGTGATGCGCTCGATGGGGATCCCAAGCGTATCGGCGGCAATTTGACGGAATGTGGTGTCATGTCCCTGCCCGTGGGAGTGGGTGCCAACAGAAATGATGGCGTGCCCGTCGTCCAGCACTTCGACACGACCGGACTCCCAGGTCGCGGTGCCTCGGGTCGAATCAGCGCCCTTCTCGACCCGGCTCGGACCCAGTCCGGCGTGGTCGGTGTATGCGGTGACACCGAGCCCGACCAGACGGCCCGCGGCGCGCTCGAGGTCGCGTTGCTTGCACAATGAGGCGTAGTCGCTGATGTCGAGCAACAAGTCATGCTGTCCCTGCGGGTTGCCGGAGTCATGAGCACCCCCAAGTGCGCTCGGGTACGGGTAACTCTCCGCTTTGATGTAATTGCGTGCTCTGACCTCCAGCGGATCCAGTCCAAGCTCACGGGCACCCTGATCGAGCAGACGCTCACAAACAGTGATGGCCGATTCACCGACACCGCGATAAGCGTCGACCGGTGCCTTGTTGACGTAGACCCCGGTCATGGTCCCGTAGGCGAGACGGATGTCATAGATATTGGTGATGCGCGGCACGAACAGATGACCGGCAATCATGGCATTGAAGTTGCTCGGGTACGCACCAAAGCCGTTCAGGGCCTCGACACTCATGGCCGTAATACGGCCGTCGACATCAAAGCCCATACGCCCGCGAGCCAGATAGTCTCTCGCCTGATGGTCGCTTTGCATGACCTCGCTGCGTGTCGCCGTGTAGCGAACGGGCCGATCGCACAGCTTCGATGCGAGCAACACCATAGGTTGCTCAGGGTAGTAGTACGCACGGGTGCCGAACCCGCCACCCATATCGGGCAGCACAATCCGCACCTGGTCGGGACGACAACGCAATGTCGTCGAAATCCACCGACGCATGGTGTTGAGCAGTTGACCATTGCTCCACAGCGTGTAGCGCTCGCGACGACGGTCGTATTCCCCCACACAGGACCGCAACTCCATGGGAGAACCGGTGATGCGGTTGGTGCGCACTTCGAGCTCCGTGACGTGATGCGATGCGGACAGCGCTGCTTCAACCGCCCTACGGTCACCGGCTCTGATCTCGAGTACTTCGTTCGAGCCGAGCTGCTCGTGTATTAGCGTGGCATTTTCCGCGCGCGC
>MDTE01017302.1_pt1 | contig 19271 bp, 18 predicted proteins | sample 811231 | NCBI WGS metagenome assembly MDTE01 (sample SAMN05326651, study PRJNA326480) | marine metagenome | isolation source: seawater | place: Indian Ocean: Red Sea | collected 2010 | reverse complement strand
TTCTGATGTTTTATTTGATCAAAAAGTTTTATCTAAAGTGATAGATTCCCAATGTGACATTGGTATAGCTGTAGATCTTGATTGGAAAAAGGGATATGATGGACGAACTCAGCATCCTATAGAACAAGCAGACCTAGCCTTAGTTGAAAATAATAGTGTGATTAATATCCAAAAAAATTTAGATTCTGGTAACAACTCAACAGGCGAATTTATTGGAATACTGAAATTGTCTCAATTAGGTGCGAAAAGATTTCTTGACCATTTTTCCAATCTTAAAAGTTTTCATCAGGGAAAATTCCAAAATGCAGATTCATTAGACAAAGCGTATTTGACAGATATTTTACAAGATTTTATTGAGAAAGGTGAAATTATAACACCAATTTACATTGACGGTAATTGGTGCGAGATAGATACTCCACAAGATTTGGCTCATGCAAGATCTATGTTTCACTAATTTTTTGTAATTCAAACCACATTTGTTCTTCTATTTTGTATCCTTTACCAGTCAAATTCACTTCTTCACTAGGATCTGATTCAAGATCATACAATTCCTTGGTTTTATTATATTCATTATAGATTAGTTTCCATTTTGATGTTCTGACAGATTTGGTATTAGGTTCTTTAGGAGGTTCTTTTTGTTCAAGGGGATTACCAGTCTCCGAATATGCTATTTGCTCTTTCATTTGAAGATCATTGAATATTGGCATCAATGACACACCATCAAGAGATTCATAATTTGGATCCAGGGGTATTTCTAATAATTCTAGAAGTGTTGGCATAAAGTCAATAGTTCTTACTTGCTGAGATATTTCTTTCTTCTTTAATCTTGAATCAAGAAAATAACAGAATGTTTTCAAGGTATAATCGTAACAGAAAGAGCCATATGCTCGCTCACCGTATTTCTCCCCAACACTAATTCCATGATCAGAAAGAATCACTACTATTGTTTCATCAAGTATTCCCAATTCTTCAATCTTTATTAAAATTTGATCTACATATGATTCAGAATCATGAAATAACAAATCATATTGTTGATTGTTTTTTTCGGAATTTTCAAAATATTCTTTACTAAAATTTGTATAAACCTTAAGAACTGATTCACTAATAGAAGAATGAATCTTATCATAATGCAGATACAAGAAAAAGTTTTCATCATTATGTTTCTCTGTAATTTCTTCTAGCAATTTAGAATGTCTTTGAATTAATTCTTCATCTTGATCATATATTAAAAATTGATCAAAACCTTGTCTAGGTATGACAATTTCACTATGGAGATCAGCGAATGTGACATAATGTGAATCCTTTAGATATTCTGTAAGAGTATAAAATTGGTCTTTTTTGAATTTATAAGTAGACCAGTAACTATTAGTCCCAGTTCTAGTACCATAACTTCCACTAAATATTGCATGCATTGCAGCTATAGTGTGAGGACCATATGTAATACATTGAGATAAGAAAATAGATTTTCTCTTATTGTAAACTTTGGAGTTTTTTACTCTATCTAGCCTTGCGCCATCAATTGTTATTATTATTAAATTCTTGGACAAATTTCAAAAAAATTTCCTATTCTCGTTGAAAAACTCTTAATGTTCTCCTGTTGGTGTAAACCACATTTGAGTTTCATTAACTGCTCTATGTGCATCTTCTTTACTAAGATTAGAAAATTCTCTTTGTGCATCTCCTGACATTCTACCACCAATTCTGAGTACCATTACTTGTCCAGTACCCCTCATACTATGTTCAACAAAAGGTTTGATGTAAATTGAATCATTTGGTCCAATATTTTCATGGTGAATCTCCTTTCCTGATTTCCAATTAAATCTAATCGTTGATTCACCAATATTGTAAATCCATTGATGTAAGCCAACTTTCAAGTCTAAGAAATCGTTAGAGTTTTCTCTAATATGCAATTCTAGGGCTTTCGAGTATGGTAGATTACGTGATTGTGCAAGTTCAACCATTTCATATGCTTTTGAATCATTTGGATAAAACCATCTTTTTCCATCTTCATATTTTTTAGGTAGGACTTTATCTTCTATAATATCAGGAGGCATCAAATCTCTTGTGTTGATATTTAATGCATCTGCAAATTTTAGGAGAAGTGAATTGTCAGGAACAGGTAAAACTCCTTCCAAGTATTGCGAAATTTTTTCTAATCCAATTCCAGTCCTTTTCACCAATTCTTCCTTTGTAAGACTTGCTGCATCAATATTGAATTGAAGTAATGATGCAAATGCCTTTTCTTTTGTAGTGAAGTCTAAATGATATTGGACTCCTAATTCTTTTCCAATTGCAGATAGTTCTTGTTGTGTGTCAGCAGCAATTTTATTTCCATATGTAAGTGCAAGAATTAATCCATTTTTGTCAGCACCTTTTCTTGTTGTAAAAGTATGTGGTCTAAACGGTGTACCGTATACAGAGTCACCTGTTTTTGTCACAAAAACTTTTTTTTGTTTCTCTCCGTCTGTGTAGTAATAATTTACATCTCCTACAAAATATGTAAATTGATGCATAAAATGACCTCTATTCCATTGGACTTTAGGATTATCAGTTTCATTATTGTCAACAATACAAAGCTCTTCAATCCATTCTGGTCTAAACAATGAAAGACTGCTCATTGCAGTATCTCTATATTCATAATAAGGTGCGCCACCCCTATCCATTACTCGAGATGACGATGCAGATTGTCCTGCCCTCATAATTTTCACGCCATTAGGAGCATCATCTTGGATAAGAAAGAAATCTCTAGGATTTAACGGCCATTTTTCTACTGCTTTTGCAATAATATCATAAGAAAGTTCTTTTTGTCCTTGGATAATTGAGTTGACTTCGTCCAACGAAATTCCCAGCTCTTTTGAAACATCTTCTGGCCTACGCTTAATATCGTTGATAAGACCTAGGAAATTATATCCTGATCTTTTTAGCTGATCTTCAGAATTACTCAATGTTCTTTATTTTTTTTTAAATATTTAAAAAGAATTATGTCCACAAATACTACAATAATCAAACATAACCTAGTTTTCTTAATTCATCCCTAACTTTTTTCGTTTCATCAGAATCAAGTTCCATTGATGGTTGCTTGGAATTATTTCTAATTTTTGAAATTTCTTCTTCCATTTCTTTAATTAAAATAGCATTACCATTTGACAAATTGTTTTCTTCCAAGGGGTCATTTTCCAGATCATAAAGATGTACATTCTCTTTTGGATTTGATACTTTTCTAAAGTACTTCCATTTTGGACTACGTATACCTAAATGAGCAACTACATCCTTTTGAATTGTAGCAAAAACTGTACTTTCTAGATATGCTGGCAGATCTGGTAGAGATTTGTTATCTAACAAGGGTTTTAGACTACGACCATCGATTTTTGTTTCTGGCTGTCCAAGGCCAATTATATCGCAGATCGTTGGAAAAATATCAATATTTCTAACCTGCTGTTGAATATTCTTCTTTGATGATACACCAAAACCAGAAAAAAGTAGAGGCGTTCTCACAATTTCATCAAAAAGAAATCTATTCTTTCCAGTTCTAGTCTGAATGGCACGTTTATCATATAATGATTTTGCCTGTGTCTCTTGAATTTTTTTGGTTAAACTACGTTTGGCTTTAGAGAGAGTATCAAAAACATCTGAAGGCATGTTTTTTTTCATTATTGATTTAGTCTTTGATATTGTACCATCCGTATCTTTACTATCATTAATTGATGGTATATAGTCACCATGATCAGATGTTATAACCACCAAACAGTTTTCTAATTCGATTAACTGTAGAAATTTACTAATCCATGAGTGAATTTCTGTAACAGCAATTTCGTATCTTTCTGAATATTTAACATGGTCAAATTTTGATGGAAGACTAACTGGCAAGTGTAGATCTTCTAAATGAATAAAGTAGAACCATGGCTCGACTAGATTTTCAGATTTGAGAAAGTTGGTTATTTTATCACCTAGTCCATCAAAGAGTCTTAATGAGTTTGGGTAAGTTTGATCATTGTTTTCAAATAACTGTGAAAAGCCCAACTCAGCAACAGATTCGGCTATTGTACCATATGCGTTGTAGCCTTGTTTTTTCAAAAATTCTACATAGTTGTCTTTCTCAGAATACAATTTTTGGAATACTTGGCCTTTGAGTCCAGCATTGACTGGATATGAGGCTGTAAAAATACTACCAATTCCTGTAACAGTATAATCCGAAGAACTAATGTTTTGTTCAAAATAAACACTTTCATCAATTATTTTTTTATAACTTTGTAGATCTTGTTTTGGAAAGAACTTGTCTGCTCTCATAGAATCAACTAAAATAAACAAAATATTTGGTTTCATTATTTTTTCTTAGATTTTTTTTTCAGAGTTCTTGCATAATCAGAATTAATTTCTTTGATCAAATTTAGTGTATTCTCACTAATTAATTCCAAATTTGGTATTACACAATGTCCTCCAATAAAACCAGGATACATTTTAGGCCTATTACCTAAAATCTTATGAATTTCATCAGAGAATTCCCACATCTCATCATAATTAATTTTATTTTTTATCGCAATCATATTTGTTAGTTGTGCGTATGTAATTAACCAACCATAGTAGGATGTATCAACCAAAATTTTTGCCATCTCCAAAGTAAGAGGATTAGACATTTGTTTTGATTTAATTCCAGCATTTTGCAATAATTTTTTGTAGTTTCGTGCGGCCCAAGATTTTTTTGGGGCATTGTGTTCAACTGCAAAGTATTTAGTGTAACGTTGGAGATCGCGTTTCATTCTTTTATGAACTCCCCTTGTCGCACTATAAATTACCGGAACAGGTAGATTTTTTTGAATTTTTCTAGTAGTTTTAGGTTCAATAGTACTGTGAATAACTACAATTTCTGGTCCAAATTTATTGTAAAGGGTAGTAACATTTGCAATAAATTTTTTATTAAATGGTATACATATATGCAAAAATAGAGTTGGTGTTTTTACATATTTTTTGAATTTATTTTTATTCATTAATTTAGAATCAATGTCATAACCAACACAAAGATTATCCTTTGAAATCACTTCAAGTATAGGTTTACCAATCTCACCCAATCCTACAACAATATTTTTTCTGTTCAACTAGATCATAGGTAAAATTCACCTAAATTAATCAATAGTACAAATTATTAGATTCAAATTCGTGAGAAAATTACTTTATCTCTTTTTGATACTGGTGCCAGTGTTGATGGTCCATTTGCAATTTAAAATTATTATTTTCAAATATTCTTTTACTAGATTCATTTTCCACTTTCACTTTGGCAATCAATTTAGTAATTCCCAGAGATTTTGCTTTTTCTTCAACTAATTTCAACGCCTTGGTTGCAAGACCTTTATTTTGGAATTCATTTTTAATCATTATTCCAACATCATCATCTAATATTCTGACGTAACCTATTTTTTTATCATCATATTCAATAATCCAATGATGAAATTTTGGATTTGTTAATTGGCTTTCAAGATAATTTGTGTGTTCATCAAGCTCTATCGGTTTAGTCTGTTTATAGAAATTTTCATAAAAACCATTTCTCAGTTCAAGTATGAAAGACCAATCAGATTTTGTAGCTTCAATTAATTGTATCATCTATTGAAGGTACTACCTCGGACTAATATCTTGTTCTCTGATGATTATATCGTTAAATATAAAACGAAAATTAGTAAGGTAACTTAGATGATTGTAAAGATCCAGAATAAAACCATCGGAGAAAACTCTCCTCCATTTATAATTGCTGAGGCGGGATTAAATCATAACGGAAGCTATCGCCTTGCTAAAAAATTAATCACATTAGCTAAAGATGCAGGGGCAGATGCCGTGAAATTTCAGACGTTTAAAGCTGAAGACCTCACATCGAAAAAATCAAAACATTTCAAGATGTTTAAAAATTTAGAATTAAGTGATTCATCATTTCGAGATTTATCTAAATTTGCGAAAAAGAAAAAAATAATTTTTCTCTCAACACCATTTAGTGAAGATGCAGTAGATCTTCTTGAAGAATGTAATTGTCCTGCATTTAAAATTGCTTCAGGTGATCTTACTAATTTACCATTGATAAAACATATTGCAGAGAAAAGGAAACCAGTTATACTTTCTACCGGAATGGGCACTTTTGAAGAAATAAAGAGTGCTATCAATACGATTAGGAGACAAAAAAATAACCAGATAATTTTGTTACATAGTGTTTCAGGTTATCCTACACCACCAAATGAGGTAAATTTAAACTCAATTCCTTTTCTAAAAAAGAAATTCTCATATCCTATTGGCTATTCAGATAACGGTGCTAATTTGCTTGTACCTCAAATTGCCATTGCTTTAGGTGCAAAAGTTATAGAAAAACATCTTACATTTAATAAAAAAGCTAAAGGTCCTGATCATGCAATTTCAGCCAACAAAAAAGAACTAAATGAAATTATCAAAAATATTAAATTAATTCACAACATGTTTGGAAAATTTGAAATATGTATACAAGAATGTGAAAAAACAAACCGAATCTATGCAAGGCGTAGTTTAGTGGCCACTACTACTATTCCAAAAAACACAGTAATCAACAAAGACATGATTTCGATAAAACGTCCTTCATTAGGCATTGAGCCTGCCGACTGGAAAAAAATCTTGAAGAAAAAAACAAAAAAAAGAATTAAAGCAGAAGAACCAATTCGATGGAAGGATTTAAAATAGAAATTATATGATTTTGATATGAAAAAAAAATATTCAATACTATTTAGGACTGCAGGAGGGTCAGCATTAAACAAAGAACTAGGTTTAGGTCATGTTTTTAGATGCATAAATCTTGCAAAATCACTCAAAGGAAACAAAATAAAATTTCTTATTGAAGACTATGGCTCTGTTAAGAAAATTCTAAACACCAATAGATTTTCAGACATATCGATTCTTAAATCTGGAATAACTCTTGATGATGATATAAATTCAACATTAAAAATTATAAAAAAAGAACAAATTGATATGATTATTGTCGATAAATACAAGACAAGTCAGCGTTATACTAGCGAATTAAAAAAAAAATTACCAGTAACATACATTTCTGATCTAAACATCATAAAACATCCCTGCCATCTTCTTGTTAATGGATTCATTGGATATGAAAACAACATTATTGACAAGACAAATCAAAGGCTTTTGTTAGGTCCGAAATTTCAAATTATAGATTCAAGATTTTTACAACCTAAAAAAAAGCAGAAAAAAATTGATGTTTTAGCAACATTTGGTGGTTCTGATGAATCTAGAATATTAGAATACTTTTTGGAATCACTGCAACACGTATCTAAGAAATTAAAAATCAAGTGCATTTTAGGTCCATCAAGGAAAAACTCAAAAAATATACAGCTACTAAAACAGAATCTTCACCATAAAGTTTCCATAATTTCTCAAACAAACAATATGAAAAAAGAGATCGAGGATTGCAGATTTGGGTTATGTTCTGGTGGTGTAACATCATATGAATTTGCCGCACTAAAAATACCATTTGCTATTATTGGACAAAATAATCATCAACTGATAACATCTAAGGAATGGGCAAAAAGAAAAGTATCTATCAATATTGGATTACCAAATAAAAAAAATAAATCCCGCCTAATTCGCCTTCTTGAAAAAATTTCTCAACAAGAAATACCAAAATTATCTAAACAAAATTTGGTTGATGGAAAAGCTAGTCAACGAGTGGTTAGAAATATTGAGAGTGTCTTAAATAAAAAAATTAAATTTTAGACACAACATAATCAATTTCTTTTCTAGTCATTGTGGGAAAAATAGGTAAACAAAGAATTTGTTTTTCTAATAAATTAGCATTTGGAAAATCTGACTTTTTTAAGCGATATTTCTTTTGATAGTATGACATTAGGTGTAGTGGTTTGTACTGGACACTTGTGCCAATATGTTTAGAATACAATTTCTGGAATAGTTGATCTCGTGTTAGGTGGTAATTATCATCAATCTTGATTGGATATAGATGAAAAATATGGTTTCTATCTTTTTTAATCAACGGAATCGATATTCCTTTGACATTTTTTAGCAGTTTTGAGTATATTTTTGCGATAGAGATTCTTCGTTTATTAATTTCATTAAGACGTTTTAATTGTGAAAATCCTAATGCAGAACGAATCTCATCTAATCTATAATTAAAACCAAGTTCAGTTATGTCATATTCCCAACTAGCATTTTTTTCACGATCTGATGGCAAAATATTCATCCCATGAGAACGAAGCGTTTTGATCTTTTTGTATAATGTATAATTATTTGTCGTAACCATTCCACCTTCACCAGTTGTTATAATTTTTGTAGGATAGAAACTAAAACAACCTAATGAGCCTATGGTTCCACATTTTTTTGAATTATATAATGAGCCTAATGCATGTGCACAGTCTTCGATTATTGGTATACTTGCTTTTTTACTAATATTCAATAATTCGTTCATGTCACATGATTGGCCACCATAGTGAACAGCAATTATGGCTTTGGTTTTTTTGTTTATCTTTTCTTTAACTTTAGTTGGAATTATGTTGAATGTTTCATCATCAACATCAACAAAAATTGGTTTTCCTCCACAATATTCTACAGCATCAGCAGTTGCAGAAAAAGTAAATGTTGGTAAAATTACTTCATCACCAGGATTGATATCTAGACTAGCTAAACAGAGATGTAATCCATGTGTAGCAGCGGAAACACCAAGAGAATATTTTGAACTTAATGAGACACTAAATCTTTTTTCAAATTTTTCCAGATTTGGTCCATTAGTAAGCCATCTTTGCCTTAACGCATGAATTACTGCATTTTCATCATCTTTTGTTATCCAGGGTTTAAAGAACGGTATTTTCAATTAAATAGAAACTGATGTCGGTGTTTAAGACTCTATCGTATAAAGATGTGAAAGTTGATTTTATTATTTGTAGACAAAAATCTTGATTAAAAAAGTTTTTTTAAAAAAATAGAAGAAGAATGAATCAAATCATTATTAAGGTACTATTTTTAATGTGCAAACAGATTAACATAAAGGAGAATTTAACATTATGAAGAGTATAACTAAAACAAAATTAAAAAAACTACTAAAAAATAAAACTGTACTTGTGACTGGTGGTGCTGGAAGCATAGGATCTGAAGTTACAAAAAACATATTATCGTTTCCAGTAAAATCAGTCAGAGTTCTTGATATTGATGAACACGCTCTCTTTCAATTGCGTCGAGTTATCAAGGATTCAAGATTAAGATTATTACTTGGTAGCATATTAGACAAAGATAGATTAGATCTTGCTAGTAATGGTGTAGATATAATAATTCATACTGCTGCTATCAAAAATATTGAAATTTCTGAATACAATCCTATTGAAACCATTGACACAAACATTAATGGTACTGTAAATTTAATTAAAATGGTAATAAAAAACAAGCCAAAAATTTTTCTTAACATAAGTACTGACAAAGCAGTTAATCCTTCAACTTTATATGGTTCAACAAAACAACTAAGTGAAAAATTAGTTGGTTGGGCAGGAAATCATATACCATCAACAAAATTCTCCACCATACGATTTGGTAATGTCTTTGAATCCAGAGGAAATGTTTTTGAAATATGGGAAGAAGAAAAGAAAAATAATAAACCCTTATCTGTTACTGATCCAAAAATGAAAAGGTATTTTATTCATATTCATGACGTTGTTGATTTTATTTTTGAATGCATGCTAATTTCTAAAAAAGGATTAATTTTTGTTCCAAAAATGAAATCATATAAAATTAAAGACATAGTTTCAAAGATTTCTTCTAAACAAAAAATCATAGGTATCAGAAGTGGTGAAAAAATAGAAGAGACGTTATTATCAGATCAAGAGCGTAAAAAAGCCACAGAACGTAGGAATATGTGGATCATAGAGTCATTTGATTCCTAATAATAATAATTAGAAAATTTCATTATATTTTGGTTTTCTAGGAGTTGGGACCTCAAAGAATTGAGGAATACGTACATTTAGACCTGCATCACTCATGAAATTTTTTGCATTATAGGTAGAATGTTCTGAAAAATGAAAAATATTTGCTGCTGAAACTGCATCAGCCTTTCCATCCTTAATACCATCTACAAAATGCTTCCACTGTCCAACCCCACCAAATGCAATAACAGGAATTGAAATCGACTCACTAACACTTTTCACTAAATTTAGATCATATCCCTCCCGCGTGCCATCATGATCTATTGATGTGAGAAAGATTTCACCAGCACCTCTTTTTTCTACCTCTTTTGCCCATTTGACAGGATCCAAATCTGTATGTTTTCTACCCCTATCAATCATTACTTCATATTTACCTAATTCATTTTTCTTAACATCTATAGATGTAGTAATGCATTGAGATCCAAATATTTGCGATGCCTGATTAATAAAATTGGGATTTTCAACTGCAACTGTGTTTATAGAAATTTTATCAGCTCCCAACTGTAATAATTTCCGAATTTCTGATATGCTATCAATCCAACCTCCAACAGTTAAGGGAATGAAACATCTTTTTGATAATCCATGAATTATTTTATGAAAAGTTTGTCTGTAGTTTTTATCTCTACTCACATCTAGTATAATTATTTCATCAACAGCCCAACTATTAAAAAAATCTACAGCAGTAACAGCATTCCCAATCACATTTGTATGTTTGAAATTGACACTTTGTACAACATTACCATTGTTTAAAATTATGTTTGGAATTAATCTATTTTTTAACATTTAATCTCGTATATCATCTAAGAAGTTTTTTATTAGTTTGATTCCAATAGATTGACTTTTTTCTGGATGAAATTGCACTGCATAAATATTATTTTTTTGAATGGTTGATATAATTGGTACATCACCATAATTACATATTGAAGTTATTGATTCTTTTTCAGAATTATCTACATCAAAATAGTAACTATGTAAATAATAAAACGCCGGGTTTTTTAATTCTTTAAGCAATCCGTCATTTTGAATTATTTCGGTATCATCCCATCCCATATGTGGTATTTTTAATGATGTATTTGCAGGCTCGATTTTTTTGACATTTCCCTTAATCCAAGAAAAACCAGATGTTTCACCGCCCTCATAGCTTTTTTCAGCTAAAAATTCTAGTCCCAGACATATTCCTAAATATGGTTTTGATTTTTTTATTACTAATTCATTTAATAATCCCACAAGATGTTTTTTCTCCAAGTTTTTCATTCCATCGGAAAATGAACCTACACCTGGTAGTATAATCGCTTCAGATGATGAAATTTTTTCATGATCATCAGTTATTGAAACATCTTCTCCCAGAAGAGAGAAGACATTGCTGACCGAACCTGTGTTTCCCATACCATAATCAAGAATAGAGATCATGCGCAACCAGTACTCATAAAGTTACTAATTCATCATCGTTGGAATTTGCATTATCAAGATTGGATTTCTGTGGAGGAGATTTTATCACTTCAAATTTTTCATTTATAGGCAATCTTGCATCTTCAACTCCTTCATCAGAAAGATGATTTCCTATCCAATCTAACAAGTGCCATTCTCCCGCGGAATCTTTTTCCCAAATAGAAGGATCACGCAAGTGCTCAATTCTATCTAAAAACTCTTGTTCAGATATACCTGCAAATTTTAAGAAAATATCAAGATTTTTTGGTCTTTTGAGGTGTTCATGTATTCTGATTTTTTCAATTCCATCCTCACGAGTCATACGTTGGTGTCTTATCTCCATTGAGGCATGATCAGTAGCTCGACCATATCCGAACTTTAGATATTTCAAATAGTTGTGAGTATTATTAAAAAAATCCTCAACTTTTTCATAGAGGTTAAAAGTTTCTTCACGCGTTTGAAATGTTTCAAAATCATAATTTTCAATTACCATTTTTGTATTTTCATGTTGATTCCAAGGATGATAATTTGCCAAATAAATTCCACGTACACCAACAGAATTGATTTCATCATCAGATGGATAAAAAAATGGTGCTAAATCGGTTCTAGTGATTTCTTTATTTTCTACATCATCTAGTATATCTTCTGGTTCAAATCCACGCATAAGATGTTCCTGTCTATGTTTCTTAGTAAATTCAATTTTATCGTCGAGATTATACATTCCAAAAAGATATCCAATACCATGTTCTCCCCAAATGACTAATGGTATTTTATATTTAACAGCAGTTTGCATTGGAAACGTCATAATTCCCGCATGATAGTGCCAGGTCATATCACCTACTTTACTAAGCATATACAATGAAAGTTTTCTAGCTGTCTTTGGGTTAGTAGTATAGCGCAAAAGATCAGCACCGAATTTATTAACCAAATTATTTAAATTTCTAATACCAATTTTAGTATTGTAAGCATGATTATAGGTTACAAATAATGGTTTCATTTTGTAGACTTTGGTCAATAAATGAGCTTGGTAATGGCTATCTTTTCCACCACTGACAGGAATTATACAATCATAAGGAGAATTATTTTTTTCTGCCTGTTCTTTGTATGATTCTAATAGTTGCTTTAATTCTTCATGTTTTTCATTCCAATCAACTTTTTCCTTTTGTCGTTGCTCATGAGTTTTACATCCACTGCACATTCCATCTTCATCAAAAATTATTGAAGGTTTTGTATTTTCAGGATAGCAGCATCTTAAACAATATCTCATATGGTGAATCTAAAAACTTGTTTAATTAAGATACTTGTCTACAAATAATAAAACCAACATCTATCCTTCATATTATGTTCTTTTGATTTATTTGTACAGAATGTGCTATTGAAAGAAGTCTGACAAATTTATCAAAATCTGAAATCCACACATCTGATCCGTTGAAATATTTTTGTCTGATAATAAAACTTAGGCGTCGAATAATTTCATGAGTCATAAAATAGTTAAAAAAACTTAGTTTAATCTTATCAATTTTTTTGATTTGCATATATGCCAATAGAAAATGTTCTATTGATTTTTGAATTTTGGATATATTACCTGATTTTTGATCTGAAAATCTTAACGCAGCAAATGCTATATCAGTTAGTGGATCTCCCACCACCATTGAATCAAAATCAATAAAATTGACTGATTTTCCGTCAAAGAGTACATTATCTATGTGTAAATCGTTATGAATTAGCTGACTTGATAGTTTAGGTTTTATTATTTTTGAAATGGCATAATCAAGAGAGATTGAACTTCGCAAAAAAGCAATGTGCTCTTTCATTTTTTTATCAAAATCAGAATTTCTATTGGAGATCTTTTTTTCTACTAATTTTAGTTCGTTATACGTCAAAACTTTGTATCTAGGATCGTTTTTTGGTAGCGATATGTGTAATCTACCCAAGATATTGTGGATCTGTGCTAGATTTTGTGCTAGTTGTATAAGATTTGATTTCGAATGGACGAAAGAAGAACCATTCATAAATTGAATTAAATAACATTTATGTTTTGATTCTAACAACTTTCCATTCTTGGTAGCTATAATCTTAGGAACACCATCAGTATAATTTTGGCATGAATTTAAAACTGTAGATATTTTTTTGATTCTATTTAGATTACAAAAAAAATTTTTTAGTATAAATTTTCCTTTTTCTGCTTCTATAAGATAATTTATACTATTAAGATTTTTTCCATTGATTTTTTTAATACCATTTAGTGTTCCTATCGATGGATAGTTATCAGAAAGAAACTTGGGAATTTTTTTTTCAGGAATCAATCTTCAAATTAACCTACTCAAACATATCTAACTGTAGAAATGTATCCATTGGGATATCATTTTTAGCAATTTTATTAATGATTTTGAAACCCATTGAACATGATATACCCATATCACCAGGTCGTCTAAAGTCCAATAATTCAAAAGTAATCTTTTCGCCGCTCTTTATGTCTTTTTTTGCAACAAGACTTCTTCTTGCAGATTCCTCAACTCTTGATGTTTGAAGAATATCTGAATTTCCCATAGCCTCTTCAATACTGCGTATATTTTTTACTAAATCTTTTAGCTCATCAAGCTCAAGAGACATAAAATGTTCTACTTGTTCAAGAGTCTTATCGGCAGTAATTGTTTTTTCGATCATTGATGCACCCATACTAACAGCTGCATAATTCATTATATCACCAGGTGAATGGTCTGCAAATCCAACTGGATAGGGAAATTTTTCTCTAATTGCAGATAGGGCATTTAAATGGACACCTGAATCGTCAGCCGGATATCCTGATGGACAATGCATAATGATTATTTTTTCATTATTATTCTCTTGACAGATCTTAACCGCTTTTTCTACATCTTCAAATTTTTCTCTACCATTAAGTATTACAGGAAGATTTGTTTTTGCAATTCTATCAATCAAAAGCACATTGTTAATATCCCCTTTGCTAACTTTTATCGCATCAACTCCTAACTCTGGAAGAATATCTACTGTTTCTGGAAAGTATGCAGCAGTAATAAACAATAGATTTTTTTGTTTTGTAAACTCCGCAAGTTTTATCCATTCTTCTTTTGAAAGTTCTCTACGTTTTAATGCGTCATAAACTAATTCTTGTTTTTTACCAGAATTGGTTCTAAAACCAACAGTGATATCTTTCCTTCCCATTATACGGTCAGCATCACCAGGCAGAAATGTTTGGAATTTAACAGCATCAGCGCCAGACGCAGATGTAGCCTCTATCATAATCTTTGCAGCATCAAAATCCGAAAAAGTACCTCCTGGCTCAAATGAGATAAAACATGGCATTCCTTCCCCAATTAACTTACTTCCTATACTAACTGATTTTCTTGTCATTTTATTGTTCATAGATTACCAACAATCCACCTTATTCAATTTTTACACCATTTATGATTAATTTTTTTAATATCTGGATTCTCTTCTAAAAAATTCTTAATATCATCTAAGGTAAATTGATTATTTTTATGATATAGATTTTCATATATATTTTTTACAAGGATGAAATCTTCTTCATAGTCCACAGTTAAACGTAATCTAGGATCTATATTACCGACAGAGTAATTTTGAATTTTAAATTTATTTGCATCCACAATATATTTTACTGGTGAAATGAATGTTTTTTCAAAAGTTTCCGTTGATGAGAATTCTTCTCTTGCTACATTCCACGATTCTTTGATGGTATCAGTTTTCATAATATCAAAATTCATTCCTAAAGGAAATAAATCATTTTCAGATGAAAGTACATCACATTTTTTTTGTGAGAACGTATTCATACCATCTATTATTAATTCCGAGTCTACTAGAGGATTATCACCAGTTAATCTGATGATATTTTCAGCATTAAAGACACAACATGCCTGATAATATCGGTCAAGAAGATTTTCTTCCGATCCACAGAAAAAATCTAGATCCAATCTATTAGATTCGTCTATAAGCTCTTGATTTTTTTCGCTTGGACCAGTAACTAGGACTTGTTGAACATCCATAATATTTTCTAATCTTTCTAGAATTATCTCAAGAATAGTTTTACCAGAGATTTTTTTCAATATCTTTCCTGGCAGTCTAGTGGAATTCATTCGTGCTTGAATGAAAATTATATTATCCATTCTGTATTACACCATCATTGTCAAAAATAATGTTCAAAAGATCTACTTTCTTTTTATAATTTAATAAGAAATCTAAAAATTCATCCTTTTCTGTTGACGTTAAAATAAATTGTGTTGAATTAGATAATGCAGAATTCACAGAGCTATTTAGTTCTGTCATACTTGATTCAATAGCCATTTTATTATTTATTAGCATGTAAGGAATTTTTCCATACAATTCTGATTTTCTTGTTTTATCCATATTTACGTAGAGCACTAGTTTGTCAAATAGAGCTGCCTCTAAACCAACAGTGGAATATGTTACTAGAACTAGATCACTAATGAATAGATCTTCATATAGACTTCCTGTACTACAAACAAAATTTGAGTTTGGAAAAAGATTGTTGAGTACAGTCTGTGTGAATTGATCGCCTGGATGTGGTCTCACAATAATCACTTTATCATCATCCTTTCCAAATAATTCATATAATTTTTCTAAAATAAGACGATCTGAATAATTTTTTTTTGCATATTCAATTCTAAAAGATAATGGAACAAGAATAATTTTTTTCTGTTCATTGATATCTCTTTCTTTGAAAATTTTTCCTTTATTCAATTGTTGTCGAATTAATGGAATTTGATTCCAAGTTGGATTACCAGTAATTATTACCTTATCCTGAGGATATCCTCCTTTTTCTACTAGCATTTTTTTATAATATTCACCAAAAACAAATGTTTGATCCGGAATAGGATTTCCTAATGGATTTTCTATACTTCGTGTGTTTTTTTGCATATAATCGTGCTGTGTCTCATTAATCATGGCACCATGTTGAATTCCTATTGTTTTTATTCCAAATTTACTAGCAGCAATTTCGAATGTTTTTGCATAAGAGCCTGCTTCATAAACCTGAATTATGGCATCAGGCTTGCTTTTTTCAAAAAATTCTTCCAATTGTTCTATGAGATGAATTAAGGTTGGAAGATATGGTTCTAGGAATATTAAATCAAATGAAGGTTTAAGAAAATTCCATAAATTTATTTTTTTATAATTAAATATAGAATCTAGATCATGATCCTTCATTTTTTGGAATGAAGTTTGTAAATGATTAATTTTTTCCTTTACAGATTCATTTTTTTTCCTGGAGATTAAGTATTCAATTGGAACCCAATTTAAATTTGAAGCTAGTCTTTCTTCTAGAGAATTCGTAGAACCTTTTAGAGTGTAATCTAAATCAAAACACAGAGGTGTAAATCCATTTTTAACTAACAAATCAATAAAAGGCTGTAGTATGAAATCTTGTTTTACATTTTTACCATGAATATCTGTTAAAATAACACGTCGATCAATCCCAGTGATTAATACATAATTATTTCTGGGAAATTGTTCAATAGTTTTCTTTTTATTATAAACACCTAATCGTTTTTCTGTTTTTTCTTTTAAGATTTTTTTGTATCTTTTACTAATAACGGATCTTTTCATTTTATTTTTCATATCGAAAGATAACTTTCTAGTTTTGTCGAATTCAATCCTAACATTCTGTTTTTTACATAGTTGGGTTATAATTTCAAATTTATCAAAAAAGCCGTTGATAATTACTTTATCTGGATTTGCTTCCTCAAGTAAACTTGTAAAACGATCAATAAAAAAAACAACCTCATTAAATTTTGGATAGATAACTGCAGAAATTAACCACCAATAAGAAATATCGTTAATTGAAAACCAATCTACAATTGTTTTGTTGCCTATAATTTTATCCGGAATTGGAATAAATTCTCCAGTTTCATGAAAATTTGCATAACTTTCTAGATCAATTTGGTCTATTTCTATGAATAAAGGATCTCTTTTCTTTTCTTTTTTAGAATCATAGATTGATAGTATTTTTTCCATTTAATCCAAAACCAATTAATTATATTCAGAAAACTTGTTTAATCAAGATTTTTGTCTACAAATAACAAAATTTATTTTTATTAAATAATACTTTCCAGGAATTACAAGATATGGAATATAATTACAATAAGCTGAATTTAGATAACTGTAATGTAAGGATGGGAAGTATTGAAGATGCAAACAAGATTCTAGAACTAATAAATTCAATTCAGCCTGATCAACCATGGTCTTACGAGCGTTTAATTTGGCAGTACTTCGGCTCACAAGGAAATGCAAAATTATATTTGATTGAAAATAAGGACAGGTTAGTTTCTCTTTACGCAGCTGTAAAAAACAGAATTTATGTGGATAGCCAAATAAAAGAAGCGTTTAGGATTCAGGATGTAATGACGGAACCATCATCTTGCGGTCGTGGATTTTTAAATCATCTAGGGAAATTATGCATTAATAATTTAAGCAATGATAGATCTTCTGGATATGTTTTTCCAAACAAATCCTCGGAGAATAGTTTTAGACGTAACGGTTGGACAGAATTATCTACAATACCTTTGAGAACAATTCAAATAACTACTGATCATGAAAAATTTGAAATTCCGGAAGGATTAGTAGATCCAATTGAAAAATTCGATGAGAAAGCAACAAGAATCTGGCTGAATTCAGGTTTAGAGATAGGAATACATAGAGATGATCTCTTTTTAAACTGGAGATATTCTAGACCAGGAACTACATATTTTAAATTTTATATAAAAAAAACTCAAGGCTTTTTCATTTTAAAAATATTTGAAAAAAATAATCAAAAAATATTAAATATATTAGATTTAGTGGTTACCAATACTGCAAAAGATTTGATCACTCCTACTTTACAGTTCATCAAACAGTTTGCTCTAACAAATTCAGTAAGTATTATCACATGTTGGTTAAGCAAGAATCATCCATACGCTTTTGCATTCGATGATTTTGGTCTTTTGCTAAATTCAGATACAGAAAGATTTGCTTTTGTAACAGGCCCAGAAAAAGAATTCTCAGATATTAATAGATGGCATTTAACTCAGGGAGATAATGATGCGTACTAGTTTTTTGTTACATATTGATATAGAAGATAGTTTTGAGGGAAAAACATCATGAAAAAAGCACTAGTACTAGTAGCTCATGCAGATGATGAATCACTTGGCGTTGGCGGTCTTATTCAAAAACTGGTTAAAGCAAAGTGGAATGTTTCAGTTGTTTTTGTCTCTGATGGTATCTTGACAGTTCGTGGGAAAATACAGAATAATAAAGACGATGCTGAACGAGCATGTAAAATTCTAGGTGTAAAAAAGCCAAAATTCTTGGGATACCAAGATCAAAAATTTGATACCTATCCGATTGCTGATATGGCAAATTCAATAATGAAATTAAATTTGGATCCTGATTTGATTATTACGCATGTAGAAACTGATCTCAATCTTGATCATCGTATAGTTCTAGAACTTGCAAAAATTATAGGTAGACCAAAGAGCAAACCAATATCTATTCTTGGATGTGAAATACCATCTACATCATTTTGGAATGCAAGGCAATTCCCTGCTAATTTTTTTGTTGATATCACAAATGAGTTAGAGACAAAAATCAAGGCATTCGCACAATACAAAAATGAAATAATGCCTTATCCACATCCATGGTCAAAACGAGCTTTAAGAATAGTAGCTGAATATCATGGAATACAGTCAGGCCATAAATTTGCTGAGGCTTATCAAGTAATTCGTGGATATGAAAACCTATTCTAAATTCAATTTTTGTCTACAAATAAGAAAATCAATTTTTATTAAATAACCATATTAGTGAACATTAGATTGTCTACAAACGAAGTAATAATTTGTCCAATCTGTTTTTCTGATTTAACAGAAAGTGATG
>MDTE01117476.1_pt1 | contig 19274 bp, 14 predicted proteins | sample 811231 | NCBI WGS metagenome assembly MDTE01 (sample SAMN05326651, study PRJNA326480) | marine metagenome | isolation source: seawater | place: Indian Ocean: Red Sea | collected 2010 | reverse complement strand
TGGTTATTGTTATCAATATGGTTCGCCAGCACATAACAAATTAAAGACTGATTATCCTGACAGATATGTCTATATTTCTTATCAATCACAATCTTACGGAGATACTGATACTACTAGAGCAGGAAATACAGCCAACTATAACTGGCCTTGGACAGCAAGTGGTGCACCCGATTCTTATTGGGGAGACCGTTTGGATAAGAGAGCAAGTGGGTGTGGCTCAAATACTTGTTATGATTCAATGTTCAGTAGTGGAGGAGGAATGTCTGCAGCAACTACAAGCCAATACAGTATGGGAGCAGGAGTTTCAGCAAGTGGGAGCAATCTAATCATTACTGTAACTTCACAATATGTAGGTAGTACTACTCCACCAACTAACATTTACCTATATGCTGCATTAACTCAAGAAACTTGTAATTCTTACCCATACTCTAATGGATATAAAGGACACAATTGCTGGAAATCATGGTTAACTTCTGGTGGTACATATAAATCACAGAGTAGTGGTTCTGGAAGTTCATTTGAATCTGTTTCACTTGGTGGAGGAAATCAAGTTTCATTTTCATGGACTGTGCCAGCAAGTTTGGTTAGTGGCGGCGTAAACAATGCAATGGTAGTTGCTGCTTTAATGACTGGATCCCCTAGCACAGGAGCTAGTAACGAACACACATTGTCAGCAATTGATAGTTCTATGAATCCAATGGATTTGTCTATTTCCACATTTACTTACACCAACTTAGATGCTCAATCTTCTGGATTCCAAACTGGTGACATTCTAAAATTAGATGCTACAGTTGAAAATTCAGGAACTGCTGATTATTCTGATGGTGGACAACTACAATTTTTCCAAATCACAAGTACCGGTAATGAAAATGCAATCGGTTCACCCGTCCAATTAAACTCTCTTAATATTGGACAAAGTCAATCAATTTCAGAACAATTTGACACAAGCGGTATCCTGATGAATGCTGCAGATCCAAACACTGTCTTCCGTGTTAAATTAACTGGGACACAGGGAGAAAAAGACCCTGTAGGAAATAATCAGAAAGTTGTAAATGCAGCTCATGATTTAGCTCCCTCAACAAATAAACCAATAGCAACAGGGTTTTCTAGTATTTTCCGTGGTGAAAGTATTGACTTTGAAGTTACAGGAATTTCAAATGATAATGTCGACGATTTGACAACGATGACTGCTGAATTAGAAGTTAGCCCATATGGTACCAACCAATGGGAAAGTACTTGGGTTTCAGGCGGTAATCTCATGGGAGCGGGTACAGCCGCTGAAAGATATGTATTCACTATTAGCACACAAATCACTGCAGATATTGGGGACTATGATATAAGAGCTAGACTTACTGATGCACGAGGTCAAGTTGGAGATTGGTCTGATGTTAATTCAGGGGCAATAACCTTGAATAATTTACTTCCAATTGTAATTACAACCGATAATGTTGCAGATGCTCCTGATAGTTGCCCAGCATATCCAGGACAACCTCAAGTTAAGGTAGAAACAATCGAGAAGATTGATGTGGCTGGAATCATTTGTGATGCAGAGACTCCATTAAATCAACTTGTAATTTCCAGCAACTCCCCGGCATTCCGTTCATGGGATGCGGCTTCTGGCGAGATTGAAGTTCGTTTTGATACTGTTCAACAAGATACACAAGGAAATGTATTATCACAACCAATGCAACTAACAATTAATGATGGAGAAAGTACAAATTCTGGAACATTACATGTTAGAGTAATAGAAAATGGTGCACCACGTTGGTCTCCTATACCTACCATCTCATTTGAAGAAGGATCCAGCGATTCTAAAATTTTGACTCAGTATCTTTCCGATACTGACGCATTTGGTGAAGATGCGGATATAAATAACCTAATTCTTTCTATCCACTATATATCCAACACTTCACTAATATCTGCTGATATGTCCAGTACAAATTCTCATAGGCTTATGATTGAAAGTGTCGATGGTGATGCTTTTGGTAATGCACTGGTTGTTGTGAGAGCTACTGATTTAGATGGCCAATTTGCTGATGTTGAAGTGCCTGTAATTGTAACTAATGTTAATGACGCTCCTACACTTGATACTACTTTCTTTGATAATTTAATGGTCAAAGTAAATGAAGAATTCACTTTTGATATTATTTCTAGTATGAGTGATGTTGATGATTCTGTAGATCCTTTGTATGCTTCAGCTTCTTGTGATACTTGGAAGCCTGGTTCAAGATACAATCCATTAAATGGACAAATTAAGGCATGGTTTGAAGAAGAAGGAACCCACACAATTTCTATTACTGTTTCAGACATACATGATGCGGCAAATAGTTACTATGTTACTATAGAAGTGGTGGACAATTTGCCTTTAATTTGGTCTGCAAATACCGAATCTGGTGATTTAATGGCCCATGTAGAAAATTTGTATATCACAGAAAACCCTGTCTTCAATGTATCCCACCATAGCGAACTGGGATTAACTGCTATTGAGATTACTTGGCAAATTTGTAACAGTGACACTGGATTATGTACCGATTTTGGTAGCTTCAGTACTGATAATTTAGATGACGCTTATTCATTTACAGTTGAGAAAGATGGTGGAATGCTTTTCCATGATCAAATTAAATTATCTCTCATTGCAGTAGATTCAAATGGTTTTGATAGAGAAACCACTTCCGATGCTATTTTTGATATTACTGAAGAACGTCCTAAAGAAACCGTCGTAGATGATTCTGAAGATAATTCAGAAAATGATGGCGACCAAGTTAACAGTGCAGCATCAGGTAATAACTTCGTAGTATTTGGAGTAGTAGGAGCATTGGTTATTGCATTACTAGTGGCATTAGTATTGGGATTAATGCTTGTACGCGGTGGAAAAGGTGACAATTTGGGAATGGGTTACGGCTCTGCCCCACCACCAGGAATGCCACCAATGCCTCTTGGAATGGTACCAGATTATTCACAACTACCGGCTGGTGGAAATTATGTGACTAATAATAGTGGTCAGACTGTGTATCTTGCACCAGATAACACTGATTGGACTATGCAACCAGATAATTCATTCCTACGCACACGTTGAGAAATTCATAAACCTCAGAATGAGTTAACGATTGGCAGTACATATTGTGTAAAGCAAGTTAGCGCATATTTCAATTGCCGCCCCCGACAGCGTATGATGATGGGCAACGGGCCACGTTCGGATGGTGACAATGCTCGTCAACGGATTCTAGAATTTTTAGATGGTAACCAAGGTACACATCTTTCAGCAATAATCAGAGCTTTACAACTAGGAAACCACCAAGCAACAATACATCTCAAAACATTGGTAGACCAAGGGAAAATATGGTGTAGAAAAGAAGGGCAGTTTCAGCGTTATTACACTATGAAAATACCCCCAAATACAGCAATAAAAGATTTACCCCACCCACCTCAATTATTCACTCCAGATACAATGCAATTCAAAATCATTGACCGTTTAGCTAGGAGTCCTAATTCACAAGCAGTAAAAGGGCCTTTGACTCAAGGTATTTTAGCAGATGAATTGAATTGTAGTCAGCAATTAATTAGTCATCACTTAATTTCATTAGAGAAAAATAATTGTGTAAAATCTAAGAAAACGGGATTTCGTAAAAAATGGAGAGTTTGTGCCCCTGGTTTACAAGCAATTACGGGAGGATTGAGGTCACTATCTACTGTTGATCAACACGATTTATCGGCTTTAATAGCCCATTATAGTCAATATCAAGGGTAACAAAACAGGTTTTCTAATGCCTTGAAAATCTATGTTTCACCTAATTTGGTAATAAATGTATGATATTTTGACCGAAACAATATATAGCGGTCGTTTAGGCCGAGTAAAACATGGCATCTGTAAGTCAGAACCTACAAGCAATGATCGACGCCCTAATGGCGGCAATGAAAGACGCTGAAAAGCACGAGCGCGGTACCGACGCCGCCTCAAGACGCCTTCGCGGTGTGCTATCAGCAACTGCAAAGGATTGCAAGACCCTACGCGGTCAAATCCAAAGCGAGCGAAACTGAGTTTCTCAGCGCTTAGTGGACTTTCATAGTATTGCGTACACGGCCTATCTTGGGGGGATGATTCCCCTCAAGTTAGGCCATTTTTTTATTTTTAATGTCAATGACTTCTTCTGTAAACACCATTTCCAAACACCATGGGCGAGGATTCTATTGCATCCAAACGAAAGAAAGGGCGGTTGCGACGACTTTTAGGAGCTTTGCCATGGGCTGCTAGAGGCGCCTACAAAGTGGCAAAAAAATTACCAAAAGAGAAACGACAAGAAATCATTGCTGTAGCCAAAGATCCGGAGGCATGGAAAGATGCAATATCAAATGGTTGGGATGCTGCTAAAATAGAAGCCATTGAAGCAAAAGATGCTTTTGGAACTCTAGGGAAAATTGTACTTGGGAGAAAAACTAACAAAACTGAAAGAAAGAACGCTGCCGAACAACTTGGCCTTGTAAGTGTGGTTGTACCGCCATTGAGAGTTTTTATGTTGCCAGGTTCAGAAATACTTCTTAGATTGGTTGCATTTTCAGTCCCGTGGAAACTAGTACCTGACAAATGGATTCCTTTCAAATCACTAAAAGACAATCCCGATGAAGAATTAGCAAAACAGAAGAATAAACGACTCAAACTTTTCCGTAAAGACCGGCAGAAAATCATTGACAAACTGGATTGAGGAAACGAATTAGTTTTCGTATCATATTGCGTGTGTTGACCAAATTTGCCAGTCACCGCCACCATTCATGAAATCAGCATTACCGACATGAACCTTCACCCACCCTTCTGGAACCTCATCAATCCAATTACATCCGGGAGATAACACAATCCATTGGACATTTGAGATGTTACCGCGATACTCTATTTCTACCCCATTAACTAGTTCATCTTGCCATCCTGAATTAGGAGTTCTCCAATGCCCAACTACATTTCTTTGTTCCACATTATCTATTCCTGTATGGAAGGTGTATAGATAATGCATACCTAATGTACCTTCATGAATGAATAGGAAATCTTCCCCCTCTTGCATATTTCTATCCAACACATCTGCCGCATCATCAGTCCAGTAGGTTTGGCCATGAAATGAAGCAAGAAGTGATAGAGGTAATATCATCATAATTCCAATTGCAAGTAATTTGCCTTTATCCTTCGGTTCATCTAATGAAGGAATCTCTGGGTTGAGTTGCTTTAATCTAGCAATTAACATCATTATTGGAACCATTACAAGTGAAATGTAACGACCATTATTCCCCATTGTCCACATTATCCAAGGCCATTCAGCATTCCATATCACAGATTCAAAAGTCCATAATGCTGCTACATAAACAATTATTGCTGCAGTTAATCCTGAGATTATTATTGATAGGATAGAGATTTTTAGATCCTCCACTTCTACAAAATATTTGAAGGCTGAACCTACAAAAGGCCATAGCACCATGCCGAATAATGAATAGATTATTATCACATCTAAAGATGATATTATTATGGCGAAGAAGAATCTACCTGTTTCATTATTGATTATAGAAAGTGTACCACTATTTCCTAACACCCCATACCCAACCATTGCAATAATTACAGAACAAATGGTGATGAATGACACCTTGATTGGCCTACGAGTAATATTAGGATAGAATTCATCAACTACAAAGTAGAAAATCAAAGCTAAACCAAAAAATATGCTATATGTTGGATTAATGTTCTTAGTAATTAATACTCCACCGAACATTGATGTAGAAATAATAATTGCAAATAACTTTTTGATTTTTTGTTCTTCAATCTCCCATACAATATATGGGACTACACAAATAATCATGAGAGCTGATATGGTTGGCTCATAATAAGCTCGGCCTGTTGAAAATATGAATGTTGGATATATAGCAACTAAAGCCGCTGCCCTTATACGATATTTTTCTCCACCTGCTCCAGCAATAGCAACTGAGGAACCTGCTAATCCAATTAATAAACCCATAATACTCAAAGAAATAATTTTTGTAGTAAACTCACTTTCTCCAAATGTAAAATCATAATTGAGAGTCTCTGGAGCATAAGATGGGTCGCTAGCCTGAGTATCAATAGGGCGTGTGTGCCCCCAAACAAGAGCGCCATTTTCATCCTCTGCCATCCTTACGTGTGTATCTAGTCCCAAATCACTAGTTAGAATTACAATTACATTAAGAAGAACCCCCAATACTAAGAGAGCCTTCCAGAATCTTTGATTATCAATAAATGACCACCAAACTTCTGCTGAAGCAACAGAATTACTGGCCGCCATAGATTCGTCCACAATAGAAGGTGTCTTAATCTTAGATTAAGCATTGAGGCATTTAGAAGTCAAATAGTGAGGTCTGGCCACCTTGTCGTATACGCCCGACATTTTGCATCCTATCCAAAGCTCGTTTCATTCTTCTTTCAGAGAAATTGTGACCAACTACCAACATTTCTCTCAATGCCTCTTCATCACACATTCCTGCTGCAGGAATTGCTTCATCGGATATTGGATGGTTAAGAAATAATTGTCTTATGTCTTCTAAATTATCTGGTACTTCGTGATTTTTTACTGCACATATTTCTTCCAACGTACCATGCTCTCTAATTAATTTCAATCCGGTTTTGGGGCCTATTCCCTTTATTCCCGGATGAAAATCTGTTCCAATCATTATTCCTAAATCTACTAATTGTTCATGAGTAATACCATGTTCATCCAGTAATTCTTGTAGAAATATTCTTTCAGCCTTAACCACCCTACCAAACTTACGTGTCCCATGGCTTACTAAATTGCGAACCATTACTGGAGCACCGTAAAGCAAAGTGTCCCAATCTTGACTAGCAACAGCAGCAACTTCACCATTAGCACATCTTACTGCTGAAGCACCTTCTGCTTCCATTGGAGCTTCAATGTTTGCAATACCAAGTAAATCAAGCATTCTTCTTGTTTCAGCAACCATCTCTGGCGTGTAAGAAACAATTTGAGAGCCCAACTTTTGTGCTGTGGCCCAATCTTCAGATTCTACTGCTGCTTCCCACTTTTCTTTAGCAACAACCTTTCTTTGCTTACGTTCTGCTAATGTATCAAATTTGAGATCGTGTGGTTTTCCATCGAATACGAATACAGGATCAATCCCAGCACCAACCATTGCTGTTGCACGATCTAAAAAACCCATTAAATGAGATACTGGGTGGCCATTTGCATCTCTTAATGGCCCACCATCTTGACCATCACCACGCGCCCTTAAACTAGTGATGAATTGGTAAGCAATTAGAAAAGCATCTACAGCAACCCTTTCACCCTCGAAATCTCTCAATTCGGTTGCATGGGGTTTAGCTAAGTCCCGAAGGTTACAACCCAAAGAAACACCTCATAAGTCATCGTCATCGAAATCAAAATCATCGTCATCAAAGTCATCATCATCAAAATCATCGTCATCGTAATCAAAATCTTCTTCCACTTGTTTTTTCTTAGGTCGCCTAGATGATCTGTTACTTCTTGTCCATTGCCATATACCAATGCCCGCCAATATTATTCCAATGAATGACATAATCAAAGGATAATTTTGCCATGAATATTTCACACCCACTAATTCTACATTTGTATCCCCATTAATGTCCTTTTCCGGAATGACCCATCTGCCACCAAGAACTTCGTCTTTTACCCAAAATTGGTTGTTTTCATCCCCTGGCACGGCCCATTGTGGAACTACTCTTGACTCACCATCGCTTGTAGTGGTATTGACCAATTTAACATTGATTATTATTGCCGAACCGGGTGTGGGATCAACTGATGTTAATGAAAAATATAATTGTACATATTCTCTACCTCTTGACGAACTTTCAACTGGATCACCTAATGTTTCTGCTGATGATTCAAAACCAAAACCATAATGCCAATCACCATTTCCATTGATGTCCTTGGCTTTGTACACTACATCATATTCAATATAAACTTGGAATTCTGTACCTGCGGTTAATTCCCCAAGAAATGTGCCTTCTCTTTCTTGTAATGCTGCTAATTCATCAATTGTCCATACATCAGGATCGTTTTCATCTACGGCTGTCATCATTGCTACGGGGCCTGAAATTACTGGAATAATAGTAAATGATGAAATCATTCCTAAACCAACAAAGAATACTGTTAGAACTTTGAAAATACCAATCGGCGGCAAGAAGAACATGATGGCAGCAACAATAGCTATACTAACAAAAAGTAGAAGGATGGGTCCGCCAATACCATTTGATTCACCCTTTTCTTCTGCAAATCCTGAAGTCCCCAAGGCATAGGGTGATACATAATCCTCGCCTTCATTTAATTCTAAACCTGGTACTTCTTCTTCATACGGGGGAAGAACTGGTACTGTAAACTCAAAGTTATCACGACCAAGATAGAGTGTATAACTATCAAAAGTGGTACCTGGTTTTGTAAATTGAATACGAACCCCGAATACTTCACCACCCTCTAATTCATCTATATTATGTCCTTCAAATGCAAATGTGTAGATATCGCCATCAACTTCATCAGGCCCACTCAAAGTAACTGAACTCATATCTGCCAAACCATTTTTCGCCCCCATTCTGAGAGTCAATGTGACTTCTTTGCTACAACCGTTACAATTGATTGCAAGATTTAGTGTACCAGTAATTGGTTGAGCCGAATCTATTCCTGTGGCATTTTCACCAGCATCAGTGCCATCAAATGTAAATTCTCTCAAACCACCCCCTGCATTTGCATCACCCGGGATATTACCTTCAAAGAAACTGGAAGCGGACTGACCGTCGTTTGATTCGGCGTGGTTCCAAGTTGTCCACTGAGTTCTGTCAGCACCAGAATCATCACCATACATGTATAACGTACTTTGTTCATAATTCAAAACTCGGTCAGGGTTAGATTCATCGTCTTGCATTGTTGTGTTATTAGTTGTAGCCATGGCAAATGAGGTTAGCATTAGAATACAAAAAGGAATCAACACCGCCCATAGGGCGGTGCCGCGAATCGGCTTAGTTGTGGCCGCCATGGGGTAGCCGACACAACCGGATGATATAGAATTGAAGGCCGACCGTATAACAAACAATAGAGGGGCTTGAACTCAATATGTCCATTATTTCAGCCAAAATCAACGATGCAATTGTAATTGCTAGTGGTTGGCAACCAAAAATTTCCAAAATCGAAAACTCTACTCTAGTTGCACAAGAAACTAGGCCAAAAACCATCCATGAAAGAGTCACAATATGTTGCTTAGATTCTGCCATAAATATCAGTAATAAATCCTCATTAATCTCAGAATTATTACACCCTGCAAATCATATCGATTATAGTGATTTGAATCATCATGTTAAAACAGTTCTAAGTTGGTGTGAAGAAAATTTAGTTAATCAAGGACAAACAATTGCTGTTAGAGCTAGTAAGATCGGAGTAAAAATTCATGATTGGTCTAGCAGAGCAACTGAGCAAGGTATTGGCGGTGGTTTATTTCGAACAGGATGGAAAATAGATTTGACAAATCCCGATATTATTTTACGAGTTGTGGCTGTTAATCATGAAGATTCTAGGAATGTTGTGGCAAGTAAAGATAGCGCTGCTTTAATCTGGGGAGTGAAGATTAGCGGGTCTTCAACTTGGGACTCTAGAACCGCACCCAAACGACCATTTTTCAAACCCATAAGTCTTGACCCAAGATTGGCTAGATCTATGGCTAACATTGCTTGTCCTAAAGGAGGTAAATTACTAGATCCCTTTTGTGGAACCGGAGGGATATTGTTAGAAGCAGCAGAAGTGGGATTAGAAGTATATGGGAGTGATGCTGATTCAAGAATGGTTGAAGGAAGTCGTGACAATTTAGAATGGGCTGAAAAAACCCAAGGAATGTCATCAAATGCTAAAGTGAAACGTTGTAGTGCTACCGCCTTGAATGAACATTGGAAAGAGATTGCACCATTCGATGGTTTCGCATTTGACCCTCCTTATGGTAGGAACTCATGGAAAAGTGACGATGGTTGGCAATTATTTATCGATGCGCTCGTAAGTTGTGCAGAAGTTGCCACCAATAAATCTAGACTTACTGCATTGTTACCACTGCCACCTGATGCCTTACATCTGGATTTATTGAGTAAAGATCTCAACAATCCAGTGTGTGTTACATTTGGCAAACAGTGGAATGATGTAGTTGAAAAAATCCAAGAAATTGGATGGAAAATAGAAACTATAGCAACAATTCCAGTTCACAAATCTCTTTCACGTTTACTAATTGTTTGTCAAATAATTAACGACACATGAAATCCCATTCATTCAGCGCCTTCATCAATCATCTCTTGTAATTCACCTGATTCAAACATCTCAAGAGCTATATCAGAGCCGCCTATTAATTCTCCATCAACAAAACATTGAGGCATTGTAGGCCAATCTGACCATTCACAAATAGAAGGAATTGCACGTGGATCTGAAAGAACATTTACCGTAGCAAATGGAAGACCCAATTGTTGGTAAACCATCGCCGCCCTAGAAGAAAAACCACATTGTGGTTGTTCTGGGGTCCCTTTCATAAACAAAACCAATCGGTTCTCATTAACAATTTTCTGTAATTCTTCTGCTGTCCAATTAAATCCACTCAAATTTATTCCTCCTTATTTGGCCTACGAACTTGAACTCCTACAAACTCATTTCTGCGAGCCTCGTGAGGAGAAAATGGCGTTTCTCCAGATCTTTCCAAGGCTTGCTCCGGAGTCCAACATTTTAGGTCAAGTGCATGTACATAATTAGTCGCTATATGTGGTTTAAAATGATTAATGACTGGTTTTTGCCGGTGAATAAGTCTAACCCCTTCAAATGAAGAATCAATTATTTTCACAAACCAATGATCACCTGAGCCTGTTGTGTCAAATACTTCAACATCAGCATCAGGATACACCTTCTTGACTTCGTCAATCATCCATTCAGCCGTAGGCATGGAATATGGGTAAACCTCAACCATTTTCAACTCTCGTGTTGAACAATTAGACATTTTATTGAATTTGTGAATTAATTTCATGTAAATTATTAGCTATTGAACCTTTATCATTAATCAATCCAGAACCTACAACTGCTGCCTCAATACCCCATTCACGAACAAGTGCAATATTATGAGATTTGATTCCACCATCTATCATTAATTTCGTGGCACGGCCACCATTAGAAATTTGATCGTCTACTAATGATCTAAGAGTTCTAATATTTTCTTCTACCTCAGGCATGAATGATTGCCCACCTTTTCCTGGAACTACTGACATTGTTAGTACCAAATCAAGTTCAGGCAATAATGGAATTATTTCATCGATGGGGGTGGATGGGTTGTAAACCAATCCTGCTTGACAACCAGCCCCGTGTAAATTTTGAATCAATTTAGGGAAATCTTCAACCGCTTCGATATGGGCAATGACTAAATCAACACCAGCATCAACATACTGATCCCATGTATCTTCTGCGTTAGTTATCATTAAATGACAATCAAGGAAAATGTTTGGGCCAACACGTTCACGAATAGAAGAAATAATTGCAGGACCAAATGTAATTGTTTTATTCACGACCCAATTGCCATCCATAACATCAAGATGTATCCATTCTATTCCTGCATCAATGGCTTCATCGACAACTTCTCCTATCCTGCAAAAGTCCGCGGTAAGTATACTAGGACAGATCTGCAACTGCTTCCCCGTTATAGCCGAAGGGGTGGGGGTTCTCAATCCTTCACCTTAACGACAGGTTCAAAGACCTGCTAATTTGGCATACGGACGAACGGGAGAGTTAGATATGGCAGAAGGAATTTTAGAAGCATCAGATGCAACTTTTGATGCGATTACATCAGAAAATGAATGGGTATTGGTTGATTTTTGGGCACCTTGGTGTGGCCCATGCAAAATGATTGCACCAATTTTAGAACAAATTGCAGCTGAAAGAGGAAACCTTACAGTTGCAAAAGTTAATGTCGATAATAATCCAAACTCCCCTGGTAAATTTGGAGTAAGAGGAATTCCAACCTTGGTATTATTTCACAATGGACAAGCAGTTGACCAAGTAACTGGAGCAAAACAGAAGGGTGGTTTTGACGACTGGTTAAATCGACATATGAATTGAAATTATAATTTCGAGATTTGGTCGCTTTTTTGAGTGCTTTGCGCCTCTCATCCATTACAGGACCTACTTCTCGTAATAGGCGTTCACGCATTGCTTCATGCAACCAAAGTCCTTCTTCTAGTTCAGTAATGATTCCACGACTTAATAATTCAGAAGGAGGGGTTCCTTCAATGCCACTTAGTTTAGCCAAAGCCACCCACTTAACGGGCCTATCAGCTAACGATAGGTATGAAAGCAAATCACGGTGTTGTTCAGGCAAAACATCCAAAATCTCCTCGTCAAGGAATCGTAACCAATCGCCATGGACTATATTTCCATACATTTCGAGGAGTTCGACTGCTAGAGGATGACCACCCGTCATACGATGTACTTCTTCTGGTTCTGGGGGAGAAGGGGATTCAAATTCTGCAATCCATTCTTCTATTTCTTCAAGCGATAATCCACGAAGTGATATCTCATCAATTAGCCCACGAGTATGAACATCTCTGCGATCATAAAATGATAAAGCGGTCCTAGAAATCAAAAGCATCCGTAATGGAGTTTGGTCTGCAACTTGTAATAATGAGCCAAGTAAATGTTTAGCCTCATCCTCAACATTATGAACATCATCTAATACCAACAAAATATATGGTGGAGTCTTGCTTTTTTCCTCTAAACTCTCAAAAACTCTCTCTCTTAATTTTTCAGGATCGGTTAGATATGCTGTTAATCGACGGCGATACATGTCAACATCAAATTTTGCGCTGGGGGACATTGGTAATGTCTCTAATATCCTATAAGGATCCCATTCCATGCTACCTTTAGATTCAATTCCAAGACGATGCAATATACTCGTTGCAATTCCTATAGTTGTATCCCAAGGTTGACATGGATAATACATCACACGAAGATTCGTTTCTGAATCTAGTCTCGCATTCAACCAGTGTGATACAAGTGTGGTCTTTCCACACCCAGCAATACCATTAACGACTAATGCTGATTTACGACCATTATACCATTGATCAAGTTCGCTTTTTTCCTCTTCCCGACCATGTACAGTACGAGTGTCAGGTGCTCGAATGTGATATGTAGAATGGGCTCCAGCTAATACTTGAAGACGTCCAGGCGGAGGTAAATTATCTCCTTTTTCTATCCTACCTAAACGAATGTCACCATATTGTAACATTCCTTCTGCTATTGCCATCATCAAAACCTGTAATAATGAAAGATTACTATCTAGCCTGTCTGCTGCCTCCCCTGCAGAAACTTCCAACATCTCCCCCTCACGATTACGAATTAGAATTTTTGTTTTCTTTATTGATGGCATCCTATTTTTTATTTCATCACGACCAAGTGGCGTTAATTGCCAAGTCTTTTGACGACGATCTTCGCCACGAATTTGACGAGTATGTTCACTAACAAAACCTTGTTTTAATATTGGCCTAATTGCTCGACTAACATTTGGTGGATGTAAGCCACATGCTTCAGCAATCCCTGGCCTAGTAATTGCAGATGTCGCAATAAAATGATCTGCTTGATGGTCATTCTCTAACAAATGAAGTAAAACACGGTCATTGACCGAGAGAGAAACACGTAGCGGAGTATCGGTCATGATGCGTCTGTGACGGTATTCACCATTGAAACATTCGCCTCTACGTAGAGATTAATGATGCAAAATTAATATGAAAAATAATGCCAATCATAACAATTTTGAAGCAATAAGGGCGTAAGCCCTTTTTATGAACACCATTCCGCCAACTATGCAAAGTGTCGGAAGTAGAGTACGATACTTCCGAGCAATCTCACTATCATTAATCTTGACCGTGGTGATTTTTTCAGCAACTTCATTAGCATATGACACAGATGGTGATGGAATTGATGACAGTTCAGATGACTGTCCTTTGGCTTGGGGAAACAGCACAATAGACAGAGATGGATGCCCTGATAGAGATGGGGATGGAACTAGTGATTTTGCTGATCCTTGGGTGATTCAATCTGGAGGATTTCAACAAGATTCTGTTCAATCAATGAGTGATGACCAATACGTTTCATTATTCAATTTTGATGGAAGTAAATACTTGACAACTGAAGATACTGGTGGTTGGGGGGGTTCAAATGGGTGGTTACGTATTTGGGACACTACAACAAAAACAAATCTAAAGTCTGTTGAATTTAGTGGGGACTTCGTCCACGATGCTGATTGGTCTCCTGATGGAATGTATGTAGCTGCAGTACTTGGTGATGATTCATTGAAGACATACTACTCAAGTAATGTCACCCCACTATTCTCAGTAAGTACTGACGTAGGTAGTGGAGATCAGCCTAACGAAGTGGCATACAGCCCTGATGGAACTATGATCGCTGTTGTTATTGGAAGATCGGGGAATGGGGGTACCAATGGAGAGGTGCAAATATATGATTCATCAGATGGTTCTGAAATTACCTCATTCAATCCAGCTTCTGAAGATAGATTTTATTCAGTAGATTGGAGCCCTGATGGAAGTAGAATTCTAATCGGTGGTAGAGATGATGTATGGATTTATGAAACAAATACCTGGACTGTTAACAGAACTATCAATACAAATAGGGGGTCAAATAATGCCGTTGATTGGTCCCCTGATGGAAAAACCATTGCTACTTGTGAGGCATGGGAAAGTAGCGGCGCTAGAATAAGGGTTTACGTTGTATCAAGTGGCTTACAGAAATGGAAGTATGATACTTCAACCTCTTGCAATGATGTCGAGTATTCCCCTGATGGAACTCAAATTGCTGCTGGGCACACATACTATCAATCAGATGGAGCAAGTGTCAGGGTTTTCAAAGTAGACGCAAATTCTCCAACAATAGTTGACACTATGTCTGCACCAAGGCCGGGCGGATGTACAAGCAGCGGTAATGGTAACAATTGTGGTAATGTATACGGAGTTAGTTGGCACCCTGATGGAGATTATATTATTTCGGCACATGGAAGAAATGATGAAGGGATATATCATTGGATTGTTGATCCTGATATAGATAATGATGGAGTACTAAATGCTGATGATGCATTTCCAGAAGACGGTACTCAATGGGATGATACTGATAATGACGGATATGGTGACAACCCAACTGGAACTAACCCAGATGCATGTCCTACTGTTTCAGGAACCTCAACAGAAGACCGATTTGGATGCCCTGATAGCGACGGAGATGGTTGGTCAAATGATAATGATGATTTCCCCAATGATGAATATCAATGGTCTGATGCCGATGGAGATGGATTCCCTGACAACCTAGCTGATACGAGGAACCCAAACCCCTACGGAGTCTTAGATAGATTACCAAATAATCCAACTCAATTGAATGATTCAGATCTTGACGGTTATGGTGACAATTTTGCTAACGCCTCTTGGGTTTCTTTTAGGCCCGCTGAATGGCCTGGTGAACTAATTGTCACAATGACTCCTATCCAATTAGATGATATTGATGCCTTTCCACTAGATCAAGAACAGTGGAATGATACAGATGGAGATTGGTATGGTGATGAGCAATTTACCTCACGTTCTGATGGTTGTCCCGATGTTTGGGGCGATTCCACTTGGGATAGATTAGCATGTTACGATACCGATGGCGATGGTTGGTCTGACCCTGACCCGAATTGGCCAGCGTGTATTTCAGGAGAAGGTACTGGTGATGCATTCATCAGTGACCCTACACAATGGTGTGACCAAGATGGGGATGGTTATGGAGACAATCAAAGCGGCACGAATGGGGATGATTGCCCGGGTTATGCAGGAACATCAACAATGGATCGCACTGGTTGTTTAGATACTGATGGTGATGGATATTCAGACCAGGGGGAACCATTATTCAAAAATGACCCCACGCAATGGTCTGATGTAGACCAAGATGGTTGTGGTGATAACCAGTCTGGAAATAACCCAGACCTATTTCCTAATGATAACACCCAATGTGGAGACAGAGACGGCGATGGCTACGGAGATAACCCCGTAGGGGAAAATGGAGATTGGTTCCCTGACGAACCTACACAATGGCATGATTCCGATATCTGTTTTGATGAATCCCAAGGTTATTCATATGCTTGTCCTGATGGTTACGGTGACAATTACGGAAATGCTTCATGGGCCTTAGAACGAAATTCTTCTTGGCCCGGAATATACATTGAAGATGCTTACCAACCTGATGTTTGCCCAACTGAAGGTGGGCAGGTTATGAGTGCATCTAATAATAGAGGATGTCCCGATTCAGATAATGATGGAGTCGCAGATAACCTTGATGATTTTCCTAGCGACGGATTGAGAAGTTCGGATATAGACGGCGATGGATTCGCAGACGACCCACTAGCACCAGAAAGAGATGATTGCCCTGATGTGTACGGATTAAGTGACCAAGGGAATACCTATGGATGCCCTGATTCAGATAGTGATGGATGGGCTGATTCCCGAGATGATTTTCCAAACATCCCAACACAATGGAAAGATTCAGATGATGATAATTATGGAGATAATTGGGGTAATTCAACCTGGAATGCAACCCGTGAATCGGGGTGGCCTGGGGAATTCATTTTAGGCGCTGAAATGGCTGATGCTTTTCCAAATGACGCAACACAATGGAATGACTCGGACGGGGATAGTTGGGGGGATAATCCAAATGGTACAAACCCCGATGATTTCCCCTTTGAAGCATCACAACACAAAGATAGCGACGGAGATGGTTATGGAGATAACAACACAAGGGATGCTTACCAGCCAGATGATTGCCGTTCCAAATATGGAACCTCATATAAAGATAGATTTGGTTGTGAAGATTCTGATGGAGATGGTTGGTCTGATATTGCAGATATTTGTATTTATGACCCGAATGTTTGGGAGGCCCCGGGTAGTTGTGAAATCACTGAACCTGATGATGGCTCTGATGTTGCTGCAGAGGGTAAATCACTTGTTGAATGGATTCAACTAATCGGTATTGGAGTCGCTGTTCTTCTATTATTGTCTATTCTCGTCGCTATGGTGGCACGGCAAGCTGCAAAACGTAGTAATCAGTTGATGCGCCAAAATTTGGCTCTACAAGAACAAATCTTCGAAGAAGAAGATGGACGGCGTCAACAATGGATTGACTACTATGTTGGCCAAGGTGATCTAGAAAAAGCAAGAGAGTTGGGTTGGGTAGAAAAAGCAGATTGGCAAATTCATGAAGAAAAGCAAGAGCAGGCAGCAATAGAAAAGGTTGAGGCGTTGCCAGAAGCTTTGGATTTAGATGACTTACTTTGAGTAATTTGAAGCGTAATTTCTATGCCTATTAACTGAGCCGATTAATTGAGGAATTAACATGGGCAGCCCTTTCGAAACGAATCCGGCGCCTACAACAATGGAAAATCGATTACGGGCTTTGTTAACATCAATGCATAGTGGTATCCTTGAAGTCAATGCTAACGGCGAGTTACTTCATGCAAATAGAGCAGCACGCATGATGATGCCTGATTTGCCCCCTACGCCTGCTGCTCAAGGTTGGGAAGCAGAATTTGGTGAAGGGCTTATTTTTCGAGATGCTCATGGTGCACCCATGGCTGCTCACGAAGGGCCATTGTCTGAAGCTTTGTTAACAGAAGAGCCACAGCGTGATTGGCAATTTAGTATAGAATTAATGAATGGAAAAGTGATCCATTTGATGGGTACTGCTGAACCATTATTTGGTAAAGATAACAGATTAAGTGGCGTGATTTGCTCATATCAAGATATTACTGAATTAATTGATTTGCAACACGCATTGGAAAAACAGCTTAATGAAACAAAGAACGCTAATCAAGAATTACGACTAACTCACGGAGAATTATCTAGGGCACATAATTTACAAGCAGGTTTTATTGCAAACTTTAGTCACGATCTGAGGACCCCTCTTTCTGGTGTTCTAGGGTTTGCTGATTTACTTGATATATCTGAAAATATAGTTTTGGAAGAAAAAGAATTTCTCCAAGAAATAATTGATGCGGGGGATTCATTACGAATGATGATTGACTCTGTAATTACATATTCTAATATTATTTCAGGAAATGTCCGTATTGTCGCTGATTGGCATGATATTGATGTGATTATTGAAAAGTCTAGTGAAGCCGCAAGAAAACTCTGCAATAGAAGAGGTTTGAATTTCGAAATGGAAATAATAAACGCCCCCGATAAAATGTGTGTGGATGAAATGAGATTGCAAGAAGTATTGGAACAATTACTTGATAATGCTGTGAAATTCACTGAAAAGGGTGGGGTATGTTTACGAGTGTATACTAATGAAGACAATGTATTATTCGAAATTTCTGATACCGGGCCAGGTATATCTGCAGAAGCTGAAATGAGATTATATGAACCATATTCAAAAACTCTAGTAAAAGATGGCCAGTTAAGAAGAGGAGTTGGGTTAGGGTTGACTTTAGTCAAAGCATTATGTGAATTGATGGACGGCAAGGTAGATTATACCACCTCTACTGATTCTGGTACCATATTTAGGGTACAATTCCCATTGATTTTTACACCTGATATTCTTGTTTAAGATGCTAAATCATCATCAAAACGTAGAAAATCTAATTTGTCAAATTCCTCTAAATTCTCGGAATTTAATGCTAGATTATGTGCTAATGCTTGGCCTATTGTTACCCAATTTGGAGTAGAACCATCAATCCACTCATAATTATGACCTGGAACTAATATCCAATCTTTTGGCAAAGACCTCAAAATTTCTCTGGCATGACAAATACTCTTCCATTGCGATTCTGAATTTCCCCCAGGTAAATCTACCCTACCAGACCTTAATGTAAACAACAAATCTCCCGCATGATAAACACCATGACCATGAAATGTCACATGACCTGGCGCGTGGCCTGGCGAATGTGTGACCGTTAAACTAATTCTGCCGGCAACCCATTTCTCACTTGTATGTGGATTATGTTTCCATGTATGAGTGAAATTTTGATGTTGAAATAATACCCTAGAAAATAGATTAGGATAATTAGAATCTTCATGGCCCCATAGTTCAACATCAGGGTATAATTTTAGCAACTTTTTGACACCAAATACATGGTCTCTGTGAGTGTGAGTAATTAGAATATGAGTTAGAAATAAATCTTCTTTTTTAAATAAATCAATCCATTTATTGGCATTGTTAGGATCAATTAAAACAACATTTTTT
>MDTE01079738.1_pt1 | contig 19281 bp, 11 predicted proteins | sample 811231 | NCBI WGS metagenome assembly MDTE01 (sample SAMN05326651, study PRJNA326480) | marine metagenome | isolation source: seawater | place: Indian Ocean: Red Sea | collected 2010 | reverse complement strand
TTTGCTTGGCCTGTTCGTTGTGTGATTGGCCACCATTGCGGATATTGGCGATCAACTTGTCCAGATCAGTGTGCCTGGTATCGATGTACGTCCCCTGGTAGGCGCCTGGCAGGAATGCCGATCGCCAGTTGCGGGTCGCCACGATTGGGTATCCGCCTGGGCACATCGCAATAAAGCCGGGCAGACTGCGGTTTTCGCTTCCCAACCCATAATTGACCCAGGCCCCCATGGAAGGCCGTGGCAAGTTACCATCGCCACAATTCATCAGCATCAACGAGGGTTCGTGATTGGGAACCTCGGCGTGCATCGAGCGGATGATCGCCATGTCATCGATGTGCCGCGCCGTTTCTGAAAACAAGTCACTCACTTCGATTCCAGATTCGCCTCGAGGCCGAAACACGTAGGGTGAGCGCATCGCGCCCCCCGTCCGTCGCTCGGTGCGGAGGTTCGCCGATTCCAACGAACGGCCATGCCACTTCGCCAGCGCTGGCTTGGGATCAAACGTATCAACTTGGGAAGGTCCGCCATTCATGAACAGGTGAACTACCTGCCGGGCTGGCGCTGAAAAGTGTGGAGCGCGCGGCTCCAGTGCGTCACGCGCGGCTCCTTCGGCCTGCTCTTCGGCCAACATCGTCGACAGGGCCAAAGCCCCCAATCCCGTGCCGCTGCGACGGAGCAGTTCTCGCCGTGTCCAGGTGACCGGTGCGTTCTGCAGATCTCGCGGGTTTACTGGCGCATTCATCGACATACCTCATCGTCGTTCAGTCCAGAAAGACAAACTCGTTGCCCATCAGCAATGCCTGTGCATAACGCGTCCACTTCTCGAGATTCACGTCTTCACCCAGGAACTCCTGGGCCAATTCCATCTCCTGCGAACTCGCTGGTCTGGCAAACAGCAAAGCGTAGAGTCGCTGTAATCGTTCCTTAGTCGCCGCGGCACCAATGACTTCCGCGCGCTGCACCAGGCGACGGGCCGCCTCCTCCACAAATGCATTATTCATCAGATAAAGTGATTGTGGTGCCACCGTGGTTGTCTCTCGCTGGGCACTGGTCGCTGCCGGGTTTGGAAAATCAAACGTCGTCAACAAGGGGTCCACATCCATGCGATTGATGAACCCGTACAGTGTTCGGCGGGGAACAAATCCTGGCTTCAACAACTCGACGGCAGGCCCACCCATCTGAAAATCAAGCCCAGCGGAGACAGCAATGAGCGAGTCCCGAGTCGCTTCAAAACCCAGCCGCCGACGATTCATCTTCCACAGCAGCCGATTCTCTGGGTCCAGCTGCGCGGCAACAGGCCGGTCATCGCTCGCCTGCAAATAGGTCGCAGAACTGAGAATCTGGCGATGCAACCGCTTGATCGACCAGTCCCCTCCCACAAATTCTGTTGCCAGGAAGTCCAGCAACTCCGGGTGGGATGGGGGCACGCTGCGCGTGCCAAAATCGCTTGCCGTCGTGACCAGCCCCTGTCCAAAGTGATGCTGCCAAATCCGGTTGACCAGAACCCTCGCTGTCAGGGGGTTGTCCGTGGCGACGATGGCTTCGGCAAGTTCTTTTCGTCCACTGCCCTGGGCGAATGCCTGCCCCTCTGGTGATAAAAACTCCAGGAATCGACGCGGCACCGATCGTCCTGCGCGGTTGGGGTTGCCACGCTGGAAAATGCGTGGTTGAAAGGGGCGTTCTCGATCCAACAGTACCATCGCCCGAGGCGGAGCCCCCTCCCCTTTTCGAGACCACTCCTCCACGGCCTTGAGCCGTTTCTTGTATTCTCCCTGGGTGCCGCGGTCAGGAAATAATGTGATGAAACCCCAACCAAAAATGGGCGGAACCATTACCGGCGACTGCGCGCCATAAAGTTCGTCACGCACTTGCTCAGCATGCGGATCGGGCAAAGCAGCCGGCTGTGGCTTCTCCGCGTCCATCGCCTGCTGCAATTCGGTCTGCCACTGCTGGTTGATCTGTTTGAACAAGCGACCATACGCCTTGGCAACTCCTTCGATCGACGCGGGCATTGGATCGAGCGCTTTGAGGACAAGCGGATTGACCGACAGCCCGCCCGGGGCACCTCGCCAGCCTACCAGCAGTGCCGTCGCCGCCCTGGAAAAATCCGCTTCCGGCAAAGCAGAGAGCGCCTGCCAAGGATGCCAAACGGGATCGGTGTGTTGAATTGTCTTTCCCAGATATGCCTGCCAGCGCAGCAACATGGTGGGATTGATTGCCCCTGTGTCGGTGAGCAACATGAAATTGTCGGTGGGCGGCTGACCGCGTGTTTTGTACACAGCGATCAGGTACTCATCCATGCGCTGCCGTGTGGTGGTTACCAGGTCACGGTGCTTGGCCTCCACAAATTCCCGCAATTGCTGGTCCCGACTTTCCATTTCCACCTTGAATTTTTCGTACTCCGCGGTTTGCGGAGGTGGTGCAAACAAAGGGGGCGTGGTCGGCTCATAGGAACTGCGAAAAACGCCATACAGCGAGTAGTAATCGGCCTGGGAAATCGGATCGTATTTGTGGTCATGGCACCGCGAACAGGTCACTGTCAGCCCCAACAAACCGCGTGATACCACGTCGATGCGGTCATCGACAATATCGTGGATATTGTTCATGAAATGACCACCCAACGTCAAAAACCCCATCGCCGCCAGCGGCCGGCGGTCCGACCCCAGCTCCAATTGATCGGCCGCCAATTGCTGCCTGACAAACTGGTCGTAGGGCAGATCCCGATTAAACGCGTCCACGACATAGTCGCGGTAGGTGTAGGCCCAGGGAAATGACTGGTCCTCGAAAAACACGTAACCCTTGTTGTCGGCATAGCGCGCCACATCGAGCCAGTGCCGGGCCCAGCGTTCACCGTATTGCGGAGAAGCCAACCAGCGGTCAACAAGTCGCGACAGCCGGTCGGGGCGTAGATCGTTCACCAGATGCTCGACCTGCGCGGGAGTGGGCGGCAGGCCTAACAGGTCGAATGACAGACGCCGCACGAGCGTCCTGGCATCAGCGAGTTGCGAAGGCTGCAGACCGCGCCCCTGTTGCCGCCACTGCACAAACCGATCGATCGGATTACGCGACCAGTCTCCGGCAACCTCCTGGGGCGGCACCGTTGCACGCACTTTTTGAAAAGCCCAGTGCCAACGAACTGCAGAGTCCGCCGAAAGTCGTTCACCCGCTACTGCAGGCCAGGCAGCCCCTTCTTTGACCCAACGTTGGAGTGCAGCCACCACACTGGGCGGTAACGGACCGTCTGGAGGCATCTGCAATTCCCCCTGATAAGTCACCGCCTGAAGCAACAAGCTCTCTTCCGGCTGACCGGGTCGGACCGCGGCACCGCGTTCGCCACCTCGTAGTAGCGCTGCGCGGGAATCGAGTCGCAGCCCACCTTTTTGCTGACGCGCGCCGTGACAGGAGATACAGTGTGCGGCCAGTACTGGACGGACTCGACGTTCAAATAACTCGTCGTCTGCAGCAGCCGGAAATGATGTGGCCAGCCCAACGAGCCCGGCCAGGCACAGCGACGAAAGTAATGTGAGCGGCCGTGCAAAGATCATCTTGGTGTCACAATCCTGAAATTGAAACGTCCCGGTGTAGAAATACGAACCCAATCCCTGGCGTCATTGGGCAGGCACGCTGGTTGCCACCGAACGCCGACATCACAATACAAAGCCAACCAGCTCCGTGGATTCGACCAACGGCCCGCCTAGCCGATTCACTCTAAGCGGATCGGGCTCGTCTGTCGAGCATCATCCAGGCCGCCGGTGATCGCTCTGGCGATCAACTCCAGACCTTGCCGTACCACGGTAGTGCGCCAAGATCGGTTACCCGGACAAAAACACTCCCTTAACTCGTCGCGGACGGCCTGCCCCTGGTCCTGTGGCCTCTGGGTCGCATGGTGAACACGATTCTCGGCTCGCAGTGCTCCCAATACACGAATCGGGGAATACGTTCCAAATTCGGCCACCAGGCCCCGATAATCGCAGTCACCGGCAACGTCGTTGAACCATCCGATTAATGTCCCCCGAACAGGATAGCTCACCCGCTTCCGAGCCTCTGCCCCATCCAGCAGCGAAACACCAAACAACTCTGCACACCACGATCGCAAACGCACTTCGTCCACCGGCATCAATAAACGGCAATGGCCCCACCTTCCCAGCCCGCTGTGCAAATCGAGATGTATGACGCGAGACGCGGTACCCACCCAGTCAGCGCTCTGCTGGCGCACCACGCGTGCGGTCGCTGAGGGCTGCTGGCCGCCGAAAAACAAACCACGGGGAAAATCGTACTGCCCGCTGGCAACCGCCTCTTTCAGAGCAGAAATACCTCGCCGCAAAATCCAGCCAGCGGCTGTCAGTCGATAGCCGTCCCAATGTCGAGGCAGACCTGGCGGATTGAGAAAGGGCTCTAATTCCCGGTATCCCTGCGGCGTACCCGTGTAGGCCTGATCAGGCAACAGGAAATTGCGATTGAGATCAATGTTGTCCGCGTCGACTCGGCGTTCCCGGGAAAAACCATACGGGTTGAGTGCATGGATGAGTACGACTTCCAATCCGTTGTTTTCCAGAAACTCGCGCAGGTGAGGTGCGGCCGACTGCAACCAGGCCTGCTGAATCGCGGACCCCATAAACCCTTCGACACCGTGTAGTCCACTGGAAACCAGTACCCTGCGTGCAGCCGCTGGCGGGCCAATGCGAGCCACATCGATGACCAACCGCTCACCGCGGGCGCCACGACCAGGCAACTCGTACTCAGCCAACCGCCCGCCAAACCGCTGGGCCGCAACGCAAAAATCATCCCGAGCCTGCTGGTAATCACGAGGGTAACAGCGAACGGCAAACCTCGCGTCACAGGACGGTTGAAGCGAAGCCAAAGAGATGGGCATGGAAACGACGAACCTCTCTATCCGCGCTGATCCAACTCATCCTGCCGCGGTACTACGTAGGAGTCAATCACGCGTGAATTCGTTCCCGAATCACCACCCTGGCGAGGCATCTCGCTGACTTGAAAACGTTGAGCAATACGGGCTGCCACCAGCGCCCGATACCAACGCCGGCACCAGGGTATCAACAGTGAGAAACCGAATGCGTCCGTCAACACGCCAGGCGTAATCAGCAGCACCCCCGCGACGAGAATCATCACCGCATCCAAAATCGCGTCGGTGACACCGCGCCCCGTGGCAATTTGCTGCTTGAGGTTTTGCAGCGCCCGCAGACCTTGGGAACGGGTCATAATCGTCCCCAGAACACCAGTGAGCACTACCACCAGAATGGTAAACAAACTCGAAGTCCATTGGGCAATCTGCAGAAACAGCCACAGCTCAACCAGTGGAACTACCGTAAACAAAATGAACAAACGTAGTATCACGGCGCGCTGACCATTTTCGATTCCTGGTGGGGACCATCGCTGCCTTCATTGCGAGAGTTCACATCCCGCACAGCAGAACTGCCAACCGTTCACGATTCGCAGCACTCCAGCATAGAGCCAAACCGGCCGGCTGCCCAGAATGCGCTCCCCTGCAAGGCGTTCCAGGCCAGTCACCCCGCGTCGACGACAATGTGCCGCGCCGGCTTGGATGCGACCACCCGGGACGGCCATAATACAAACTTGACAACAGGCTCTGGCCAATCAACGCCGGATTGCCTGTCGGACATCTTCCAGACCGGCTGGACACTGTGGCTTCCTCCGACCCAAACACAAACAATCTTATGCGTATCCCCTCGCAATCCGCGCTGTGCATCGCCCTGGCCTACACTCTGCTGGCGTCGCCACTCGTTTCAGCCCAGGCTGCAGACGCCCGTTCGTCGGGCACAGCACACTGGTCTTTTCAACCCATTCGCGAACCGCATCGGGCATGGACACAACTGGCGGTTCCCGTCTCCTCGCCCATCGATCAATTTCTGCTGGAGAAACTGCAGCGGGAACAAGTTGCTCCCTCGCCAGCAGCGGCGGCACCAACACTCATCAAACGCCTTTACCTGGATCTTGTCGGACTCCTGCCAACACCGCAAGAGAGCCGGCATTTTTCGATTTCCGTGACTCCTGACAGGGCATCGCGCGCGGTTGACCGCCTGCTTGCTTCTCCGGCGTATGGTGAACGTTGGGCGCGCCCCTGGCTCGACTTGTGCCACTACGCGGACAGCGACGGTTACCTGACAGACCAGCGTCGCCCGGTCGCCTGGCGATACCGCGACTGGCTCGTCCGCGCCCTCAATCAAGACCTTCCGTTTGATCTATTCACGATTCACCAATTAGCAGGCGATTTACTACCCGACGCGACGCAGGATCAAAAATTAGCTACCGGGTTCCTGCGTCAAACACTCAGCAACCGCGAAGGGGGTGCTGACCTGGAGGAGTTCCGTGTACTGCAAGTTGTCGATCGGACCGAGATGGTCGGCACAATCTGGCTCGGCATGACCGTCGGGTGTGCCCGCTGCCATGACCACAAATACGACCCGATCACTCAACGCGAATTCTACCAGCTTTACGCATTCCTCGATGGTGCGGACGAAGTCAATATCGACGCTCCTCTCCCACATGAACGTACAGCCTACCTGCACACCTATCCTGAGTACGCGAAGAAAAGGCAAGCGCGCATTACACCACAGCAAAACGCCCTGTATGGCCTGATGCGCAAATGGGAACTCCGGTTGCTACAAGCCATGCGTCAACCAGGACAAGATGCCCACTGGGATCGTCAGTGGGAACTGCTCGGACTTATCTGGGGCGGAGGTTTGGGAGAAGGCCAGCTCGAAGGAACCCAAATTGCGCAACTCGAACCCGCGCAGCGTACATTTCGACAACAACAAGACTTGCTCGATTACTTCCTACACCACACCGGAGGCATTGATCCTGCTGCGGCTTCCCAACTGAAGCTCGATGCCCTGCGCGCAGACCTCGCTCAACTGAAGCAGGAATTCCTGCGTGCCACTCGAGCCCCAACGATGCGTGCCACCCAGGTTCCACGCAGCAGCTACCTCCACGTTGCCGGCGACTTTCGCGACCGGGGACCCACCGTGTTTCCCGCCACACCGCAGTGCCTCACCGTGGGCAACGGGTCTCTTGCAGCGGTACAGTCGAAGGGCGACCCACGTCACGACCGGCTCCAGCTGGCACACTGGTTAGTGGATCACAAAAATCCGCTGCCAGCACGGGTCACGGTCAATCGCGCATGGCAACAGCTGTTTGGTAATGGGCTGGTACTCACTACCGAGGACTTTGGCGTCCAGGGCGAACGCCCCTCACACCCGGCCCTTCTGGACTGGCTGGCAGGGGAATTCATGCATCGCGAGTGGAGTTTCAAGCAGTTACACCGTCAGATTGTCAGTTCCGATGCCTACCAGAGATCGTCCCATCCACGACCTGAACTCGAAACCAGAGACCCGGACAATCGGTGGCTGGCGCGACAAAACGCGTTGCGCGTGCCCGCCGAGACGGTGCGCGATATCACCCTTACGGCAAGCGGTCAGCTCACGCTTGCTGTGGGAGGCCCCAGTGTCTTTCCACCACAACCCGAACGCGTCATCAAGGAAGCTTTCGGAAACCATCCATGGCAAGTCAGCGCAGGTGCCAATCGTCACCGACGCAGTCTCTACACGTTTGTGCAACGCACCGCCCCCTTCGCCCAGGCGACGATCTTTGATGCCCCCAATCCAAATGAAACGTGTACGCGCCGAGAACGCTCTAACACACCACTACAAGCCCTTGTGTTACTGAATGACGCAACCTTCCTGGATGCTGCCAAAGCCCTTGCACAACGCATTCTCACAGGCAAAACCAAGGGGTTCCCGGAACGACTTCGTTTCGCTTACTCGATCTGCCTGGCTCGTCGTCCAACCTTCCGGGAACAGGAGCGACTCACGATCTACCTGAAGGAATTCCGCAGCCAGCTGCAAACCGATCCCCAGGCCGTCAATCAGCTCACCGACACGATGGTTCTGAAAGAAACCGCGTCTCTAGACGCCGCTGCGTGGGTCGGGCTGGCAAGCGTGCTGTTAAATCTACACGAATTTATTACACGAGAGTGACCCACCCACATGTCCCAGCAGCAGCCATATGACCACGTCTCGCGGCGCCATTTCCTGCAGAAGAGTGCGGGAGGAATCGGATCGATCGCGCTGGCCGACCTGCTTGGCAACGACACCAGAGGAAATGGCAAACGCGGAACGGTACAGCCTTCCGACCCCCTCCAGCCTCGCCCCCCCCACTTTCGGCCACTCGCCAAACGGGTGATCTTCCTGACGATGGCCGGTGCCCCCAGTCAGCTTGATTTGTTTACACCCAAACCAGTCATGCGCAAGCATCACGGCGAGCCGCTGCCGGCATCGATCCTGGGCAACCTGGACGATGCTTTAATCAAAGGCAGTGCCCGCGTATTCGCCTCGCCACGACGTTTTCAGCGTCATGGCAAATGCGGCATGGAGTTCTCCGACTACCTGCCCCACCTGGCGGGCTGCGCCGACGACCTGTGCATGATCCGCTCCATGACTACGGACGTCTCCAATCATCACCCCGCGCAACTGGTGTTGAACTGCGGCGTACCCCGATTTGGTCTACCCAGCATGGGATCCTGGATTACCTATGGACTCGGCAGCGAATCACGCAACCTGCCTGCCTACGCGGTCCTGCTGTCGAACAACGGCCCCGGTGATCTCGGTGGCACAGCCCTCTGGGGAAACGCCTTTCTGCCCGCATCCTACCGCGGGGTCACGTTTCGCAGTCGCGGTGAACCCATCCTGCACCTGACACCACCGCAGGGAATTTCGCGGGCAGGCCAACGTGCCCGCATCTCAGCCGTTGCTGACCTCAACAGCCTGCACTTGCAAGACCGCCCCAGTGAAACGATCGCCTCTCGAACCGCCGCCTACGAACTTGCTTTTCGTATGCAGATTGCGGCACCCGAGATGATCGATTTCTCGAATGAATCGGCGCGCACACTCGATCACTATGGCATCGCGGATAAATCAACTAACTGGTTCGGCAGCAACTGTTTGCTGGCGCGCCGCATGGTCGAACGCGGCGTGCGGTTCATCCAACTGTACCATTACACCTGGGATGACCACTCGCAACTCAACAAACGGCTGCAGACCAACTGCAAGATGACCGACCAGCCTGCTGCCGCACTCATTCAGGACCTCAAGCAGCGAGGCCTGCTGGAAGACACCCTGGTCATTTGGGGTGGTGAGTTTGGCCGCACCCCAATGAATGAAGTCCGCCGCGGCAACACTCCGGGACAAGAGGGGCGAGACCACCATCCGTTCGGCTTCACCATGCTGCTGGCGGGCGGCGGTATCAAACCTGGCTTTGTACTCGGAGACACCGACGATTTCGGTTACCACGCAATTGAACGCCCCGTTCATATCCACGACCTGCAGGCCACGATTCTCCATTGTTTGGGGCTGAATCACGAGCAACTCACTTATCGCCACCAGGGCCGCGACTTCCGCTTGACCGACGTCGCTGGAGAAGTCATCCACGATGCTCTCCAGGGGTCTGGATAAACGCATTCAGCGTCGATCGGAAGAGCCCGATGCCATCTTCCAGAATGGCCAACCATCGGTCGGTACCGGTGGCCAGTGAAGACGACGCGCAAAGTCGACGATCCGTGTCTGATCTTCGGCAAGTAACAAGCGCGCACTCACGAGGTCAGCTGCGGCGTGACCAATCTGCTTCACATAATCGCCATGACTGGCATAGCGTTCTTCAATTGACTCCCGCGGGTCGTGGTACTTTAGCCGATCGGTTTTCGAAATCGCAAAAGGCCAGAACGAAGACTCGAATGCTTTCAGGTAGCCCTCACCTCCGATCCGGGGATGCCGAGGATTGAAACCCTGACAGGTACCCAGCGGGACCGCCAGCTGGGGCAATTGAATTCCGCCCCGTGGATTACCGTCGCGATCGATCGCCGGAACGAGTGTGTTCATCGGCGGGCCGAACTGGCGAGGCGGCACAAAATCCTGGATCCCAGCCGACCAGAAACGCGGCCCATAGTCGATTCTGGGAGGCCTCAGGTTCACGCCGGGATGCCGTGGCGCGGGATAGTCGACGTCGCCAACCTGACGAGCAGGAATTGCCGGAAACATCTCACGATGCTGTGCTGCCGTGAGCAATTCTCCCTGATCGATACGGGGAACACGACTGGCGGGTGGCAGTATCTGGCGACTTACCCAGTCATCGAGTGCCACGAGCAGCGCGCGTCCCACCGGGCGCGGGTCCAGCTGGTTGAACGCATGCTGCGATCCCGCTGCCGAGCGTCGGCTACCACGCCCCGGGGCACCGTGCCGGCAACCGTTCACCATGTAAACCCGAACCAATGGGTGCAACTGCGCATCACGTCGGCCGGTCACATCGGTGTGGACCAGAGACGCCGAACGCGTCCAGTACTCGCCCTCGTGATTCGAAATCATGATCCGGGGAAGTTGGCCAAGCTGCTTGCCAACCGCAAACAGGTCTCCCTGCTGCCGCCCAGGCTGCCCCGCGAAATCGACTTGCTGTTTACCGTTGGGAGTGTAGTGAAAGGGAAAGTGGTCTGCAGGAAAATAGTTGCCTTGCAAGTGTTTGGCATGGTGCGTGGTCTGCGCAAAGCGATAGTTAAAGCCCCCTTTGCCGCCACCTGCCACGTGCGGCCGCGCCCCGTCAAAAACAAGGCGTCCCTGCTCATCAACGTGAAACCCCTGATAAATCATGTGGGTGATAAACCGACCGGATTGCGAGATTCCGAAAATGTATGCAAATTGCGAGTCGAGCGAACCGGCGACCGCGAGTGGATTAGGGTGACCTTCCGCATCGTGAGTTTCAAACCGGAAAAAGGAAATCGCATCCCGTACCGCCGTCAAACCCAGTCCCACCACACGCGGTTCACTGGCTCGGTAAATGAGTTCGTACAACTTGCCGCGTTTGAATCCGGAGGGGAGGTAGACATGCCGTGGATCGAACCGAGGTTGCCGCTGGCTATCCAGCGATGCAAATTTCCAGTCCTGGCGGGGCAACACCTGACGCGGAGTATCCGGGCCATTCCGCACCGACAAGGTGGCCTGCCCCACACCTGTCGCATCAACTGGGTAACAACGACTTCCACCCCAGGCTAATCGCTGCACGGTCTGCCCGTTCCGCGCGACCACGCTAAGTTCCGCATTGACCAATCCAGTCAACACCTTGCCTTGCTCGCCCATCACCACCGGCAAAAAGATACGTAGTGGTTGTTGACCGACTTTTTCGACATCCCAATTCCAGGCACTCCACAGCAGCGTATACCCTTGTCGCATCAACCAGCCATTACCCGCTGTTGCGACGCCCGTGGGACGGTTCGAGTGCGGAGCATCGTTGTAGTACGAAAGCATCAACAGGTTTCCGCGATTGTTCACGTCGTACAACAAACGATGGTTGCCGCGTGACAAATCGGCCGGTTTAAGCAGAATGAAATCTCCGGAAAATTGGACACGGCCACGCGCGTCTCGTGGATCGCCACCAAGCACAGTCATCATCCGACCAGACTCAATCCTGGAGAGGTCCGCTCTCAAACGGCCCTGGGTTGCCAGGTGCAAATCGACCACCGGTTGATTGCGCGGATGCTGGGGGGCGATCGCGTAATGCAACCGGCCGCGAATGTACTCGTAAGCACCAACCGATCCGAATTCCTGGCCTCCGGCAAAAGGCTTGCGTTCGATGATTTCAATACGGGAGACCACCGCGGACGCCACTGGTAACCAGCTGCACAGATGCAGTGGAAGCAACCCGGGGAACCAGCACCAGGCAAAGATCGTGATCAAAATCCAATCAAAACGGCGACACATACTGTTTTTCCTTCCTAGATTCGGACGAAATCCGGCCCTGGAAACTTGTCGGCAGCCTGCTTGGGCATGCAGCCTAAAGCCCGTGCGTGGGACACTCAAGCTGGCCTCCGAACCGGTGCCAACGTCAAGCCTTCCCACTCCGCCCGCGTGCTAGCATGCCGATCTGGTGAATGGTTAGCAAATACAACGAAAATAGGGCACCCGATGGCGTCTTGTTGACCGAACTTCCAGTGTTTTGGCGTGGACGCAAGTCCCTAGTCTGGTTAACTTAACAGTGATGCTGGGACACCAGCTGAACCCTCCCGAGAGTGCGCGATCGTACGACGCCTCGTAGCCAGCCGTTGTCAGAGGACACAGTCTCCCTGATGGACTCTTCTTTTCTGGCACGCCGCGTCCCTTACTTCGGCAATCGCGCCGTCTTGATCCTGTGCATGATCTTCTTCCTGTACCCGTTCGGCACCTACGGTGCCAAGCTGGCACTGCAGGGAATGAAGAACGACATGAAGGACTGGTTGCCGGACGGGTTTACGGAAACCAAAGACCTCGCCTGGGCCGGACGTTACTTCGTCACAGATCAGGGCTTTGTACTCCTGTCCTGGCAAGGGTGTTCGGAAGATGATGAACGTTTCCGCACATTCGTCAAGAAGCTGCAACAGGAAGTGGCACCGCCCACCGTTCCCGGCGAGGCCAGCAATACCGCCGACGAAGACGAACTGACGGCAGATCAGAACCTGAGGCTGGAAATTGAACGGGCTCGGCGCGTTGGCGACCAACTGGGGCTGTATACCATTCCGGATGACTTTCAGGACTGGGGTGGACAACAGGAACGCTGGCTGAAAGGGCGCAACAACCAGTGGTACTTCATTACGCCCAGCGGCGAACTCCACCAATGGAAAGGGCGGGAAAATTTTCTCGGTTGGGCCAACCGCTCCATCCAGCGACTGCTCCGTGGAAAACACGTCAATAGCAGCTACATTGACACCTTTGGCACCCAAACGTCAACAGAAGCAGACCCCACTGAAAGTGCTTCGACAGAAACCGCTGCCACAGAGACCATTACCACCAAAGCGCAGAGTAACCCGTTCTACGAAGACCCGCGAAAACTTACTGCGCGGGTGTTGAAATCGATTGATTCCGGTCCAGAGGTGCTTAAACGTCTGACGGAACAACTTCAGCCAGTCGGCGAAGAGTCCGAGCAGCGGACTGCCGAAGGTCGACGGCTCGCCCTGGAACGGCTGAAAGGGATTCTCTACTCAGACAATGGTAAATTGACCGGGATCATGGTCACCCTGAGTGAAGCCGGGCTGGAGGATACCCGCAACGTATTGGGACGCGGTATTCTCGGGAAACCGCGTGGCAAACTCGTCGACCTGGCAGTCGAGTCGGGTATTCTGCCACCACCGATACCGCCTCTGACGCCCTGGGGCAAAGATCCACCGTTGGCAGATTCCGTCTTGCGGGCAGGCGGCCCGTTAGTCGACAACGTGGCCATTGACGAAGAAGGGCAAATCACGCTGGTACGGCTGGTGGGTCTCAGTATCGGGCTGGGCATCGTGCTGTCCTACCTCTGTTTCCGCAGCTTTCAAGTAACAACCGCAGTCTTCCTGGTTGGTGCGATGAGCGCCGTAGTCAGCCTGGGAATCGTCGGCTGGACGAACGGAAATGTCGATGCGATCTTGATGTCGATGCCTTCGCTGGTCTACGTACTGGGGATTTCAGGCGCCGTCCACATTGTCAATTACTACCGGGATGCGGTACGCGAACACGGCGTTGCCGGTGCCTCGGAACGCGCCCTGGCGCATGCCTGGTGGCCGTGCACGCTGGCAGCGATTACGACCGCCCTGGGACTTGTTTCCCTCCACAGCAGCAACGTAGTGCCGATCAGCAACTTCGGCCTTTATTCGGCAATCGGTGTACTCGCCAGCCTCACTTTTCTGTTTGCGTTTCTACCCTCCGCATTGGCGGTCTTTCCACCGCGTTTCCGTAATCAATCAAACGCCAACGCCGCTGAGTCTGAAGGCTGGGTCGCTCAGTTCTGGGAAATGACAGGACGATTCGTCATCCGGTGGCACTGGCCTGTAACGCTGGGATGTGTTCTTCTGATGGTTGCCATCGGGATGGGACTGACCAAAGTTCAGACCTCAGTTAAATTGCTCAAACTCTTCGATCCAAGCGCCAAAGTGATCAAGGACTACGCCTGGATCGAAGACCAGATCGGTCAACTGGTCCCGATGGAGTTGATTGTCCACTTCAGCCCAGATCTGATCCAACCGACGCGCGAAGAAATCACGCAACGCCGGGAAGCCGATACGTTGACAGACGAACAGCGTCACGACTTCTTCTTTCGACTCAACACGGTCGAACGCGTCGAAGTGGTGGGACTCATACAGGCCGCTGTGAGCGAGGTATTTGGTAACGGCGGCCAGGAAGTTGTCGGTAACGGCATGTCCGTCGCGAGCTTTGTACCCGACGTACCGTTCCCGAATCGGGCGGGCAAGCGGATGCGCGGCATTTTCGACCAGCGCATTGAGCAAGCAATGGATGAATTACTGGCCGAAGAGTACCTCGCCATTGATGACGTCGATAACCACGAGTTGTGGCGCATCAGTATTCGGGTTGCTGCATTAAGCGATGTCGATTACGGCGCGTTTGTCAGCGAACTAAAGAAAGTCGTTGAACCGATCCTGCTGGCCTGCCGTTACCGAGAAGAAATCCTGCGCAAGCTCGACGAAGAACCCGGTACCGTGGGATACCTGAACTCCAAACTACTAATCCTCGGTGTGGCAAACCCCGGCGGCAAGAATCCGGCCGACCTGGCTGCCCTTTGGAAATCCGGGCGTATCGGCGAATGCCAAAGTGCTCTCTTTGCGAGGACACTCAATCGGCTACTGCATGCCAACGGCTACCGCCAAACCCTGCGTGCCAAGCAGACTCTCTTCTGGCACGACCCCCAAACTGACAAATTTGCCCAGCTCATGAAAGACTCACCCGAGAAATGGGCTGAGTTTGCCGCGCGTTTTGATTGCCTGGTGTTCGCCGCGGATCACCCCTTGTACGACCTGCCTGCGTTGCAGGAGCGTAGCGAGCATTTCGTCGATGTGCGCAGCCATCAGTTCGACATAACCAGCCAATCCCCACTAACCCACCTGACTGCCAAACAGCGTCACGAAACAACCGGCGCAACTGAGAAGATCCGGGTGACTTACACCGGTGTCGTCCCCATTGTCTACAAGGCCCAGCACACCCTCCTCAACAGCCTCGTGATCAGTATCTTCTGGGCGTTCGTCATGATCGCCGGGGTAATGGTCTTTCTACTGGGCAACTGGGAACGCCCGTTCAAACCGCTGCGTGCGGTCAATCTAGGTGGTGGGGCCTTGTCAATGCTTCCCAATGTATTCCCTGTCGTACTCGTATTTGGAGCGATGGGGCACTTGGGAATCGTGGTCGATATCGGGTCCATGATGTGCGCCGGCGTTGCCATGGGCGTCGCCGTCGACGACACGATCCATTTTCTGACCTGGTTCCGTAACGGTGTCACCGCAGGACTGCCCCGCCACGAAGCAGTGATCCTGGCCTACCGTCGGGTTGGCGCGGCCATGACACAGACCACATTGATCGGCGGCCTCGGATTTTCGGTGCTCTCCTTCAGTACCTTTACTCCCACACAACGTTTCGGAACCCTGATGCTGACACTCCTGTCGGCGGCATTACTTGGTGACCTGGTCATGCTGCCAGGCCTGCTTGCCAGCCCGCTAGGGCGTTTCTTTTGCCCCCCCGGCAAGAGAAACCCACCACGCGAACACACCAACGGCCCCGCAATGGCGAGCACGACAACTGAAGCAACGCCATCCGATTCGCCTGAAATGCTCGAAACAGGCAGCGGCCCGGCCAGTCCGCACACAACACGTCTTGACGGACCACATCGGCAGCGAAGTATCGGGCACTAGCAGCTGCTGAAGCGTCCTGGGCTCTGCCTGAAACGCAGGCTTGAGAACCGGCAACACCTGCGTTCATGCCGTGTCAAAGCCACCCAGGCTCCGCAGGTATTCGGCGCTGCGTTGAGCGGCTTCAGCGGGCCCCATCAAATGGGCGTACGCCTGGTGGACCGTAAAGAACCCACCGTACTCACTTGCCTGCAACCCGTCGACGACACGCTGAAAGTCAACACCACCGGCCTCCCACAAAGGAATGTGATGAAACCGACGCTCGCCCAGGCACCAGGTCTCTAATGACTCCGGACCGTCAGGGTCCAAGCGGTGGTTTTGAACATACGCGTTCATCAAATAAGGAGCCAGGCGGCGAATCGCGGCCTCGTCGTAATCTTCCCCACAAAGCAACAGGTTGGCGGGTTCGTAGATAATCCCGAAATTATCCCTCCCAATCTGCTCCAGCACTTCAATCGATTGTTCGACCTGCTCAAACAAGGTCGTGGTGTGACATTGGTTGGCCAACCGAATATTCCGTGCCGCCGCGAGATCTGCAGCACGCTGGGCGTGCTCGATATCACTTTGCTGCTTCAGACAGACCCGAATCAAATCACAGCCGAGTGCCTCCGCCACGTCCAGACTAGGGCCTATGTCTTTGAGACTCGTCGGGCCGCGCGCATTATTCAACGGCACGTCAAAATCAGCCGTCACCATGGAAACCACAAGTCCCGCATCGTCAACTTGCTGCCGCATGGCCACTAACTCACTGCGTGGCGTCTGCACGCCACCTGCACTGGCGCGCAGACAGATCCCCTGATAGCCGTGTGCAACTGCCAATGCGAGAATATCGGCAAACGGCACATTCAAACTGGTTTTGCTGAGTGCTTCCGCAACCCGCACAGAGAGGGAGAGTTTCATGTGACCAGTCTCTCGCTCAAAATTTGCTCGTCACCGCGCTGCGCCGCCTGCCAGCAACACAACTCTGTGTCAGGAAGTGACGCAGTAGCGAGCCTCTGACTTAGACGCGCCGACGTTCTTTCAAGCGGACAGCTTTACCGATCCGATCACGCAAAAAGTAGAGCTTGGCGCGTCGCACGACACTGGAACGTTTCACATCCACATTCTCGATCCGTGGTGAGTGCAGGGGAAACTTGCGTTCCACGCCCTCCCCAGCGACGATGCGCCGGACGGTGAACATCTCGCGCGTCCCGCTACCACTGCGGGCAATCACGGTACCTGAAAAAATCTGAATCCGCTCTTTCTCGCCTTCCAGAATTCGCGTGTGTACGTCAACCGTATCGCCAACTTCAAAGAAAGGCACTTCCGACTTCCGGTAGCTACTTTCGACCAGATTCATCAATTGCTGGCTCATCGTCTCTGCCTCTTTCTGACAGGCTCACTGCCCGTGCAAAAGTAATATTTTTCGCTGCAACTACCGGACTGGCTAGATCGATCGGTCATCACCAGGATCAAGCAAATCGGCACGCCTTTCACGAGTCCGCTGTAGCGTTTGTTCTTGGCGCCATTTCAAAATCGCGTCGTGATTCCCACTCAATAACACTTCAGGCACCGTGTGGCCACGATATTCCCGAGGACGTGTGTACTGGGCAAATTCAAGTAATCTGTTTCCTTGCGAAAAAGAATCCTCAACAGAGCTTCGCTCATCACCCAGCACGCCTGGTACCAGGCGTGCCACAGCATCTATCAATACCATGGCAGCAACTTCACCACCACCGAGAATATAGTCGCCTATCGAAATCTCATCCGGCTGGAGAATCTCCGTTACGCGCTGGTCAAACCCTTCATAGCGACCACACAGCAACTGCAAAGAAGATTCGCTCGCCAATTCTTCTACGATCGGTTGCGTCAACCTCCTACCTTGCGGTGTCAGCAGTATGAGTCGTCCGGATGACGGCAGACCCGCACGCACAGCCTCAACGCACTCTACAACCGGCTCAACCTTGATCACCATCCCCGGACCACCCCCAAAGGGGCGATCATCTACTGTCCTATGCTTGTCCTTTGTCCAAAGCCGAAAATCATGCAGCTGGACCTCCACGATTTTGCGCTCGATAGCTTTCGCCAGAATACTCTGGCCCAAGTAGCCAGACAGAATTTCTGGAAACAGGGTAAAAAGATCGAGCCGCATCGGGCTATTCACTCTCTTTGTTTTCTTCGCTCTCCGTAGCAGTCTCACCGGCGGCGGGTTCATCCAACACGTCGTCGAGCGCTTCTGTTTCAGCAGAGGCCTCACTGGCTGCCGATTCGGTGGCTTCCTCACTGGCCGTCGATTCAGGGGCAGCAGCGGGAGTTTCTGTGTCAGCCTGATCTGCAGCTTCCTGCGCCTCCGGCGCAGCGGCTTCTTCCTTCTCAGGAAGCGGTACCTTTTGCGGCGGTGGCGCTACGGGCTTCTGACTCGCCAGTCTCTCAATCGCTTCTTTCTGCTGCTCCACACATCTGCCATTCGTGCCGTATTTGTCGATCAAAACCTTGACCTTCTCCGTCGGCAACGCACCTTGCGAGATCCAATAGTCGATCCGCTCGTTCTGCAAAATCGCGCGAGCATCTGTCTCGCTTACCATGGGGTCGTAATAGCCCAACTCTTCGATGACCTTGCCGTCACGGGGAGAGCGCGAGTCCATCGCACAAATGCGATAAAACGGCCGGTGCCGCCTTCCCAGTCGTTTCATTCGAATCCGAACTGCCACAAATGGTCTCCTTAATTGTTCCGCTGGTCGTCGGCTGGGTCTAAGTTGTCTTTCGACGGACGTTCTTCTGTTCTCAACGTAATCCACCAGTGTAGCCGACAAACGCTGAAAAAACGCCCCCCTTAAGGGAAATTCCGTCTACTCACCCGTGTTACGGCCACGTAAGCCCCGCCTCCGCCGGCGGAGTTCCTTATTACGTTGCTTCTTCGCTTGAGCGCGTTGTCGCGGTGACATCCGTTTGCCAGTCCCTTTTTTGACTCGCGGAACCTGCGCACCCGGATCGAGCATTCCACTATGCTGCATCTCCTTGACGGCTTGGATCCGTGCCAGCGGTCCCTTACCCGCCATGCTCTGCATGATCGGTGCCATCGTGTTAAATTGCTTGATCAGATCCGTCACCTGCCCGATTTCGACCCCGGCGCCCCGCGCGATACGGCTGCGACGACTGGCATCAAGAAGCTTGGGACGACGCCGTTCTTCAGGCGTCATCGAATCGACGATGCCGACCAGACGTTTGACATCTCCGTCAGCATCCGCCTGATCCATCATATCCGTCAGGCCGCCCATGCCCGGCATCAAGCCGACCATCTTCTTCATTAACCCGGGCTGAGAGAATTTCGTCAGAACTCCCTTGAAATCTTCCAACGAAAAACTTCCCTCTTCCATCCGCTGCTGAAGTTCTTGCTGCTCTTTTTCGTCAACAATCTGCTGTGCGGTATGCACCAAACCAAGGATATCCCCAAGGCCCAGGATCCGTTCCGCCATCCCTTCCGGGCGAAATGGCTCAAGCGCCTCGAGCTGTTCGCCGGTACCGATAAACTTGATCGGTACGCCCGTCACTTGCTTGACCGAGAGCAGGGCGCCGCC
>MDTE01034488.1_pt1 | contig 19281 bp, 17 predicted proteins | sample 811231 | NCBI WGS metagenome assembly MDTE01 (sample SAMN05326651, study PRJNA326480) | marine metagenome | isolation source: seawater | place: Indian Ocean: Red Sea | collected 2010 | reverse complement strand
GAGGAGGAAAAATATTTCTTGAAGCAGCGAATCCAGCGTACGAGCCAATTGAGTTAAATTTAGATGAAGTTGTTTTTCAAGGAAAATTATTAGCTGTCTGGCGAAAAGTTTAATTTTAGGTAAATTCATATTTTGAAAATATAAATATAAAGGTTCGAATTGGTATATTTGAAGTCGTGGGGCCATAGCTCAGCTGGTAGAGCATCTGCATGGCATGCAGAGGGTCAGCGGTTCGAGTCCGCTTGGCTCCATTGAATTTTATTGTAGGTTCCAATAGATTGAACCTATTCTCATAAATCAAATTATTAGACTGTGTTAAATAATAAATAACTATTATCAATAGTAAAAATATTTTCGGGAGGTTATATTGAGGTTTAGTTTTAAAATTTATCTTGCAAGACATTCAATGTAATCAAAACATCTTTGGTAATTTAATCACTAGCTTTTTAATATGAAACACATTATATTTTTAGAAAATTGTAGTTTTGGATTAAAAAATAATATTAGAAATCAACTTTATAAAAGATTTTCAAATGATTTTCATGTTTATGTCTTTTTTTTATCGAGCTACGAAAAAAAATTTATTAACGACATAAATTTCAAAAATGTCTCAATAAAGAAACTTAACTTTTTTAACTTTTCTTATTTTCTAATTAAACTATTATCTTCTAAAGCATTTTTAACTTTTACTATTCGTCCATTATTATTTGGTTTTTTTCTAAAGTTATTTTTCCCTAGATTATCTTTCTATCCTACAATTACTGGTACAGGACCACTTTTGGATTCAAAGCACATTATTTATAAAATGATGCGTTTAATATATCCATTAATTTTGTTAAAAGCAGAGCATGTTTTTTTTCACAATATCACTGATGCTAAAACCTTTTCTCATCTAATTGAGCCTGATAAATTTACCATTGTTGGTGGAAGTGGTATTGAACTTCCAAAAACACCAATCAAAACTGATACTTATGAATTTCCTTTGAAGACTCCCAGAATAGCTTGTTTTTCAAGATTACTTGTAGATAAAGGTATTCTGCATTACTTGGAAGCCACTAAATTGCTTTTAAATGATTACCCCTTCATGAAAGGCAAAATTTTTCTAGCTGGAATGTTTTATAACTCTAATCTAAAATCAAATTTAGTTACTAAAAGCCAAATTCAAGATTGGGTAAAGTTTGGGGGTGTATATTTAGGTCAACCAGCTAATAAAGCAGACTTCTATTCCTCAATAGATATTCTTTGCGTTCCTAGTTTTAGAGAGGGTCTCTCAAATGTTTTACTTGAAGGAGTTTTATATCAGTGTCTTCTTCTAACTACTTCTGCACCTGGCTGTATTGATGTCGCAGAATCTAATTCAGGGATTATTTGTGAACCAAGATCAACAGAGTCCTTATATAATGGTCTTATTAATGCTATTAAACTTAGTCCAGTTCAACAAAAAACTTTAAGAGTCAATGCCTACAATCGAGCAAAAAGAAAATTTTCGAAAGATAAAGTATTAAATACTTACTATGAAAAAATCGCCAAATAAGACTTTTACTTTAGGAATCGATTGGGAAGATTTTGGCTTAGCTGCCTATGATTATAAATTTACTAATGAACATAATAAATCTCCTTTTATACAAGAACATAATTTTCTATTGCAACTTCTAGATGAACTAAATATTAAATGTACTTTTTTTGTTAATGGGCGAACGGCATCTTTGTATAAAAACTTGGTTAAAGATATTTTTAATTTAGGACATTCCATAGGATCACATGGGTTTAAACATGTCCAAAGATCAACGATTTCAGCCAATGATTTTTTGGAGGATTCAATTCTTTCAAAAAATTTGATAGAGGACATTATTCAATATCCTGTTGAAGGTTATAGATCCCCTTACCTATCAGTTTCTAAAGCAAATTATATTGAAAATCTTAATATACTCAAGAAAGCGGGATATACTTATGACTCAAGTATTTCGTCCCATAAGTTAAAAAGTCTATTTCTTGAAAATAATTCCTTATCTAAATTATCTCTTCCTATTAAAGTCTTCCCCTTATGTTCATTCAAGTCAAAACCTATCTCTTTTAATTTAGCCGGAGGCTCTACATGGCGAGTATTACCAAGTTTTCTAACATGTTCTATTTTAAAAAGTAATCTGACTACTAATAATTCATCTTTATATTTACACCCTTATGAATTTGGACCAATAATTAATCCTTTCAGAATAATTTGTAAATCAAAGAAAATAAAAGCTTTATATTTATATTTAAGATGGAACTTCAATAGGTCTTCTATTGAGAAAATATTAAGAAATTTAGCATCTTCTTCTAACGTAAATGTTTTACCTATAGGACATAATTTATTATGAAATTTAAACAACATAGATTTTACAAATAATGAGTTCAAATAATTTGTCTCTCAAATATTGGTCTTCTCCAAATAAGTGGTTTTTAGATGCTTACAACGACACACTTCTTCAGAAAATCATACATGGCCCTCTAAAATTAAGAGTTGAGCTGGCTTTGGCAGCAACTAAACTATGCTCAGCGAAGACTTTTCTGGATTTAGGATGTGGTCCCTCTAGAGTTTTATATAGATCCTTAAAAGAAACTGATGTAACTTCTGCTATTGGGTTAGATTTTAGTCCTAGAATGCTTGAAGAATCCAAACAGTTTTTATCCAAAAAAAATGTTTTGGATAAAGTGCAATTAATTAATTGCGATCTAATTGCAACACCAGAATATCCTAAAGCTGATATTGCAATAGGTTTGGGATTATTCGATTATATCTCTGATCCAGAGTTGGTTCTTAAAAAGGCTCATTTATCTTCTAATTATGTTGTAGCCTCTTGGGTTAGACCTAGCATAAGAAACTATTTAAGAAGATTCAGATATTCGTGTGAGTTGTATACTCATACAGAAAAAGAAGTCTCTCAATTTTTTAATAATATTGGTATTTCATCAGTAAGTTTTATTGAATGTGGTCCAATGTGTGGGTTCATATCAATTTCTTCAAAAAATTAATTAATAACTTACTTCATTAATTTAAGGGATTGAGTAAAAGCTTATTTCTTTATTCTGAAATATTTTGATAATTTTCATATATTAGAATTTTTATTTTGTAATTTGTTTTTTAATGACTTATAAATTAAAGTCAAAGCAGCTAAATTGAAAATTTTAATAAAGACCAAAGTTAATTATGCCAAAATATAATTTATGAATAATTTCTTGAGAGCAATGTTGTTAATTGGACCATAATTAAAAAAACTTGATCTAATAATATATGATTCATAAATTAAAATCATAAGCCTAGTTTTTCATAGGTCTTTTTAATAATTTAGATAATGTCCTTCTAAAACGTATATTAGGCTTCTTAAAAATGTCTTTGTTATATACTTTCCAAAAATTTTCTTGACGACCTTAAGTACTTTTATTTTTTTATTATTGCTCTTGAATTCTATTAAATTAAATTCAGAGCCATGAAGGAAAAAATAGACCTAATACTAGTGAAATAAAATCTTATTAAACCGTTTAAAATATCATCTGCCGAATATGGCATACAATATAAATAATATATTGTCTCAATATAATTATAAAATTCGGAGCATAATTTTTCTGTTTAAACATGAATTATTAGCTCAAGTTTACCTGTCAAAAAAATCCTCATCTAAATCTATTCAACTAATTAATTTCTGATAAAAAAGTTTTTATAAAAATATTCGTACTGCAAAGGTATTTATAATTACTAATAAATATATAAAAAAAACTGTTTTGGGCTGACTAAATCCTGCATTTAATAATCTATGGTGAAAATGATTCCTGTCAGGGTAAAATGGAGAACGATTTTTTGAAATTCTTTTAAGAATTACAAAAATCATATCTAGTAAAGGTAATGCTAATATTCCTAGAGTGAAATTTGCATTTATTGTCCCATTGAATGAAGATGATTCAGATGAATAAAGAGTAAGAATTGAAATCATAAAACCTAAAAAGTTTGAACCTCCATCACCCATTATTATTTCTGCTGGATAAGAATTATATTTTAGAAAAGCTAAACAACCTCCTCCAATAATTGCTGAAATAACAGTTATGTTACTTTGCTCTGTTATCCCACTAATAGAAGTTAATCCAATTATGTAAATAAAAATTATTCCTGCGATAAGCCCATCTAGTCCATCAAGCCAATTAATAGCATTTGTAATTCCAACTACCCAGAAAATTGTTATTAGATAACTCAATAAATTTGGTAGCTCTATATTGTTAAACCAAAGTAAGTTAATCACACTTATTTTTATATTAAGAACCCACAATAATGAAGCAGAGGAAAATTGTATAACTAGTCTTAGAAATGGTGATAATCTAACTAAATCATCAATTAAACCTATCAAGAAAAATAATGATGAACATATAACTATGGGCAAAATAAAATTTAATTGGTTTGATTCACTTAAATTTATTACACCAAAATATTGACAAAGGATGAAAGTAAAAATAAAACTTATAAAAATTGCTATGCCACCTGTTCTTACTATTGGTTTATAGTGTTGACTTCTAAAGTTTGGATTATCAAAAATTTTTTTATAAAAAGAAAAATTTTTAATGGGGGGAGTCAAAAAAAAACATATTAAATATGATGTGCAAAAACCTACAAAAAAACCCATATTCTGACCAATTTCCCTAACAGAAATAATAATTCATTTATATTTGATATCTAATCTATAACATATATTGACCGATAATTAAAAAAATTTTCAAATGTTAAATTTTTACTAATTCAACTTATCAAATAAGTACTAAAAAAAGAGCAAATTTTTGAAAAAGGTGTCTATCTTCTTAGTAAATAGCCAATATAGATTTAACCTTAATTCCCTTATGTCTATGGAATTTATTAATTAAAATATTTTATACAGATTTCCATAATAAGCTTTTAACTTTTTATCATTATTTCTATATTTGTTTTATTATTTACCATAAAGATTTTTTTTGAAAACTTATGAATTAAATTAATTTTTTAATAAACTATTGCTATAAGATTGGAAAAAAGGTGTATATTGCTATTTTATTTTAATTTTTAATTAGATGTATTTATTCTCTAAATGGTATAGAAAAGTAAATAACAGGTTTGAAAGATTAAAAAGAACATTAAGAAAGATACCTGATTTTTTAATAGAATTACTAAGTACTCATGGGTTTGAAAGAGTTATGACTAAAAATACATCAAATTACTGGGGAGACAATCTTGCAACAAATAGATATGTCAGTATCTATGATGATGAGAAATATATTGACTCAAAAAATTACTCACTTAGCGATTTACCTGCGCCTGATTGCTGCATGGGGGTGGGGGAAAACATGGATTGGAGATATCACATAGTTTTATGGGCAGGTAACCATTGTAAAGAGTTGGATGGTGATTTTGTTGAGGTTGGAGTCTGGTATGGACTGCTATCAAGATCAATTTGTAGATATATTTCTTTTGAAAAAATAAATAAGAAATTTCATTTGTTTGATACTTGGGGTAATGAAGAATCAATAAGTAAATATCCAGAAGATGTTTTTAAAATTGTAAAAGATAGATTTTCTTTTTATCCTAATGTCATTCTTCATAGGGGTCTTCTTCCAAAATCACTAGAAAAAGTTGAAAGTGATATAAAAAAAATTTCATTCTTGAGTATAGATTTAAATCATGGAATACCTGAAAGGCAAGTTTTAGAAATGCTTTACGAAAAGATAGTGGAGGGGGGCATTATATATTTTGATGATTATGGTTGGAATTACCCCTTGCTTAGAAAGCTAGTTAATGAGTTTTTTGAAGATAAGAATGAAACTTTACTACATTTCGCATGCGGAAGTTCAATATTAATTAAAGGCTCTTAAATCTTTATTGATTAAGGAAAAAAAAATTCTGATTCCCCTTTCTGAAAAATATAATTAACTGTAAATTATTAAGTAATTGCTCCTTTTGCTGCAAATTTATATCCAAAATATTTGAATCTTTTTTAATCTTTAATAGAGTTTATAATCTTCCCTTTACTAGAAAAAGTAACTAATAAAAATAGAGTAAATTATTGAGTAGATATATTTTCAAAAATAAGATTTCTAATTATCTAAGATGATAGTAATTTTATTAAAAACAAATATAATAATTTTCAACCCTTTTAAAAATTTAGATAATAGTGAGTTCTTTTTTTCCGGTACCTCCAACAATTAATATAAGGGAATCATCTCTTGAAATTTACGGATCTACTACTTTCCTGAATATTCCAAATAATCGATTAAAAGATACGATTATTGGAAAGTCATATAACAAAATAATTTATCTTGGACTTTATGCTTTAGAAAAATGCAACTGGTCACTTATCAAGATTTTTAAGACTTATCCTTATGAATATGCTCAAGTTGAAAGAAAAGATTTTGAGGTATACCCTAATCAGATGCTTGTACTAGTTCCTCAAAAAAATAATAATTTCCCTAAAACACCAAAGAAACTGCCTAAGCCAGATTCATTAAGAATAGATAAATCTCCAGTAGCAGAGAGATGTTCTCTGAATTTTTATTTTAAAAAATCAATTACTTCATATCAGGGTGAATATCCTTTTGAAATGGCATCTTTAGAAAAAAGTTCATTCTTAAGCTTTGATGCTTTAAAACAAACTTATAATAGTAAAGAAGTAGTGAATTTTATAATTTTTATGAATATCAATGTAAGTTCAGATTTACAAGGAGAAGTTAAAATTAATGTTTTTAATCCATGTAATAAGTCTTTAAAAAAAGAGATTATTGCTAAAAGAAATTCATTTACAATTCATCGAATACAAGAAGAAAATAATAGAGAAAAAATAAATTCAGTTGATTTCTATACTTCAAAAGATTCTTCATTCATTCCAATAAATCTCACATTAAATTTAAAGACTAATCAGTTATCAGCAGAACATACTCACCCTCCTACAGAATTATTTTATGGTTTAAACAAAATGGATGGGGTTAGGTTACTAAAAAAAACTTGGTTATAAATGAAAAAATTCTTAAAAAAATATTTTCCTAAGAAATTTATTAATTATCTATCATACTTAATAAACTGGAATCATAAAGTTTACTCATTGAGAGATGATATCAATTTCGAAACTAACCTTTCTGATTTTTTTGTTTGGAGTAATAATTGTTACCGGATTGAATTTGTTGCTGAAAATCTGAGGAGTTTAATTACTGGGAAAAAAATTGAGGTTACTCATAATTTTATTTTTTTCAATGAGGAAGGTGAATTGATAAACAGTCAGAAATACCAAACAAATAATTTTTTTGAAAAAATATTACTTGATTCTCCTCATGAAAGTCCAAAAGGTAAATATTTTTCATTCATTCATTATGTAGATTCAGAAACATCTCTTTATGAAATATTTGATAATTATGGTTTAAAAAAAATTAACGAAATTTGCGAGCAAAACAGAGGTTATACAATCTATTATCCTCAAGAAAATAAATATAGTGGTGCTGTTGTTCATGGTAATTTTGGTGGAATATCAAAAAATTTTTTAAAAAGAGCAACATATAATTCTAGAAAACATATTTATACTCCTATCTATAAGTTCGAGGAACAAGAAAATTATGATTTAGTTTTTAATAATCCAACTAATAAATACCTTATTATTAAAATACATTTAAACGAATCAGATAAAATTATTAATTTAAATATCCCTACATTTGGGACAAAATTTTTTAGTTTAACTAATTATACTGGGAGTATTAGTTTCGAATCAAAACTAGCAATTTGCAGACCATTAATATTTAGAAATCCCGCACCCAATTGTCAAGGGAATTTTGATGTCTTCCATTCTTAAAATTACCTTTCTGAAAATAAATTTTAGTTTTGGGTGGTGTTAAAGTTTATATAAAATTTGTTGAGGTTTTAATTTGAGAAAAAAAAGGAATTTGTTTGGACATGAATATTATTAAATAAGACTTATTACTATTAATTACTAGGCATGAATGGAAAGTTTTTCCAAACTAATTTCTATCGCATTTTGCAAGATAAAAAAAAGAGAAATTGTCCTAGAGATAATTATATTAATTTGATTCTTGTAAAAATGAATAATATTAATTGGTAGTTAAGTAAAAGTGGCTCTTAACAAAAAAGAATTTAATACCTAAGAAATATTGCTGCATTTAACTGAGGAAAAAGTATTTAACCCTGCAACCTATTGCTTCAAAAGCATATGCAATAACTTTTATTCCTAAAAAATCTTGTAAAATGGAAGATGTGTATTCTTAATTATTTTTAAACTAGTTATTAATTGAAATTATGGAAATGAAAACTAGTTCTAGGTTTGGTCTTTATAGGGATCTTTTGCAATCATCAAAATATTTTAAATTAGTTTGTGGTGCGGGGAATGAAGATGCTGAGGAAGTTGAATACTTAGCATATGTTTATACAATGGCAGGCTGCGCTGGTTTTGATGTCTCAGCTAGTCCAACCATAGTAAAAGCTGCTAAAAAAGGAATAAATGCAGCATTAGTAAAGTCAAAAGAATTTAAGATTGAAATACCCTTTATTCCCTTCGTAACAGTAAGTGTAGGGATGCCTGGAGATCATCATGTTAGGAAAGCATTTATAACTAATGATTGTGTTTCCTGCAATTTATGTATACCTACTTGCCCAACCAAGGCTATACCTGAAAATCTGATTATAATCAAAGATTTATGCATAGGTTGTGGTAATTGTGAAGCTGTATGCCCTCCGGCGGCAAATGCAATAACATATAGTCACAATGCTAAAGAATTATTAAATATATTGCCTGAATGTGTAGAGGCTGGAGCTGAAAGTATTGAACTGCATGCAGGTGTTCCAGATAATGATTCAACGATGAGAGAATGGAAGGTAGTATCGGAATCGGTTCCAAATGGGATGATTTCGATGTGTCTAGATAGAAAGCACTTAAGTAATGATATGTTAATTGATAGAATAGAATCTGCTTTCGACATAGCTGATGATAGATTAATTATTCAAGCAGATGGTATACCTATGAGTGGAGGTACGGATGATTTTAATACAACTCTACAAGCTGTTTCAATAGCAGATTTTATAAATAAAAATTTAAAAAAACAAGAAATAAAGTTTAAAAAATTACCAATTCTTATTTCAGGAGGAACAAATTCGTTTACCGGTCAATTAGCAAGACAATGCGAGGTTGAATTCAATGGAATAACAATTGGTACACATGCTAGAAAAGTTATTTCTCCTTACAAAACGAATTTATTAGAAATAACAAATGAAAATTTATTAAAAGCAATAAGTATGGCAAAAAAATTAATATCCATGAATTTATTAGGTTAATAATTTAATTTTTTATTTTTAAAATGAAATGCTTAAATGCTTACCACAAGAAAAAACTTTTGGATTCAAATTTCTATAAACTAGATTTTGAGTTCAATAAAAGTAAAAATCAAATTTATTTGGCAAGTTGCTTAGCTACTTTAGGAAATTTTGATGCAATTGATATTTCATTTGATCTTGAACTGCTTCTAAAAGTTAAAGAAGCAATCAATAATTCACATAAGAAATTGAAAGATGAATTAAATATATCTCAAAATTTTCCTTTAGTATTTGTAAGCTTTGAAGCCTCAAGTTTTTTAAAATTAAGAAATCAAGATTTTAAAAATTCTATTCAAGTATTAAATGATTTTGATATAGACGTAATAGAGTTGCACATAGATTTTTTTGAAACTGATTTATTTATTGGTCATTCAAATATAATTAATGAAAATTTTAATGGTCAAACAATTTCCCTAAGACTAAGTAGAAAGAATCTGAGTAACGCTAACATAATTGAATTAATTAAGAATGCAAAATCAATTTTTAAAAATAACCTTATATTAGAAGTAGATGGGATAAGTGATTTCAATGAGGATAATTTTAATCAGACATTGCAGACTATCTCTACAGCAGATATTATTTATAAAGAGCTAAATTCAAAAGTTCCTAATACTAAAAGAATACCAATTCTTCTTTGTGGTGGTACAAACTCATATACTTCTAAATTGGCCGAACAATGTAAGGTCCCATATGGTGGGATTAGTTTCAATTTAAACTACTTAAGAATTTTTAAAAATCTTCAAAAATATAATGAAAATTTATTAACTAACAAAAAATTATTTTTAGAAGCTATTAATGATTTAAGAAATAAATTCTTTAATTGATTAAAAATTAATTAGTAAATAAAATTGATATAGAAATCAATTTAATTCTTAAATGAAAAATAATTTTGTATTAGTTATTCCAGCAAGGCTCAACTCTACTAGACTTCCTAAAAAGCTTCTTATAAATATACAAGGTAAAACCATTATTGAAAGGACTTACAACTGTGCTTTAAAAGCATTAGGAGAAAAAGAAAGAATCATAATTGCTACAGACTCTAATGAGATTAAATATAAATGCGAGAGTTTTGGGGCGAGAGTAATAATGACTTCTGAAAATTGTCTTACTGGAACTGATAGAGTTGCAGAAGTAGCAGAAATAGTAGAGGCTGATCAGTATATAAATTTACAAGGAGATGAACCAATATTTCCAGCTGAAGAACTAAAATTTTTCATAAAAGAAGTATCAAATAACCTTTTAGATGTTCATACAGCAATAACAAAAATAAAAAACGAAACAGATTTTAGGAATTTATCAATTCCTAAAATGGTTTTTACCAATTCTAAAAAATTGCTTTATTCAAGTAGAGCTGCTATTCCAGGAAGTAAATTTGATGTCTTTAAAAATGCTTATAAACACGTTTGTATATATGCATTTAATAAAAAACATTTAGAACTATTTCATAGACAAAAACAAAAATCCACTTTTGAACTACAAGAAGATTTAGAAATAAATAGATTTTTAGAACTAGATATTAATGTTCAATGCGTAGAATTAACTAAATCAGGAAAAGCTGTAGATAATGTAAATGATTTAGAGATAGTTAAAGAATATATTAAGAATCGATCTTAGATTTTAATTCTAAATACTTTAGATTTTCTTCTCTTAATTTGTTGACCAAATTTGATGTATCTACAGAAGCTATTGGGTAGTCAACTCCTAAATTAAATAAAATTTTAAGTTCATTATCATTTCTATAAATTGCAAATATCTTTTTATCGAATCTTTTTGCAGTACTTATAAGTTTTTTCAAATTGTCTATTATTTCTGGATCGAAAATGCTGCCATTTTTATTAATTTCCATTGACAAATCATAGGCGCCAAAATAAACGAAATCTACTTTTGGGTTTGACAAAAGTAAATCTAAATTTTTCATACCTAATTTTGATTCTATTAGTATTCCAAGTAAAGGATTATTTTTATTTTTCTTATCTAGCCCAAACTTGAATCTGGAAATAAATGGAGAGAAACTTTTATTACCATCTGGATATAAAAAAGTAAGATTAATGATTTTATCAAGTTGTTCTTTTGTTTCTACATGAGGGAAAAGTAATCCATCAATACCTGTATCAATAACCTGTACAATATATTGGTATTCATGTGTAGGAATTCTTGCAATAGTAAGTAGCGATCCAGATGAATTTGCAGCATAAAGGCAGTTTTGTATTGTTTCTGGGGTATGAAGACCGTGTTCTAAGTCAAATATTGTAATATCGAATCCTGCACTGGCAATAATATCTGTTACCAAACTAGAGTTAATAATTTGCCATATTCCAATGCCTTTACTTAGTTTCTTCATAAATATAGGAATTTTAAAACTTTAATATATTTTATTTTGATTTTCTATAAATATACTAAAAATTTCGAATTTGCAGACTAATTCAATAATTATTTTAATATGATATTTTTTTTTAATAGATAAAGATTTCAGATAAATTTTTAACGCAATACTTAGAAAAACTTAATAATGAATTAAATGGAATTTGTCCCGATTCAACAAGAATAGAGCCTTTTAAATTTGCATTAACTGCCATTTCATGATCAATAGGAGTATCACCTATGCAAATGACATTTTTGTTCTCTATATTCATTCTTTTACAAATTAGCTTTGCTGGAATACCTGAAGATTTATTGTGGTTACTTAAGTCTCCTCCTACTATATGTTCGAAATAGGAAGTAATTTTTAATTTCTTACAAACTAGCTCAGCATTCTTTGTTGTATCGCTAGTGAGAAGAGATAATTTAACTTTTGAATGATATAACCTTTTTATTAAATCTAGGCATGGATAAATTGGTTTAATAAAAGCATCCATTTGTGGCAGAAATTCATTATGGACTTCAAAAAATAATGCTTCTATTTCTTCATAATTAAAAATAACTTCAATATCTTTTGAGTAATCTACTATGCTGTTGATCACTTCTTTTCTACTTTTTATTGCTATTGGCCCTGATTCTAATAACCTATTGGAACTATTATCTAAACCCATTGAAGAACAAATATTTTTAAAGTGAATTGGTCTTATGCCGTAATATTCTATAATTTTTTGTGCTCTCATTTTTATGATTTTCGACCAATAAATATTAGAGTCTGTGATGGTTCCATCCTTATCAAAGATAACTCCCTCTATAGAATCAAGATTAAAAGAATTTGTAACTAGATTTACCATTTAAAATTATTGATTGATTCTTTTTGAAATTTTTGAGATTCTAAAATTTTCCTCTTCAGATCGGTCTTGATATAGTGACCTTTTGAATTTTAACCAAGACAATTCAAATTCTAATCCATCATTTATTAGTGCATTAAAACTATTTTGGGATAATGGTTCAAGGTTGCTAAAAGTACATTTTCTTGACTCAAAAGCATAAATATTATTATCAAAATTATTAATAAATTTATAGCTATGTCTAGTTAAATTACCTCCAATAGTTACTTTTAAATTAATTTCTCTGCATTTTTTTATAAGCATATAACTTAAATCTAAAATTAATTCTGAATTAACATCTTTTTCTCCTAATGAATTAGCAAGATCAGATCTCCCTATTACGATACTATTTATAGGAAGTGATAAATTTTTTATGCTTTCTAAAATACTATCAATATTTTGAATTGATTTTTTGCTCTCTATATTCACTGATAATAATGGACGAGTTTTAAGAGATTGAAAATTAGGGATCAAAGCCATATAAGCATCCGAACAATATTCTATTGCAAATGCCGATTCAACCATTGGAACTAATATTTCATTAGCTCCTATTTGAAATGCTTCATAAATGTCTCTTTTTGCGCAAGGACCTCCTACCTTAAGGGTTAAAGGTATTGAGTTAGTTGTGCATAAATGAGATAAGATAGAAAGCTCTTCAATTCTTGTCCCTTCAGCTTCAAATTCCGCTTTTATAGCTTTTAGTCTTTGAGATGATTTAAGAGAAATAATTTTTTTCTCTAATTCAATTAAAAATGGATTCATATTATTTATTTTTTATATAATTTCTTAGATGTGATTCTCTAATATTCAGATAATTATGTTTGTAAATTATGCATTTATTCATTTGAGATATTATTTTTAATTCTAAAGCTTGTAAATCAGATATTTTTTGAAAAATTATGTCATTATCATTATTTGATTTGATAGTAAAAAGACCTGTTTTTATAAAATCTGGAGATAAATTTATTCCTTGCATATGTATAAAAGATTTTTCTTTTATACCGCCAGAAACAGAAAATCTAAAAGATCTATTTTTGATAAAATTTATCTTATTTAGGATAAGTGAATTGATTTGTTCTTCAAAATCTTCCATTTCAAAGTTTTCACTTTTTACTAATCCAATTGATTTTGTTATAGATCTTCTATCAAAATTAAAAATTATGTTTTCTTTTGTAAGGAATTTTGGGATAATTAGATCATTCAAATCCTCTAAAAGTTCTAAGCCATCAGTTGAATCTATATTTATGAAAATAAATTTGTTTTTTAAAGAGTAACTGTCTAATATAAAAACTTTTTCTAAAGCATCAAAAATTTTTTTAATTGCAAATAAAGATTCTATCATTGGGAACTCAAAAGCATCAGCAAATATATTTTTTGACTCTTGCAAATCTCTTATTGATTCTGCTCCACCAATCATCGAACAAAAATAAAAATTGTTTAATCTAGCATAATTTCTAAGCATTAAATTGTCTGCAAAGCCTAGCTCAAAAGAATGATCATTTGAATTTAAAAATAATTCTTGCTTTTTTACCATATAAAGAATATATAATTTTTTCTTTACTATTTTAATAAAAATTGAAATTAAAAAAAATTATCGAAATGTTTTTAATTAATATTAATTTTTTTTGTTTTAAATTTCTAAAATTTAAGAATATTTTTGAATAATAAATATTTAATAAGTTTCTAAATTTACATTAAAAAACAATCTCAAATGATTAATCTTTAAAGATTTACCAGCTTATTTTAACTCTAATAACTAATTATCATAATAAAACTGCAAAAGTGCGAGAATTATTTGGCAAAAAAACTAAGAAGATATTTTTCTGAAAATTATGTCTTTACTAAAATATCTACCGAGACTTTGTTTAGACTTCTTCGACAGAATACTACTTAGATATTTGCATTGTCCCCAACAAGGTGAGTTAAAGATTGGTTTAAAACTATTGTCGTGCAAAAATTGAATCAATTCTTTTTCAGAGATAAAAGTGCATGGAGTTACTCTTTCTCCAATTTTTTGTCTAAACGTTAAATTTAAATTCCCTTCAGAAATCAATAATCTATTAAAAATAATATGTTTTGGTTTTTTTTTCAGTAACTTACTTAAAAGCTTTTGAAAGTTCTCGAGATATTGAATAGATGAATTGATGTAAATGATGTCGTAATTAGTGTTGGGTAAATCGTCTATATTTTCGAAGAATCTTATTGGGATTTTATTCTGCTTGCTATGATTTTCTCCCATTTCCATTAGAAACTTTTTATCTACTACATTCCATTCAATTTTTTCAGGTTTATAAATGTTTTTATAAATATTAAACCAAACACGCCCTGTGCCTCCTGCCCAATCTAATACCTTAATTGACCTTCCCTCTTCTGTAATTGAGTTTAGATATAAAGTTGAAATGTCTAAATAATCATATTTATATTTTTCAGAAAAATCTATACTCCTTACTTTACTTTTTATGTGACTTTTGTAAGAATTACCAATCCATACATTCTCATCAGGAATTTCATTATATGGGAAAGGCCCCGTTAAACTGTTTTGATTTTTTTTTAAGGTTTTGTAAATGTCCAGTAAAATTGGAGGTAATAATTTTTTCAGGAAAGATTTCAGCACTTGAATTTGTTTATTGGGATAACTATATATTATTTTTTGATCCTTATTTTTGCTAAAAAGTTAACTTTCATAAATTATAAAAATTTAAATGAAAAGGAATTTTTTTATTCAATTTTTAAATCTAGCTTCCTAAACTTTTTGAAATTTTAGAAAATATATTTTTTGGATCCCTTAATAATTTAAGAATGATTTTTGTCTAAAACAATTTTTTTTTAACTTATTACTATATACATTCTTAGAAATATATAAAGAATTAAAGGAAATTTAAAAAATTTTACTTTACACAAATCCAACCTTTAAAGGAAATGTTTGTAAAGATGTATTCTATATCTTTAAATCCAGCTCTTTCAAACATTTCATGATTGCCCCGATCTGAAAAAGGCTCTAAAACGCCAGCCAGAGATCTACTCTTTGAAAAAATTTCTTCTGGCTTGTAACCATTCCTTAATTTATAATCATTATAGACATGGGTATTCATATCTTGGAATCTTCCATCTGGACCTCTTGTCTTTTCGAAGACAAAGAAGGCTCCCCCCCAACATAAAGACTCATAAATTTTATTTACCAACTTTTGCCTTACACTTGGCAATATGAATTGCAAAGTATAGTAAGAAGTAATTACTGAGGATTCCAAAAAGTCAACATCTAGAATATTTTCACATGCGAAGTCAAATCTATTTTTGTTAATAAATTTTCTTTTATTTGCAATATCTATCATCTCAGGGATAACATCATAACCTATATAAGAAATATCCTTATTTGAATGTCTAGATTCTATTTTTTGTAGTAAGGAACCAGTTGAACAGCCTAAATCATATATTCTTTTTGGATTAAGATTTATAAAGAAATCACAATATGAAGCAATAATCTGTTGACCTTCATCATAACCGGGCACAGATTTTGATATGTGTTGATCAAAAACTAATGGAGTTTTTCCGGCAAAACTCCACGAACTAACATCGGTGCTAATATTATCTCCTGCTTTTTCGATATTTTCAGACATAATTTAATGTTAATATAACTTTAATATAAATTCAAATTGAAAAAAAATAGATTTATTATTTTTTTAAGATTTAATAGTAATCTAGTCTTGAGTTAGACCAAAAATTTTATACAGATTATTTTTATTTTCAGATGAGTTTCATTCCCTTAAATATAATTTAAAATTTTATTGGTAAATAAATCCATAATTTTAATGTTAAGTGAGCTAAATATAAAAATTTTTGATCTTTTTTAGATATTTTTTTATAAATTTTCAAGAATTAAAACATAAAAAAAGTATCTAGTTTTCTTTAAGAATAATTTGATTACAAATTTATTATATTTACCTTTTTCTAAAAATGATTATTAATTAAAATCAAAATTTATATCTTTAATAAACTTGAGTATTTCAATATTTTTGTATTAGGGTCTTTACAATAATTTTGCTTGAATTCTAAAAATTCTTTTTCTTTATTTTTACTTTCCCACCACTCAAGATAACCTATAGATTTTGCAAAATTTAGGGTTTTCATAAGAGATATTTTATCGTAATGAAGAATTTTTAATTTCTTTAAAGTTTCAAAAAATTTATTTGCTTGCGGTCTCATCTCCCACATTTCTTTATCCCAATAAATAAGAGTAGGTATATCCATATAAATAGTTTCGAGGAATGTTGCTGCGTTATAGGTGCACAAAACAATTTTAGATTCTCTACATGATTGGAAAAAGGATTTGGTATTATCGATTTTAAAATTTAATGATCGCCATCTTTTTTCAGAATTCCATGAATCAGGAAGAGGTTTAACTCTTACGAATAGATCATATCCTGAAGAATTAATATCAACTGCAATTCTCTCTAAATCATTCTGATAATCAAGCCATTGTGTAGAATGAACACCACTATAACTTACATAACTATATCTATAAAGCTCCATACTAATAAGCAAAACTTCTTTCTTTTTTCGAATTCTCTTGTCGCATTTTTTTATAGGTTTTAAAACTCCTAATGGTAAGGTATTATCATCTTCCTTCCATCCCCAAGTTAAATATTTAGAAGAAATTTTTCGTTGATGATTTTCACTGCTATTAAATTTTGCATTCCCAAAATTTCCGCCATGTTGAATTATAAAAAGATTTGAATTATTATTTAATGCAATTGCTGAACTCATACAAAATGAGTCATTGTTATAAAAAGAAGTTGAAGTAAAAATATTTGTTTTTCTTAAAACCCAATTTTCCAGAAGACATTTTTTATGAAGAGAATCAAAATTTTCAAGAAAATTAAATGGAATCAATTCAAAAGTTAATTTTGTAATAATGTTTATTAATTCAGTATTTAAATTTCTCCTTAACTTTTTTGATTTATTAATTCTTCTCAAAACCTTTTTTGTCAAATTCTTTCGTAATTCATAATCAAATATAATTTGACCCGAACCTGAAATGTTGTCATTTATGATTCCTGGTAAATAAAATGATCCGAAATTTAGAGATAATCTAATATCTTGTATTTTCGGAAACCGAGTATAGTTTGTTATTACATGATAAATCCTAAAATACGAAAATATCCTTCTTAAGAAAGACGCACAAGATAAAAGAATTCTTAAAAATTTATTTTTCTTGAAATTAGCATTTTTTAAATTTTTTTTAAAACTCTTAAGATTTTGTTTTTTGATATTTTTTTTTCGGGGACTATTAATTTTTGAAAAATTTTTTAATATGAATTGGAAAATATATTGATTTACTACGTCTGACCTTTTCATAGAATCACAAGTACTATAACTTGAGACAAAAACTAAGTCCTGATTTTTAATGTTATACCAACAGATTTCAGTATTCTTAAAATTAAATAATTCCCTCTTGTAAAAAAAATCTATAATGAAATATCTATCATAAATAGTATGTAAAGTTGTATGCAGCCAATTTCCTATCAATACTCGCCAAGATTTTAAAGGAAAATCTTTTTTATGATGTTCATTCAATATGTCTTTAAATATTATTAATACCTCCTCATATATATCATCTATTACTTTAAAGTCTGAGTGCATTTTATCTATATCATCCCAATGATAAGGCAAAAACTTCTCATTAGAATCTGGAATGCACCATTCACCTAAAATTAAATCATTATCATTAAAAATATCATTAGATAAAGCTGTAAGATGAATTTTTGGTTTCACTTATAAAAGTTTTATTAAATCATTTTACACGATTAGTTTTATAATTAAATTAATATTGAAAATTGTTATGCATGCTCATTCTTTTTCTTTAGAGCCAAAAATTGTAAAAAAAATAAAGACAAAAAATAGGTTAATTCAAACTGCAATACCATGCGAGGGAACTAAAGAGATATTAAAACGTCTCGAAATGGTTGAATCTCGATCTATGCATGGGCAGTTGCCTATAATATGGGAAAAAGCAATAGATTTTAATGTTTTTGATCCTGCAGGAAACTGTTGGATAGATTTTACATCAACAATATTTGTAGCTAATATTGGTCATTCGAATAAAAGATTATCTAATGCAATAAAAAAAACTATAGATAGTCCGCTCCTTAATTGTTATGCATATAGTAATAGAAAGAGAGCTGACTATCTTGAGAAATTAATTAAGTTTGCAGGTAAGAATTTTCAAAAGGCTTTTTTATTATCAGCAGGGACAGAAGCCACAGAAGCTGCACTTAAATTGATGAGGATGAATGGTAAGAAAAAATCAAAAAAAAGACTAGGTATTATTGCCATTGAAAATAATTGGCATGGCAGAACACTTGGTGCACAAATGATGAGTAGTAATTCATCGCAAAAAGAATGGATAGGATACCAAGATAAAGATATACACTTTATATCTTTTCCTTATCCCTGGAGTTTGAACGAAAAAAAAGGAATTGAAATGTTGAATGAGTCAATATTAGAACTAAAAAATAATGGTATAAACATAGAAACTGATATTTGCGGCTTTATTTTAGAAACCTTTCAAGGATGGGGAGCGATCTTTTATCCAAAAGAATTTGTTCAAGAAATAAAAAAAATTTGTGATGAAAATAATATCCTATTAACATTCGATGAAATGCAATCTGGTTTCGGTAG
>MDTE01153426.1_pt1 | contig 19285 bp, 22 predicted proteins | sample 811231 | NCBI WGS metagenome assembly MDTE01 (sample SAMN05326651, study PRJNA326480) | marine metagenome | isolation source: seawater | place: Indian Ocean: Red Sea | collected 2010 | reverse complement strand
GGATCTGGTGGATGGCACAGGCCGCAATGACGAAGCTGCTCTGCGCGAAATCAACAGTTTCTTAAGTGCGCAAGGGCAAAACGGCGTGGATGTGCAGCAAGGTAGTTTTTATCAGTCGGGCGCGTCGTATGCGTTGACGGAAGCGGCGTCAGACGAGATTCGTGCGAGTCTGGCCGATGGTCAGATTGATCAGGCCGAATTGCAATCCATTGCCGCGACCCTGCAAGGCAGCCTGCAACAGGGCAGTGTGGTGCAGGATGTAGCGAATCAGGTGGATGATCGTGGCTTTGACGAGAATACACGTGCTACCCGCAGCGACGAGCTGCGCGAACTGCAGGAACAGCTGAGCCGTTAAGCTGATTAGCTGAATACCTATTATTCCATAACATTAAGAGAGCATAACGCTTTGCGTGGCGCGACTAGCGCCCAATGCGGAAAAAGTACGCGCAGGCATTGTCGTCTACCGACACATCATATTCAGCGGTGTTGGCATTGGTGCTTGTGCGGCATGCGCCCAGTGAAAGAACGCTCGTCATAAAGCCGGTGCCAATGCGGCCATCATCGATCTTTTCATCTATACGCTCTGCCTCGGCAGGCGGAATGGCTGCGCCATAATTCTCGTTGTTGCCTGTGCGTCGTCCAAATACAATTTCGTGCCCGTGCAGGCCCGCCCATAATGCGCCTGAGTTGCTGGATTGTGGGGCGTTATATTCGATGGCGAAGCCTGCGCCATTGATGCTGCTTTCGGGCAGGTTGACACCAAATGCCGTGCGGTCACTGCCCGCGGCTGCACCAGAATACTCACCCGTTACAAACCCGCCAAGCAGCATATGTTGCCATGCGAGTACGCGCTCGTCGTTGGATTCGATGCGCCCATCCCCATCGCCATTGGCAGTATTGTTCCATTGGCGGGTGGCCCAGTTGAAATCGCCGGGCAGGGCATTGTATTGCTGGGCAAACTGGTTGACGGCGGAGGCGTATTTTTCGGTGTCGGATGCTACAGCCGAAATATCAGCGGCGCGCAGCAGGCTCTGGCCACTTAGCACTCCTCCAATAACCAGCCCGATAATCACCAGCACGATAGACAGTTCCATCAGCGTGAAGCCGTTTTTATACAGAGTGGTGCGGGAGTGCGAATGTATGGGCATTACCAGTTAGGATCCAGTGTGTAGTGATAATAAAGTGTGCATGCGACATCGTCATTGTCGAGATTATAGGTGGCGTTTTGCACCGCCGTTGCCGTGTTACAGCTGCCTGTACAATCGTGGCAGGCATTACCATTGGCTTTGTGTGAGCGGATTTTGCCATATTGGATGGCGCCGTCATCGGCCTTGCGGTCGATCTCATAGAGCTCGCGTGGAGTAAGTGCCCCGTTAAACGGCATAGTAGTGCCTAGTTCGCTACCAAAAATGAGTGCGGGGATTTGTCCCTGTGGCCAGCCTTCAGGGTCTGCTGCGTTGAACGCATTACGGGTTTGGAGTGCATATAAGGTGCCGGATAGTGGACCAGAAGGGGCATTATATCCCGCTAAGTGATGGCGCGTATTGCCACTGCCGCTGGCAGAAACGCCTGCAAATTCGTCGCCACGAATAAGGCCTGCATTGTGCAAATGCTGCCATGCGCGAAACATTTCGTAATGCTCGTTTGTAACGCGACCGATATTGCCATCACCATCGCCATTGCAGGTGGCACGGCCGTTGGCAGGAGTCAGTAGCGAATTGTTGCATCCAGTGATAACACCAAACGTGTTGGCAGAGCCCACTTGCGCGCCCCAATATTGGGTGGCGTCAAACATATCGCCCGGCTGTGCCTGATACTGGTTGTTAAACTGACGGATAGCGGTGCTGTATTCGTCCAGATCAACCGTGATGCGTTTGAGGTTGGTGGCGTGAAGTATATTGCCGCCTGCGACAATGCCGCCCAGAATCAGCCCGATTACCAAAACAACCACGGCCATTTCAATCAGCGTAAAGGCTGCGTTGGCAGTGTGTGGTGGGTGAGGGCGCCTATGCGCCAGCATGCGGTGTTTCATGCAATTAAGTGTAACGAAATCAGGGGGAGAAGTCCAGCGCCACAATGGCGGCTGACTTCTCCCATCTCTCTGATTTACGGCACCAAATCCGCACGCTTGGTGCGCGGCACCGGTTTGATCTCGCCAGCACGGCGGCGTGCCAGATAATGGCTGAGATCGTCCTTGATCACGTTATGCAGCAGATACATACCAATCAGGTTGGGCACGGCCATGGATAGCAGCAACAGATCGGAGAAATCGATGATGACACCGAAATTGATCAGACCGCCAAAGAATACGGCTGCACAGAAAATGATGTGGTAGAGGCTGATGGTTTTGTGACCAAACAGATAGTCCCATGCGCGCTCGCCATAATAGCTCCATGTGATCATGGTGGAGAAGGCAAACAGCGCTACCGCTACCGATAGCAGGGTTGGGAACCAGTCGATCACGGTCGCAAAGGAACGTGCGGTCAGCACCACGCCATCGGCCGTTGTGTCCTCGTACACGCCGGTGACCGTAATGATCATACCGGTGAGGAAGCAGATGATGATGGTGTCGATGAATGGCAGCAAGGTGGCCACCGCACCGGTTTGCACCGGCTCGTTGGAGGTGGAGGCCGACATTACAATCGGTGCAGAACCCACGCCTGACTCGTTGGAGAAGGCCGAACGGCGGAAACCGTTGATGATGGCACCCATGATGCCACCACCGACTGCCTCAACGCCGAAGGCGCTGGCAAACATGAAGGATACGGCATCGGCTAATGCATCGGCATTTACCCATAGTACCACAATGCCCGCACCCAGATAGATCACGGCCATGAGAGGCACAATAAACTCGGCCACGGTGGCGATACGTTTTACGCCGCCAATCAGCACGATGCCCACGGCAATCGCCATGACCAGTGCAAGCACCCAGTCAATTTGCTGCAGCGAGAAAGTGTTAGTGAGGGCTGCGATGGTCTGGTTGGCCTGGAACATGTTACCACCACCAAAGGTGCCGCCCAGACACAGAATGGCAAACACGATAGCCAGGAAACGCCCCAGCTTGGCTTTGCCGATTTCTTTCAGACCGTCTTGCAGATAGTAGAATGGCCCGCCGCGCACCTTACCGGTTTCGTCGATGCGGCGGTATTTATGACCAAGATAAACCTCGGCGTATTTGGTGGACATGCCAAGGAAACCTGCCAGCATCATCCAGATGACGGCGCCCGGCCCACCCATGGTGACAGCCACGGCCACACCAGCGATGTTACCCAGACCAACCGTGCCTGACAGCGCCGCCGACAGCGAAGCAAAGGCCGATACTTCACCCGGATTATCTTTGTGCGCATAGCGGCCAAAAGCCACAGACCAGCCATGGCAGAACAGGCGTAGATTCACGAAGTTCAGGCGCAGTGTGAAGAACACACCACCGAAAATCAGCCATGCCACCAGCAGCGGAAAGCCAAATACGGGGTAGAACAAGACAGCGTTCATAGCGTCTACTACAGAGGTGAAGCCGTGCTCGAATGCGTTTACAATCGCCAGCTGTTCGTTGGCAGGGGCAAGTTGACGTGCCTTCTTGCGTTTTTCTTCAGCGATTTCCGCAATGGTCGGATCTTCTTCTTCGCTGACTTCCATCGCATCCAGATGCGGTGATCCGGGCTCGGCCGGCACGGCGTTAGGGTCGGTGGAAGCGGTAACATCTGATGCAGCCTCAGGGCTGGTGTCAGATACGGCAGCGGGGGTGTCTGCGTCTTGCGCGTGCGCCTGCAGCGGCATGGCTGTAGCTAGCAGCAAAGATGCGCAGAGTGCGAAGAAAAAGGTGAATCGCATGTGTGTCCTCGGTTTATTTATTTTTCAACTAGTAACCCCAAAGTGCTAAAGCGTGATCGTAGCGGTAGCAAGGGATTTCTTGGGAGTATCCACAGAATGGCGGCTAATAGACTGAAAAACCGCCTTTTGTGTGCTATATTTATTGCGGGCTGTGGCGCCAGAAGCGCGTGTGTGTGGTGTGGAAAAAGCAAAGGAAGGGTTTGTGACGGAGTTGCGTATAATACGTAGTGCAGTATAGTAAAGCCAATCACAGGAGAAGAATATGCGTCTGATTTTACCCTTATTATGCGCGTGCGCATTGGCACTGAGCGGTTGCGCCCGCAACCTCGACGGCAATACCTATAGCAGCGGCAACACCGTGGGCAAGGTGGTCAAAGGCACGGTGATTTCGGCGCGGCCTGTCACCATCAAAGACACCGATGACAGCCAGAAAAACGCACTTGGCGGGCTGGCAGGTGGCGCGCTGGGTGGCATTGCTGGTAGCAGTGTCGGCGGCGGCACGGGCAAAGCGCTTGCCACCGTGGGCGGCGCGATTGTGGGAGCTATGGCAGGCGCCGCAGCGGAAGACGCATTGGGCACTCAGCAGGGTGTGGAATATGTGATCGAGCTGGATGCCGCGCAACAGCGCCGCAACGACAATGTGTACCGCGAAGAGGGGCGTTATACGAGTGGTGCGTCGGTGGAGGATGATATTAAAAGCTCCATCAAAACCACCGCCAGCGAGAGCGATTATATCAGCGTGATTCAGACCGACGCGCAGATGTTGGCGCCGGGTCAGCCTGTGCTGGTGATTTATCACGATGACCGGCCGCGTGTGGTTGCGCGCTAAGGTGCAGGTGTTTTTGGGATTTGGTGCGAATTTCCGTTGCCAAACGCGACGCATCGCGCTAGGTCAATAGCCGCGCAATACCCAAGTGCCGCTTTAGCTCAGTTGGTAGAGCACATCATTCGTAATGATGGGGTCACGTGTTCGAGTCACGTAAGCGGCACCAGGGCTACTTAGTTATTTCCTCGGCGATGCCCATGTGACTCTCCTTTATTTTCCATAAGTGAATACAACAAGTTGCAGGCTAGGCAGCACTAATAGTCTTGCATTTTCAGTGCCATGGGGATAGTACCCGCCTTTTTCAAAGGCGGCATCTGCAATAGCGCGTTTTTCGATCGGGCTTAGACTGGAATTACATCCAACAATGTCTGCATACCCTCCGTCACTCAACTTTCCTAATCCCCACGGGGTTTCTTTCCAGTCGCGATAATAGTGCTTTTTTGTTCTGAATAGTCCGGAGGCCTGCACCTCTTCGGGGTCTTCAAAGAAGTCTAGGCCCTGCGTGGCGATGGCCTTGGCGGTAGACGCCTTCATTTCAAATATAGCTGCCCCACATGCATACATTAGGCCTATCTTTCCATCAATAGTTACAGGCCACCAGTGGGTTTCAATCTTTTGGGGTATGAGCGAGCGGTGCCATATAATTTGCCAGAGAGAGAATCCTGCCCACCCAATAAATAGTATAATAATTGTCGCTATTAGGCTTTTCTTCAGCACCGCTTTCCCTTTCTTTTACCTTTAGAAGGTTGTGTAGCTTTTGACTATTGCAACTTTTGCATGTTTTGCGTAGCAGTATTGCATTTAGTGCATGGTAACACCTTTTTATCTTTATTGGCTAATAGGTTGGTCGATGAAAAAAAATTGCATATTATCACGCATGGTGTTCCATGCGCGGACAACAGGTGTTTGTTGGTGATAATTTTCGCATTGGGTAGGGGCATTAGACCCTCACTCAAAAACTTAGTTGAAAAACGTAAACACAATAATTTCCATCTCAGGGATAATAAAAATTAATCGCCCCCTATCCGTACGGCTGAAGAAGCTATTTGGCTTATGCAAATGAGCTACGATTTCATTAAATAAGGCTTTTCGCGATGTTGAAGCGCAGGTGAATCCTACAGGCCACCCTTCGAACATGTTCGAAGGGATAGGAGTCTCCTGCCAATCCTCATATTTTACAGTCCTATTCTTACTGAAAATGCGCACCTCTTCTGCAGACAGAGCATCGTCAAAGAAATGGATTCCTTTTGTGTTGATCGCAGACACTATGGCAGGTTTGAGCGAATAAACGGCTACCCCGCAGCCGCCTGCATACCAATCCAGATCAACATCAACAAACAGAGTGTTATCTATTTCTAGCTTTGATGGAATAAGCCACTGATAATATAAATTATGTGCGAAGTGAGTATAGGCCGCGGCTATTAGCGCAATCATGAGTAGGCAGATTAACAGAAGTTTTCTTGGCATAGTGATCTCACTTTTAAGCGCTACATGGAAAGCCTGATAATGCCTATCCCTAAGCGTTAGAGGATTGCGGTCTGACTTACCATTGCGTTTATTGCATATCGCACATACAATGGTTGCATAGGTGAGGTGGTTTTGCAATTCTGTTCTGAGGCGCCGTCGTAGTGCCGTAAAGATAAAAAGAAATGATGTCTTGTACGAGTTGCGATACCATGCGTGCTCCTAGTGTATTATGCACTGATTAAACTGATATTTTTCACCGCCCCACTTCCATAGACACACCTCTCCGTCTTTTTTTCCTTTAAAAGCAAGGTCATAAAAGCCATTCGAAATATTATTTGTGATGGCTGCACCTGAATATACTGTCGTTGGCGTACCAATTGGCTCATATTCATTACGCTCATTATTTAAAAGAATATGAAATGCACAGCCAGACGATCCACAATGTATGGGGGACTTAATATAACCAACGATATCTTTCTTTCCATCATTGTTCACATCTATCTGAGCGCCACCTATTTTTACAGTATCTGCACGTTTGATTGAGTTATACAAATCCAATTTTTTCAGCAAAACCAAATGTGTCTTGTCGCAACACTCATAATTAAATTCTATTTTGGTGCGTGCGGGTTTATTGGTATGCTCATTGTCTAAACGAATAACTCCTAATTCCTGATCAATGGATGGATATGCTTCCCCGTTTGCTTCACGGAAGAATACGCAAAAGCCATACTTCTCACCCACGACTAATTGGTCTTGGAATGGAATCAGCTTTTTTAGAGGGCCATCCATTGTAACTTCATAGGGTGACCCGTTCGTATCTTCAAAGCGCATTACAGCTATTGCTTCTGCATCCATGGGATCATCGTAACAGCTGGTCAGGCCACCATGTGGGCTGATGCAATCTACTGGGATTGCATTTCTGTATTTGGCTAATAGTTTACTTTGTTGGAACTGATGCCTTTTAGCTGACGTATTTAAGTTTTCACATTGTTGCTTAAATTGTTCTAGGGCTGAGGGAGGCTCGCCCATAGCAAGCGCAGGGGCGGTAAATGCCGCAAAAATTAGTACGCATGTCGTAATTTTCATATCGCTTTCCCACTCTAATAAGCGTTAGCAGCGTGGCGCTGGGTGCATGGTAACGCTTTTTAGAGTGGTTGGCTAATGGGTTATTGCCGCATGGTTATGCCAGCACATACTCCGCCAATGCGAAATAGAGCGGGATGCCGATCACGATATTGAAGGGGAAGGTGATCGCCAGCGACATGGGCACATAAATGGCCGCCTTTGCCTGCGGCAGCGCGAGGCGCATGGCGGCAGGCACCGCAATGTAGGAAGCACTGGCACACAGCACGGTGAACAGCAGCGCAGTGCCCACATCCAGCCCGATAATGGCGCTAAGGCTCAAGCCCACGGCAGCACCTATCAGCGGCATGTAGATGCCGAATAATACCAGCTTGAAGGTGAACTCCTTCAGGTGCGATAGCTGACGCGACACCAGCAGCCCCATATCCAGCAGGAAGAGCGCGAGAATGCCCTGAAACGGCGTGACCAGAAACCCTTCCATTTTCTTCATGCCGTCGGTGCCGGTGATCCAGCCGACCATGAACGCGCCTACCAGTAGGAGTATGGCGCCGTTGGTGAAGATTTCGCGGCTGAGGGTGGCGGTGGCGCGCTCGGTGTCTTTAATGGTCTCGGGTGCTGCGCGGTGCGCAATGAACAGGCCGGAGAGAATGGCGGGGGCTTCCATGAGCGCGAGGATCGCCACAATATAGCCGGCATAGACCACCTCGTTGGTGCCCAGAAAGCTTGCGGCGGTGACAAAGGTGACCATGCTGATCGAGCCGTAATGCGCGGCGACGGCGGCAGCGGTGGTGCTGTCTAGGCGGGTGGTGGCGCGCAGCAGGGCGTAGCCAATGAAGGGCTGCACAAAGCCAACGCACAGGCCCGCAATGATCGTCGCAATTACTTCGCCGTTGATATCGGGTGTTTCTGCAATGGCCACGCCGCCTTTGAAGCCGATGGCCATCATGAGGTAGATGGATAAATAGCGGCTGATCTGATCAGGTACATCCAGATCGGATTTCAGCCAGCCTGCTATGATGCCAAGGGCAAAAAACAATATCGCAGGTGAGAGCAGGTTTTGGGCGAAAAGCTGTAATATGTCCATAAGTCATCCTATTTTTGTTTGGCATGGTTATAAGTTATGCTAATATAAGTAAAACGATAATTTCTAATTAATGGCATTAGAAAAACTTATGGCTATCGATACGATTACGATTCAGTCTTTTATGGCGGTCGCCGAGACGGGCAGTTTCACCAAGGCGGCGGAGCGCATTGGCCGCACGCAATCGGCGATTAGTCAGCAGATGACCAAGCTTGAACAGCAGCTTGGCAAAACCTTACTGGCGCGCGGCAAGCAATGCGCGCTGACGCCCGAAGGCGAAATTTTCCTCGGCTATGCCAAACAAATATTCGCGCTGCAGCGTGAGGCGATGGATCGGTTTAAAGAACCGGAGCTGGAAGGCGAGGTGCGCTTTGGCGTGCCAGAGGATTTTGCGAGTGTGTTTTTGTCGGATGTTCTGGCCGATTTCGCGCGTATTCACCCGCGTATTTTGCTCAATATCGAATGCGACCTGACGCTGAATTTATTTGACCGCTTTAAGAAGAAAGAGTTCGATCTGGTGCTGGTGAAGATGACCCGCCCGGACGATTTTCCCAACGGGCAGGAGGTGTGGAGCGAACCGCTGGAATGGGTGGGCGATGCGTCGCTAACGCAATCGGATAAGCCATTGCCACTGGTGCTCTCGCCCCAGCCATGTGTGTATCGTGCGGCGGCTATTCAGGCATTGGAGGCCGCTGGCCATAGTTGGCGGCTGGTGTTTTCCAGTGCCAGCCACGCCGGCAAGGCGGCGGCGGTGAAGGCGGGCATGGGCATCACCGTGCTGCCGCGCATGATGACACCTAAAGACCTGCCACTTATGCCGTCGGCTGACATGCCGGAGTTGGAGGATATTCATGTGTCGTTGTTAAAGCACGACCAGACTAATCCGGCGGTTAATTCGTTTGAAGCATTCGTGTTTCAGAAATTGCGGCATTAAAAGGATAGGCGGCATGTCCGGTGGTGAACATATTATCGTCTTGCACGGCATTTTGCGCTCCAGTCGCCATATGCGCCCGATGGCGCGCTTTCTTCAGGCGCAGGGCTATGTGGTGCATAATCTGGATTATCCTTCTACCAAACAGCCGCTGGAAACCCTCACCGAAGCGATGCGCAAGCAGGTGGCCGAATGCAGTGGCGACGCAGAGCGCGTGCATTTTGTGGCGCATTCGATGGGCGGGCTTTTGGTGCGTGCGTTGTTAGCGGCAGAGCGCCCGCCAACCCTTGGGCGCGTGGTGCAGCTTGGCACACCAAATCGCGGCAGCGAAGTGGCCGATTTTTTGCGCAATAACTGGCTGTATAAAAAAGTGTTTGGGCCAGCGGGGCAACAGCTGGTGACCGATGCCGAAGTGCTGGCCACCCAATTGGGCGAGGTCGATTTTCCGCTGGGGGTGATTGCGGGCAATCGTTCGGTCGATCCCATCTCATCGCTGCTGATCGAAGGCGAGGATGATGGCAAGGTGGGTGTGGAGCGTACCCGGGTGGAGGGTATGCATGACCATATTGTACTGCCGGTCAGCCATGTGTTTATGCCGCATAAACGGCAGGTGCAGGAACAGACATTGCATTTTCTGCGTCATGGCGCGTTCGCGCATAGCGATGTGCGTTAGTTAAGGCCGCGGGCTTAAGCGCAGCGCGCGCAGAGACCTTCTATTTCCAATGCCGCCTCGCCAGGCTGAAAATGATGCGCTTTGGCGGTTTTGTCGATAAAGTTGCTGAGAGAGGGGCTGTCTTCTTCGCTCACTTCGCCGCATTTGGCGCAGATGAGAAACAGGCATGGCGTGTTCGCCTCTATATGCGCGCAGCCTGTATAGGCGTTCAGGCGGTGCAGCTTGTGGATTAGCCCTAACTCCAACAGAAAATCCAGCGCACGATAGACCGTCGGCGGTTTGGCGGCGGGGTCGTCTTTTTGTAACGCGGCGAGAATGTCGTAGGCTTTGATGGGTTGGTGGCTGGCCCATACCAGTTCGAACACCCGCTGGCGTTGTTCGGTGAAGCGCACATGCTGTTGTTCGCAGCGGCTTTTTGCCTCGGCAACGGCGTCGGCAATGCATTGGTTGTGATGGTTGCACTCTGTCATGGCGTTCATTCTATCAGCAGGGGGCGATTTGGCCAGTATTAAGCGGCTAATATGGTATCGGCCGCATTATTTTGCGCTTTGTCGCGTTGCGTACGGCTGCTCCAGTCGCCATCGTGATAGCGCTTTTTGTCGGCAATGGCCTGGTTGACCGAGTCATCGTCCAGCCCGATGGTGCGCGTGACAACGCGGGTGGCGGGGGTGACGAGTGTGTCTTCTGTCCAGTTGGTGAAACGGTTGGCAGCCTCAGGGAATAAGGCGCGGGTGCCAAGCACCAATGCGATGCTCAGGCTTGCGCCGCCGATTTTGGTGGCGATGCGTTGGCCAACATTGCCAAGCGGAAACTCCTCGCGGATGCGCGGGGTGGCGAGGGCTTCATAAAAAGGTTGTTGCAGTGCCACATTGAAGCCAGAAGACCATGCGGTCCACCATGCGGCTTGCGGCAGGTGATGCATTTCGTGTTCGTATATATCGTCGAGATGCTCGTTATAGGTGACCGAGCCCACGGTTATCCCTTCTTCGCGTGCCCATTGACGGGTGGAGCGTTCGGCGCCCCAATGAAAAATAGGCCCTAATGTGAAACGAAGTATGGGGCGAATGCCATCCATTGCCCATGGGGTGTAGCGCTGCATGAGCACGGTGGGCACAATGCCTGCAAAATCGCCGGCGATTTCCGAGGCGGTAAACATGGTGCCAAGGGTGGCGACATGTTGGGCATGCACATTTTTGCCTTTGCCCGCGGTAGGTTCGTGATGGTCGTGGCCATGGTCGTGATGATGATCGTGTCCACAGCCGGGGCCGTGCTCATGGCCCTGATCGTGCCCATGGTCGTGCCCATGCTCATGCGTATGAAAGGGATTGCTGCAGCCAATATGTTGCGGGTTGCGTGCGCCAAATGCCTTTTGTACGGCAATCAGCGCAGGCGTCTGCCCCAGCCAGTCCACCGCCGTGCAGGCAAATGCATGGTTGATCGTGTAGGCGATGTCTTTGGACAGTTGCGCTTGTTGCTTTTGCTTATCGCTCAAAGCGCTGTTCTGTTCAATTTCCGGCTCAATCCGGCTATCTGTATGCGCAGTATTAGAGGCTGTCATAACGTTTTACATATGGTTGCGTATATGGCTTATGTTACATTATAACATTGCGTAGGCGCAAGCAGAGACAAGGCGCTGTCACACAAACTTCACAAAGCTTTGTCATGGCCAGTGCGGCGGCTGAGGGCGGTTTTGCACCATAAATGAATGGGCTGGCGCGAGCTGCGCGCTGGGGCATGCTGGCGGACATCAGAAAACTGCCCGCCTCTGTAGATTTTTTGTTGACTTATCCCCCGCAAAATGGTGTATCTAGCGCCTCTTGTTACACAAGACCCCTTCGTCTAGTGGTTAGGACGCCACCCTTTCACGGTGGAAACACGGGTTCGAGTCCCGTAGGGGTCGCCAAAATCTCTTCCAAACTCATCCAGTAAAGTCCAAAAAAAGTTAACAAATTCGGTGGCTTTGTGTTGATTGTTTCATGCGGCGTGAGGTTGTTTATGCGCGGCTATCGTACACTTATAAGTGGACGGGGTGGCGTGTCACCGCTAGGTTATATTCAATAAAAACAACCGATCTCGAGACAACACAGCAGAACTGAACACATAAACGCCAGCTAGGAGGCGATGGGGATGAATATCCGTTATTTTGCTTTAGTAATAGTGCTGCTGGGCGTGGCCTATTATGCCTTCCATTCATTTGCCTATGACTGCGATGGCGGTCGCATCGTCAATGTAAATTTAGTGCATGATGACCCAAACGTTGAGCCGATTCGCTTAGATATTCCATGTGAGTATTTTTCTCAGGCTAATAATGCTATCGAAGATCATGATGGGAATTATTCCCTGATAAAGATTCAATTTTTAAAAGATTCTCTGGCTCCCAATTGGCCTTCGCGTGTTGATAATCCAGACCAAGCAGATGATGGAATAAGACTAACGCTAAAGCGAGCTTTTGATGCAAGCAATATTTCTAGTTCAAGAAGTGTGTTTTTAGATAGTCGACTAGCTGTTTCCGCAGAAGATTTGATAGCAGAGCACCAAGGCTTTGAGGTTTATATTTCACCGCATGTCAACTATCCGGTGGGATCCTATACCCTTTATCCCAAAAATCAGTCCCCTTTAAAAAGCTATATTCAATGTGTCCATTCAAAAGGATGCAGAATGTTGCAGGGTCATACCTTTTATAAAGGCGTTTTTGTTACCTATAGCTTTAAAAAAGAATGGTTAATGGATTGGGAGATCATTGAAGCCAATAGCAAATTATTAATTGATGAATTTATTCAAAATTAGGGACGGGATGAGTCATGACACAAGCAGCCGATATTCAGGCAATTAACGCGGAATTAGCCAATACAGACTCAACGTATAATATTTATGATCGCGGCCAATTTTATATTCAAACGTTTGAGGCCACAGCAACGCCGGCCGCTAATCTTGAAGGACATATCTCGATGTTCTCGGGTTCTGCCGGAGGGATCGCGTTTGCCGCGAATTATTTGCTTTCTGATTATGCGCAAACCGGTGCGTTACCTTTTGCATATGAATTTGATGAAATTTCAAAAGTACTGGCAGTAGGATCTGACAAGGCTGTTCCTGCAACTCTTTATAAAGGCGCTGTAAATGTTTATTGTTAAGAAATGTGTCTACGTAATAATCCTTCTAATGCCAGCATCAGCTTGGTGTGCCTCTGCTTGGCACTACCCAAGCTTACATGACATCAGAAAAGATTGCGCTGCTGCGCTTACAGTCGCTGATTCAGATATGAGTGCTTTTTTACAAACACCATGCGCCGCAAGAATAAATATGATTGCTTATGGCCCATTATACGAAATCAAGTTTGCAATCGGCTCCCAGTCGCCGGCTGATATTCAATCTAAAACAGGAGACCCGATAAAATGCGAAATGGCGCAAGATATTACTCAAATTATCTGTTTGCCATTTGAGATAGCGCAAGCCGAAAATAAGCCAATCGAGTACGTAACGGCGAGAATCCTTTTAGAAAAAACGGAAGAGAAAGCGGAATTTAAGGGGGGAGAGTATCCATATAGTTTCTGGCCTTTTATTCGAAGCGCCTTTCCCTGTAAAAATATAAAGGAAGAAGTGAAGTGACTAATTATTAAGCAATCCCGAACCTGCTCGACCCGCCACACGCATGCATTTATAGCATGCGAGCCACATACAGATAACCACCATATGCCACAAACAGAAACATAATTAGAGAGAACAAGAAGTACACGGATAAGCAAAAATATTTGCGAATATCAGGCGCGCCATCAAAGATACTTTCTGCCCGTGTATTTGTTGAGTTTTGATATAGGTAATAACAAGAAATGGGAGAGATGAGTAGAAAGTAAAAGGTGATTAGAATTGCTGTTTTCAGAAAAACACTGGCTATTAAAATAAACAGCATCGGGCACAGGCAAAAGTATAAAAAAGACTTATAAAAGTCGTATTTTCCGTTAATAAAGCTGAGCAAAGAACCTGACAAAAACATATTGTGAAATATAATTTTTCTGCAGGACGAGTCAAGGTGAGTATCGCCTCACACATAAGGCAGCAGAAAAAAAGCCGCCCCGGCCAAGGCAGAGGCGGCAAGTGATGAACCGGTAGTGTGGTGTGTTTACGCAACCTTGCAGGTCGACGCGCTCCAGGTTTCGGGCGCGAAGGCTGCATCCAGCGGTGTGTTGGCCAGATGGTTGGTGTAGGTGGAAATGGTTTTTAGCGCGACGCCTACCACAACTTCCAGCACGTTGGCCTTGGTGTAGCCCGCATTCAAAAACGCCTCAACCGCCTGATCCGCCACAAAGCCACGCTCTGCGATGACGGTTTGGGTGAAGTCCGACAAAGCTTGCAGTTTGGCATCGGGCAGGGCGCTGCCGTTGCGCAATGCGTCGACAATGGCAGGGTCGGCTTTCACCATGTTTTTGGCAATCACCGAGTGGGCGGCCACGCAATATTCGCAGTTGTTTTCGATGCTCGCGGTGAGCAGCACCACCTGCTGTTCGACCGGATTGAGCGACGATTTTTCGAAGATGGTTGTGCCAACATTATAGGCTTCCAGCGACACAGGTGCTTCGGCCATGGTGGCAAACAGGTTAGGGACGAAGCCCAATGCTTTTTGAGCGCCTTGCAGGCCTGCTTTTGCCGCTTGTGGTGCGGAGTCGATGGTGTGTTGTGTGAAGTTAGTCATGGTGTGTTTCCTTTCGGTTAAATGAAAAAAAATGGTTGGTTAGAAAATCAGTCGTTCGACTTCGGTGATCGGGAGTTCGTTGATGCTGGCGTCGCGGGTGCGCATCAGCCCGTGCTCGTCGAAATCCCAGTGTTCGTTGCCATAGGCGCGATACCATTGGCCGTTATCGTCGTGGTATTCATAGGTGAAATGCACGGCGATGCGGTTGTCGGCAAAGGTGAAGAGTTTTTTGCGCAGGCGGTAGTTCAGCTCGCGGTGCCACTTGCGGGTGAGAAACGCGATGACGGCGTCGCGGCCATGCAAAAACTCGTTGCGATTGCGCCAGGTGGTGTCCTCGGTGTAGGCGAGGGCGATCTGGTGCGGGTCGCGTGTGTTCCATAAATCTTCGCCTTTTTGCACCTTGGCCTTGGCCGTGGTGAAGGTGAAGGGTGGTATAAGGGGCTTGCTCATTCGTCGTATCCTTGTTGTTAAAGTAAACCAATCTGTTTCCCTTGCATTCATTGGTAAACCGAACGGTATACCATAGTCAATAAAAAAGTTGTAATGGCAGATGGGTAAGGCGGCGATGATTGGTGTAAAATGTAGGCAATATGCGCGTTTTAGCCGATTTTTATTGCGTAATTTTTTTGTATATAGTAAACAGATAGGTATATAATAATACGAAAAGAGGTGGCGCTATGAATGCCAAACGCGAACAAATTGTGAACACGGCGCTGGAATTATTTTATGCGCAAGGCTTCCATGCGACGGGGGTCGACAAGATTATTCAGACGGCGGGCGTGTCGAAAAAAACGCTCTACCATCATTTTCGCTCGAAGGACGAGCTGGTGCTGGCCGCGTTGCGGCGGCGCGATGAGCTGTTTCGCAACTGGCTGGTGCGTGCGGTGCAGGCGCGCAGCAAAGACCCCCGCGCGCAGCTGGATGCGCTGTTTGACGCGCTGGGCGAGTGGTTTCGCTCGAAAGGGTTTTCGGGCTGCATGTTCATTAATGCGTCGGCAGAGTTTCCGAGCCATGACGACCCGTGCCACATTGCCTGCCGCGAGCATAAGCGCATGATAGTGGATTATGTGCGCAGCATCGCCGAAGCCGCTGGCGCTAAGCAGCCCGAACGGCTGGCCGAACAGCTGAATCTGCTGATGGAAGGCGCGATTGTGGAAGCGCATGTGTGCGGGCAGAGCGACGCACATAAAAAAGCTGGTGAAATGGCGCAGCCCTTTATTGCACAGGCTTTCGCAGACTAGAAAAACAGCGCGTTGGTGAGGGCATTGCGCGCCTGTGCCGCATGAGGCCGGGCGCTAAAAATCAATCCTGTACCTGCCCGAACAAACAGGGCAGAATGGTGCTACACGAACGTTCGCTCGGAGGCGGTGGGGATGATTATTACAGTAAGAATGATAAAGTAGGCTCATGATATTTGCGCGTTTCATTTGGCCAAAAAGATTGGTCGCACTGATTGAACAGTATCACGCGGATGACTGCCTGAACCACGAGAATCTTTCGAACATCAATCAACGTATCCGCAAGCTTCTAACCGGTTATTATACGTTAATTATCGCGACGATCTGTTGTGCCATCTATTTTTTCAGTGGGATAAACTGCCTGTTATTTATTATCGCAAGCACCGTGTTTTGGCTGTGGGGGCTGTACTGGCAAGTGCGGTATATTTTGCTTAATTATCTCATCCCCATTCATTTCGGTATCGAATGTGAAGGCACGCTAACCCGAATTGTAAAAAAAACCACAGACTTGTATGTTCATACGGGTTGGCACTTGCGCTATGAGTTTAAAGCGAACTCTTCTACCTACCAGCATAAAATAGATTTACATTCCAAGGACGATCTGGAACCGACTTTACAAAAGGGTGATGCCATCACCGTCTTTTTTGATGAGCCGAGCCAGAAATCTATTCCTAAAATTGATGTGCTTATCAATCGCTATTATTTGAAGCGCTAAGAATCAATCCTGTACCTGCCCGAACAAACAGGGCAGAATGCTACTACATGAACGTTCGCCCGGAGGCGGTGGGGATGAAACTATACGAACTCTTTTGGCCAGCTGATATGCGCAAACAAGTGAAGCGCTTGCGCGAGGAAGGCCATTTGAATGAGCAAGCGGTAAAGCATTTCAATAAAAAGCTTTATCAAATGCTGGCTATCTTTATCGTTATTAGTGGATTATTGATTTTCGTTGGTGGCCCGATCGCACAAAGGATTGGCTATGGCATCATACTACTATGCCCATTGTTCTCTAAATTTGATCTATGGAATCTGTATCGGAAACAATATGCACCATATCTCTACGGAGCGAGAATATCAGTTATTTCTACAGCTATGTATGTCACGCTGTATGGAACACAGGTTGTAAAATATCAATTAAGCGCAAATGATAAAAAGATCCATCAAATGCTTATTAATTTTTCACCTAGAATTCCTAAAAAGGATTACTTTAGAAAGGGCGAATGCTTTGATGTTTTTAAATCAAATGAATGCCACGCAATGCCTGATATAAGCTATCTCAAGCGGCATTTTTCATTAACCACTCGCGTTTTGGGGGATTAAGAATCAATCCTGTACCTGCCCGAACAAACAGGGCAGAATGATGCTACACGAACGTTCGCTCGGAGGCGGTGGGGATGAAACTATACGAACTCTTTTGGCCAGCTGATATGCGCAAACAAGTGAAGCGCTTGCGCGAAGAAGGTCATTTGAATGAGCAAGCGGTAAAGCATTTCAACCAAGGCAGCATATATATGCTGATAGCCGCAATAACAATTTTTATATTAACGTCACCCGTTAATGTTTTCGCGGCTGTGTCTTTTTTCCTGCTATCTGTTTGTTTTTATTGTTGGTTATGTCGATTAAGTTACAAAAAAAATTATGCGCCTTATCTTAATGGCCGTAAACATATGGCAGAAATCCAAGAAATCTTTTCTTACCCCGGACAAGGCGCGTGGGAACGCAAGAAAATTAGGTTGATTGATATCGAAAGTAAAAGGTCTTTACAGATTGGTCCGTGCCCAATGCAAGGATGGAAAATAATAAACAACTTACAAAAAAATGAACGAATCGAAGTTTATTCTAGCAAAGATAAAAAATATGCAATGCCAGATGATCTAGCATTAAAAAAAATGTATTCACTTAAATCTTGTATCATCGAGCAGAAAAATTATGCCTGATCCAGAGAGTTATCTGATCCGCCAGACGAATACTGCGTTTATCTGAATATATTCATGGACAATAATGTTTGAGGTGATGCGTTAGAAACCCCGCCTATAGCTCGCGGGTGAAGCTGGGGCTGCGCATGCCTGCCAGTTGGGTGTTGGGGGCGTCGGGGCTGTCGGGTTCGGCGTCGTGCAGTTGAATGCCTTGTGCGGCGAGTGCCTCGCGCAGCTGGGCGAGCGTGTTTGCATTTGGCTCGGCTTGCTGGCTCAGTGCCATATAGCTGTTGAGCAGGTAGGATGCGGCTTCTTGCCCCTCGGGCACACGCGTGATGTCGGCCACTGCCTCGCCATTGAGTGGCGGGGTGGCGTGTGGGGCGATGGGGGGGACATCCGCTGCCAATTGCCCCAGCAAGTCGGTGTTGCGTAGCGCGTCGGCGGTGTCGGGGGCGAAGCCAAATTCCATATTGAGGCCTTCGGCCTGCAGGTCGATGAAGCGCAATTGTGCGTCGGTGGTCAGCTCGACATTGCCGTTGGGGTTGGGGTCGATGGCGTTTTGGGCAAAGTCGCGGATAGCGCCGGCATGCTCGGCCATGGTGCGGGCATGTTCCATGATGGTGCGGGCGTCGTTGCGCAGCTCGCTGTTGGCCTCGGCCTGTGCGGCGTCGAGTGCGTTGCGTGCGGGGTCGAAAGACGGGCTGACAATGCGCAATGCCTGTTCGCGCACACGCTCTGGTATCGGCACCGAGAAAAAGCCGAAATTGGCTTCCATTTGCATATTCTCGTCCATGATCCCGGCGGCGGCGGCGCGGTGGGCGCTTATGGTGCCACCGTCGATCACTTCGCAGCCCTGTGCGTCCATATCGGCGCGCAGCAACCCGCCAAAGCGGCGATAGGCGGCGTCGGTTTCGGCGCATAGCTCGTCGCCCGAGCGCACAATGCCGTAATTGCCACGAATATGTTGCGCGTTATATTCGCCATGCACATGGGTGGTGTCGCCCGCGTGCGAGCCGGCAAAACGTGTCTGTACTTCGTTGCCGCCTTCGCCTGAGCGGAAACGCACATCGGCACCGAAATCGGTGCGGTCGCCATCGCGCTGGCCGCTGGCACTAAACTGCACATGGTTTTGCGCGGTGGTGGTGGCCTCGCCCTGCACATGCGCCTGACCATCGGCGCCAAGGGTGAGGGTAGCATCGGCCGATTGGTAGCGCCCGTGGCCTGTGCCGTCGTAATCGAGGGTGAGGTGGGTGTCGGATTGCAGGCTGGCACGGTCGGCTGAAAAGAGCGCGCGGCCTAAATGGCTGGTGAATGCGAGTTGGCCTGCGCCTGTCAGATCGCCGAGATGAATCTGGCCTGCGCCTTCCAGCGTGTGTTCTACACCGCCCGAGGTGAGTGTGCCCTGCGTGCGTGCGGTGCCTTGCAGCGTGGCGGTGTTAATTTCGCCTTCTACGCTCAGCTCCAGCAGGTCTTCCTGCAGGGTGGAGCGGCTGACATGTTCGGTGGCAAAATGCACCGGCTGGCCATAGCCACGGCGATCAAGCACGGTGGC
>MDTE01177866.1_pt1 | contig 19288 bp, 9 predicted proteins | sample 811231 | NCBI WGS metagenome assembly MDTE01 (sample SAMN05326651, study PRJNA326480) | marine metagenome | isolation source: seawater | place: Indian Ocean: Red Sea | collected 2010 | reverse complement strand
CCATGCTTGAAACTCTTGTTTGATTCGTTGAAGCACAAGCGGATGGGTTGATGAAAGGTCTGTCGACTCACCGGGATCATGGTTGAGATGGTACAAGCCGCCGGTTTTTCCATCCATATCGACCCATTTCCAGTGTCCTACCCGGGCGGCGAGGCGGCGCTTTCGTTTCCAGAACATTGAGGATCGAGGGGAGGCGGATTCTCTACGAATCACGGGCCACCAGTCGAATCCGTCCAGAGTCAGTCCGGGGGGGAGGGGGGCTCCTGTTGCAGCGGCGAGGCTTGGCAGGATTTCCAAGCTGGTAAGGAAGGCATCGTTGACCGCACCGGCCGGGACCCCTCCGTCTGGCCAGCGGATGAGGCAGGGAACTCTCACTCCCCCTTCCCAGGTTTGCCCTTTTCCGCCCCGGAGGGGGCCATTGTCCGCGCCTCCACTCCCTCCGTTGTCGGAGAGGAAAATCACGATGGTTTGATCCAGAAGGCGCTTCTCCTCGAGAAGATGAAGCATCTTTTCAATGGAATGGTCCATACACGTCACCGCAGCTTGGTAATCTCGGCGTCGAGTCTCCCGGGTGACGACTTCCGTGCGACCGGCATAGCGATGATTGTCGATGGTCCGGAATTCGTTCGCAATCGGCGGATAGCGGTCTTTAAAGCGTGGGGGGGCTTGGACGGAGGATCGGACCCGGGGGTCGAGGGCGGAGGCGTTGTGGGGCGCGTTGAACGGGACATAGAGAAAAAAAGGGCGGTGCCCGGCGTGGTGCCGGAGGAAGGACAGTGCTTCTCGTTCGAAGAGGTAGGTGCAGTAGATGCCTCGATCCTGGGTGGTCGGTGTCAGGTTGCGGACCATGCTCGGCACGCCGTATCGTTCATGGTTGTAGTAATCGATCCCCGTATTGACAAAGCCATAGAATTCATCAAATCCGCGTGAGGTCGGAAGAAACCGTTTGAGTGTGCCGAGGTCCCATTTTCCAAAGATCCCGCTTCGGTAACCTTGGTGCCGGAGGAGAGAGGGGAGGATGACTTCCCGGAGATCCATTCCGCCGATTCGTTCGAAGGTGACGGCGTATTCCTCGGGAGTATAACGGTGACCATAGTCGGGTGCCTCGTTCCGAATCATGTCATAGACGCCATTGCGTTGCGGATAACGCCCGGTCAGCAGGGCCGCTCGCGATGGGGTACAGGCTGGCCAGGCGACGTAGAACTGGGTGAGACGAGTTCCCTCGCGGGCCAGGCGATCTAGGGCGGGGGTGAGGATGCCGTTGCCGAGAATCCCAAGCTCATGATAGCCCTGGTCATCCGAAACCAAAAGGAGGATGTTCGGGAGCGGGGTGTCCGCAATCCCCCGAGAAAAAGTGAGTCCGAACCAACTGAGGCAGGCGAACAGAAAGACCAGTGGGGTCGCCGCCCCTGCCGTGGCCTGCGACGTCAGTTGGGGGTGGGCGGTCCCATTAGTCGTGTCCATATCGTCGCTGAAACCCTTTGACCGGATCGTAGTCGGGCTTTCCGTAGAGTGTCTGCTGTCGATCGACTCGACAATTGGGGTAGAGATCGAAGATCTCGCCGTTTCCCAGGATTCTGGGATCGTCTTGGGCGGTGAGTTCGGTTTGGAGGGTTTGCCACAGTGTTTGCTTTCGAGCGCGAAAGCGGTCGCGATCGGCGAGATTTTCAAGGCAGTCGGGATCGGCCAGAATGTCATAGAGTTCCTCTGGAGGCCGCTTTCCGAAGCTCCACTCAAAGTAGTGCTGAAGGGACTCGTCGGTTGCTAAACCCTGGAGAAGCGACTTGGTCGGTGAACCATCGCAATTGAGAAAACCGTAATCGGGATCTCCGACCGGCCAGCGATGCGGCATGAAGTTTCTGATGTAAAGGAACCGATCCGTTCGAATCGCTCTGACCGGGTAGGCCACGGAGAGTTGCTCTCCATCGGTTCGTCCAATGTCGTGGCGCTCCTTTCCGAGCAGGGTGAAGCTTCTGTCTGGATCGATGCGGCCCGATCGGGCTGCGAAGAGTTGTCGAGTGAAGCTTTGGCCTGTCATTTGAGAATGGGATGGGAGGCCAGCGATCTCCAGCAGGGTGGGGGCGAGATCGGGAAAGGTGATGAAATCGGTCACCACTTGCCCCGGTGGAATCCGGTCGCCCCACCGGACGGCAAAGGGAACACGAACCCCATCTTCGTAGATTTGACCTTTGACCCGAGGGAATGGCATGCCGTGATCAGAGGTGGCGATGACCAGGGTTGTCTCCAGCAGGGCGTGTTGCTCGAGCAGGGCGAGCGCGCGTCCAATCTGGGTATCATAATACTCAACTTCGATCGCGTAGTCGGCCAGATCCCCCCGGATTCCCGGAGTGTCCGGATAGTAGGCTGGCACGGTGACCTGATCAAGGTCGCGTCCATCAAGCTTCCAGTTGTTCTTGCCGTATCCTCGATGGGGCTCGTGGGTGCCGAGCCAGAAGCAGAACGGTTGATCGTCGGGTTTCTCATTGAGAAAATCAGAAAAATTTCGAGCGTAATCCTTATGGCTCATCCCGCGAAACGGGGGCACTGCCGTATGTCGGTTGTAGGGGTGACCCGCTGGATTGCCCGGTGACTTGAAGCCTGATCTGCCAACATCCACATTCTGGTAGATGCCAGGGCCCCAGCCTTTACCAGTGAAACCAACGACGTATCCGCTAGCCTCCAGAAGGTAGGGGTAAAAGACCCACTGGTCGGAGAGAAAGGGATTGTGGTTGCAGGCCTCCTTTAATTGCCACGAGTAGCGGCCGGTGAGAAGGCAGGCACGGGCCGGCGCGCATTTTGGATTGCAGTTGTAGGCTTGAGTGAAGCGAATGCCTTCACGGGCGATTCGATCAAAATGGGGCGTTTGGATGTAGGGGCAGCCGTAGGCTCCGAAGCTATCCCGGGAGGCGTCATCGGCGATCAATAAAAGGATGTTGGGGCGATCCGTCGCCTCGGTGGCTGAGGCGAAGAGGAAAAACAGAAGAAGGAAATAAGGCTTCATTGTTGGAGCGAGTCCTACAGCAGAGCAGTCACAATGGACCCAGGCGTTATCGTTTGATTAGGAAGGGATGCCCGTCGGAATTCCCTCAAGCGCTGGCGATTGACCTCGAGTGCTACGCGAAGGTTGGGGGGCGGGCTCAATGTCCCCCTTGTTCCGGTCCGTTTGAGTTCAGAAAAGCGGTGGCTCAATTGGGACAGGATGGAGGCTCGATTGAGATGACAGCGTCGCTCCCCCTGATGGGGAGCGACGGGATGGCATCAATGAGGCTGAGTCCCGGTTAAGCCACCACCCAAGACCCTCGATAGTCCCGCGTCATCCAGGAAGGATGGCCGGAACCTTTCTTGAATTTGAGCCGGATCGGATCCCATAGGATGGCCTGGCGATTATAGTAGGACTGATTCATGAGATGACAGCAGATGGCCGATCTTCCTCCGATTCCCTCATGCGTGTTGGGTTTCTTGCGGCTCCGCATGCAGGCGACAAAATCGACAAGATGATTGGAACTTTTGTAGAGATGAACCTTCTTGTCCTTGAGGAACTGTTCCTCGGCCTTGTCGAGTTCTGGATTGAGGGCGCCTCGCCGATCCTCCATTCCTAGGTTGCCCGCCAGTTTCTTACCTTTGCGGGTGATGGCGAATTCGCCCCGTGAAACTTGAACCTCGCCGTCCGTTCCAAAGAAGTGAGCCCCGATGCCTTGCCCGTGAACGACATGGATGCCTTTCTCATAAATCAACTGGGCTCCCGTCATGCCTTCCCGATCGGAAGGCGGTACGGCTGCAATCGGGCCAGACTCGTCAGTTCCCAGGCCCCATTGAATAATGTCGAGGTGATGGGCACCCCAATCGCAAACCATCCCTCCGCCATACTCTTTATAACTTCTCCAATTGGGGAAGTGTCGATGGACTCCTCTGGGGCTAAGGATGGAATTGTAGTCCCGTAGCGGGCCTGGGCCGAGCCACATGTCCCAGTCCAAACCCGGTTCCATCTCTTCCTTGGGAAGATCACAGGGGACCCCGGGCGGACCAAAGCTGACGGCTCCTCGGGTGATCGTCCCAATCACACCGTTGCGAACCAGTTCGCAAGCAACTCGAAAAATCCTCGAGGAACGCTGCATCGAACCGGTTTGGAGGATTCGTCCGTTTCGTTCGACGGCTTTCATCACAGCGATCGACTCGTGAATATTGTGGGTCAGTGGTTTTTCACAGTAGACATCTTTACCCGTATCGAGGGCGGCAATCGTTTGGTAGGCGTGCCAGTGGTCTGGGGTTGCAATGCAGACCGCATCAATGTCGTCCCGCTGCAGAAGCTCGCGAAAATCGTTGTAGTCCGAGCAATCCTGGTTGCCATACTTTTTGTTCACCTGCTCCCTGGCGGCGTCTCGTCGGTTCCGGTCCACCTCGGCGACGGCGACAGCTCGGACTGAGTCTTGGCGCATGAATCCATTGAGAAGCCCGCGGTTTTGTATGCCCATTCCAATGAATCCGATATTGATTCGATCATTTGGTTTGGTTGCGGCCGAAAGGATTCCCGATGGCAGAATGAACGGGGCGCTCAAAGCAAGACCCGTCGACGACAAAAACTTTCTCCGATTGAGAGACGTGGGTTTCATGGGAGCAAGGTTAGGGGCGACCGGGAGTGGAGGAAAGTCAAAACGAGTTGGGAACGGGAGATTTCAGGTGTCGGAGGCATCTTGGTGTCTTGAGGGATCGACGGGAGGGCCGACTGGTGATTTCCTCGGTGAGCGGCGGAATTGTCGAAACCATCTTGTCATTCGGCCAAGGATTGGCCATTTCGGGTTGTCGCTCGGAGAAGTCACGGCCCGATGGGAAAACGGCCTTGGAATCCCCAACACCGGGAACGCGTGAACGGGCGTGATCGTGGTTGGGCGTCGCGGATCAGAGTTCGGATAGAAGGGCCTTGAGCTGTCCCTTGGCCTCCTTGAGGCGGTTGAGCATCTCGAGTCGAATGGTCTTTGCTGTCGATCGAAACGCGGCCCGATGATCCATCAACCTCAGAATCTCATCGCTGAGCTGCCCCACATCAAGTTCCTCCACGTTTCCGAGATCCGGTAGGCCAAACTGTCCAGTGAACTCGGTGACTTGAGCGCCACCGCCGATTCCGACGAAGGGGGTCAAGGTGATCGAGGCGAGGGTCAGCAGGGGTAAGCGACTGCTCACCACCACATCCATCCTGCTGATAGCGGCGTTGATTTCATCCGGTTCGTAGGTTCCCTCAATGATGTGCATTTCGTTTGGATGCGTGAGTCCCTGGCGGAACTCGTTGAGGAACGCCGTGTCGATGAGAGGGTTCGCCGGAATACCCACCAATTTGACACCCCTCTCGGAGATGAGTTGGCCGAACCGCTCCTGGAGGGCGCTCATGTGCTTTGCAACCGGGTCGGCCGAGAGACAGAGGCCGATTTTGGGCTGGTTGCGTTCGAGGCACCGCAGCGTTGCATCGGGAAAGCGGCAGCGGTCGATGTCGGGGCAGGCGAGGGTGATGACCGGGTCAGAAGCCAAGTGGATTGCCGCGGTTTCGCCGAGAATCTGGGAGAGCTGGGCTTTGCTCTGAGCATCTCGGAGGATCACGAGGTTCGTCTTGGGAAGCGTCCTCTTCATCGTTGAGTGGGTTGCCTCGATTCGCTTTCTCTCAAACGCTTCACCGAGATCGATGCGGCCGAAGGTCAACTGCTTGAGGAGGTCGAAGAGTATGTGCTGTTTGTTCGGTCTGCGTTCGTCCAGCGCGGGGGCGGGCTCATCGTTCATGGCCGTGCAGAAAACGGCCGTGGTTTTCCCTAGGTCAATCGCGTGTTGAAGCAATTCCAAGGGAACGTTGGAGGCGGCCGAGAGCCCCGTCGTGCTGGACCAGATGAAGGCGTCGCTATCGCGAATCCCTTGCCGCATTGATACGGGGTCGAACCCGGGTGGATCGAAGCCAAAGAGCGGGTAGGTCATGACATCGAGTTTCTTTCTTGTGGCTGCCTGATCGTCCGTGCTGACCCAGATCTCGGCGTCCGGCCTCAGTTCCCTGAGGAGATTGACCACGCACTCGACGAGGGCTTCATCACCAATGTGATTTCGTCCAAAGGGCGCTCCGGCGAGGAGGATTCTTGGTTTCTTGGTGGTTGAATCAGGCATCAGTTTTTTGACGGTGCGACATCGAGATTGACGGTGGGGCGGTGCGGTTGAGCGCAGGCCGGTGGTTTTCGTGAATCAGTTGGCAGGTGAATGACCAATGATGGGGAACATGAGGCCGTCGGATCTCCTGTCTTGTTGATCCGTATCAAGGGTTCTGTTGTTGAAAGGCTCCCTGGAATCCACGACGGGACAAGCGGTCTGTTCCTGACCCGTGAGGGTTCGTGCCATCAAGGGCAGTCTGATTGATCGGCTGCGAAGGGTTCATCGGGGGTGTCGGAAAGGGTCAGGGAGCATCGGCCGGATTCGATGGGCCCTCCCCTCGAGTCGCAAGCGTGGCCTGAAGTTGGCCTGATTCCTCCTGGTAAGCGTTTTTGAGACGGTCAATGAGGGGATCAAATTGGTCTGTAGATCCCGCCATGGCTGCCGATTCGATTTGTTTAGCAATGACGCCCGTTTGGGACATGCCAAAAGTGAGGGCGAGCGACTTGATAGAGTGGGCCTCGAGGTGCACATTGGCGGCGTCGTTCTGCTGGACGAGCATACTGAGTTTTTGGATTTGTTGAGGAGTGTCGGCCAAGAACTCCTCGATTAACAGCAGGACAGCCTCTAGTCCAAGCTCGCTGCTGAGGGTGTCAAATGCGTCCTTGATCATCGAGATGCTTTCCGAATCCGGTGCCTCTTGTCGGGAGTCTTTGGCGGCATGCGGGCTTGATGGGGCTAGCAGTCTTTCCCGAAGTTGGACGAGTCGAACGGGTTTGGATAAGTAATCGTCCATTCCGGCCTCTAAACATCGCTCCCGATCTCCTTTTAAGGCGTTGGCGGTCATTGCGATAATAGTGGTTCTTGGGGATTGGGGATGGGTCGATTCCGCTTCGAGTTGCCGAATGCGTTTGGTGGTCTCCAGCCCATCTAATATGGGCATCTGGCAATCCATCAAGATGCAATCAAAAGGCTCTTTCTTGGGGACTTCAAGCACCTGTTGTCCATCTTCCACAAGGGTGGCCTTGAGGTGGAGTCGATTCAACAATTCCCGGATAAGGGTTTGGTTGATCGCGTTATCTTCCGCGATGAGGAGGTGTTGATATCGGGGGATTAATGATTCTGCCTGACATAGGTCGGAGACGGGATTCGTCGGTTGTCTCCCGAGTGCCATGGCTTGGAGCGTTTCTAGCAAGTTGAAGAAGCTGACGGGTTTGAAGAGAATTGACTCCCCTTGCTTTGCCTCGTAACGGCTTCCGATCGAGATCAAAATCACCGATTGGAGCTCTTTGTCCCCATTCGACCAAGGGAGGGTTGGGCACGATTCGTCTCGGATTGCGACGGGAATGGTTTCAGATAGTTTTGTCGAATTCTCAAAGAACCGTCTCGACTCCGCCTCCGTTTGGTGGGTCTTGTATTCGATGCCGAGGTAGGTTAAGTGACAAGCGAGGGCGTTCGTTGTCGATAAGGGAAGCCCGAGGAGACTGACGCAGAGTGGTCTGGCAAAGGCCGAGAGAACCGGAGGCTCGCTCGCCAAACTTCGGTCCAAAGGGATTCGGCAAATGAATTCCGCTCCACGATTGAGTTTTCCTTTGGCGGACAGGGTGCCGTTGAGAAGCTCAGCGAGCTTCTTGCTGATCGATAGGCCCAGCCCGGTCCCTGTATGTTTGCAAGCTTGGGGGTTGTCTGACCGCCCAAACGATTCGAAAAGCTTGTCTTTTTCCGATTCATCAAAGCCCACTCCGGTATCGGTAACGATGAATTCAAGATGAGTCGTGTTTCCGTAGTGGAAGGGATTCTGAACCGTCAAACGCACCTCTCCTTTCGCGGTGAATTTGACTGCGTTTCCGACCAGGTTTAAGAGGATTTGCTGGAGCTTGCCTCGGTCGCTACAGACCCAGTCCTCCACCTCTGAATGAACGAGGGCATTCAGCTCGATGTTTTTCTGGGAGCATCGTTCACCAAGGGAACCGAGAACGTTGTCAACCAGTTCCCGCAAGCTGAAGGACTCTCGGTGGAGATCCTGCTTTCCGGATTCGATCTTGGAGAGGTCAAGAACGTCATTGATGACGGCGAGGAGCGAATCAGCACTGGTGCGAACGGTCTTGAGAAGGCCAAGTTGCTTCGAGCTCAGGTCCGATTCGAGGAGGAGCTCGGTCATCCCCATGACGGCGTTCATGGGGGTTCTAATCTCGTGGCTGACTGTGGCCAAGAATTCACTTTTCAGTCGGCTGTGTTCCTCGGCTTTAGATTTTGCAATTTGGAGGGCTTGCTCCGCGTTCTTGCGAGTGGTGATATTCGATTCGATGGCGATGAAATTGGTAATCTGATGGTCCGGATCGCGGATCGGTTGAACCTCGATCTGAATCCAAATCGGGACGTTCGTTTTGGTGTAGTTGAGAATCTCTACCTCGAAGGCGTTGCCTTGATCGAGCTGTTTGCTCATGAACTCGACCGTTTCGGGGTCCGTCTCCTTTCCTTGGAGCAGGGAGCCGGGCTTTTTGCCTTGGATCTCGTTGAGGGTGTATCCTGTTTGTTTGGTGAACCCCTCGTTCACCCATTCCGTGAGACCGGCGGCATCGGTGATGATGACGGCGTTGTCCGTCTTGGCGGCGACGAGGGCCAGTTTTTGGGATTCAGATGTTTGGTGCCTTAATTGCTCCTCGGTTGCTTGGAGTATTTGGTTTCGCGCTTCAAGTTCCTGGTTCGCTTGGGCCAGTTTTTCTTTCTGTTTTCCGAGGCGCTTCGCAAAGGCTTGGATGTCTTGTAAACTGATGGTCTGGGCTTGCAGAAGTTGCAGCAGATCGACCACAGGATCATGAATGGCGAAGTCGTTAAAGGTTAATCCTGCAGCCGCCATTTCCTCGATATTCGAGAACCACGGGGAGCCAAGAAAGAGGAAACCATCTGAATCGGTCGGGATAAACTGGCCTCTGAGCACCAAAGGGGTGGTGCGACACTCAAGGACATAGAGCGTTTTCGGGTTCTCTGAAAAGGTTGTCAGGCTAATCTCCGTGTTGGGGCGGGTGAAGTGGAAACAGTCGTGAAGCGAGGATCCGAGCTCAAGCCCGGAAACTTTGTGGCGCAGGGACTCTCCCAGACTGGTGATTACGAGATCACCGTCAAAGCCGAAATGGAAGGGGAAGGCGTTCGCGAATTGCTCCGGGTTAAGTCCGATTGGCTTGTTCTTGACCATGGTGAAGGAGGACGAACGGGCTGCGTATTCGGGTTAAATCGCCGCCGAAAACTGAATCAAGAGCAATGAAGGATCCGGTGTGCCGGAATCCGTTGCCAAGCTCTTTTGATGCGGGGCGCAAAATCCGGGGGCCGGTTCGGCAGAAAGGAGCATCTGGGGAAGACGAACAAAGCTCATTGCTGTGCCGGGGAAAGAGGGCGGCTCTGTCGTTGCCCTTTGTCAAACGCTATTGGGGACCCAAAGTCCATGCTTCCTTCCTGTTCTGAAGTTGAAGCCAACTCTCAATGCCGAACGTCACCCGTTCGGCCTGGTCTTGCTGAACGAAATGGCCTGTGCGAGGGAGGGTGACGAGAGTCAATTCGTTGTCAAGGTAATCCCAGGTGCCGTTGAGACCGCCCGGGAGGAGCGCCCAATCGTCTAGTCCGTGAAACATGAGTACGGGGCATTTCACCTTGATGATTTCGCCGGTGGAAGCCTGGTAGGGCGGGTTGGGGTAGTTGGCCTTGTAGTAGTTGAGCATGGCCTCGAAATCCGAACGGCGAAAGGCTTCGAGGTAGCGGTTACGGGCGCTTTCGTCTCCTACCCACCGGGCGAGGGAGTCGGCACTCAAGCGTTGGTGGGCATCTGCCTTTTGAAAATTGCGAGCATATTGGCTGTTGGCTCGCTGCTTGGGATTGTGGGCGAGTTCGCGGCTGAGGGCAGCGGGATGGGGGAGATTGAGGACGATGAGCTTGTCGGTGATCTCGGGGTGGTGCATGGCGACATTCCAGGCGACAAAGCCACCCCAGTCATGTCCGACGACGATGGCCTTCTCGACATGGCAGTCAGCAATCACCGCTCGAATGTCCGCGACGAGGTGCTGGATTCGATACGCTTCCACGCCCTTGGGTTGGTCGCTGCGGTTGTAACCTCGTTGGTCGACCGCCACCACCCGGTAGTCCGAAGAGAGGCGTTTCATTTGGTGTCTCCAAGTATACCAGTAATCGGGAAAACCGTGGATCATGACCATCAGTGGTCCTTCTCCAAGACTGGCGTAGTGGATCTTGATTGCCCCATTCTGAGCGTAGTGATGGGTGACGGGTAGCTCCTCCTGAAGTGGTTCCGTAGCGCCTGCTGGATGAGAGAAACAAAGACCGAGCATTCCGATGCCGATCAGCGCGCTAGCGACGAAGGATTGTTGTGGTTGCATGGAGTGAGAGTATGGGAACGGGAGTCATTGTCCAGGGGCTTCACCGTCAACCTCCAGCGCGTCTCCGGTTCTCGGCGTGGTGCAGATGTAACGGCTGATGGGAAGGGGTGACTCGAGGCCGAGCGGGTTGGAGGCCCGGTTATCCCTCGCCCCCTCCAAGGATGACGGATTGGTTGCGCTGGGTAACCGTCTCGGCCAGTTCATCGAGGACGGCCTCCGCTTCCTTGAGAACCTCCGTTAATCTGGTTTGGAGTTCAGCCTCCGGTGAGTTAAGTCCGAAGTCCCAATGTTCCAGTTCGAAGCAAAGTCGAGCGAGACGACGGGCACCGATATTGTTCGCGCTTCCCTTGAACGTATGCGCGACCTGGTGAAAACGTTGGGGGTCGGCTTCCTCAAGAGCGAGCTCAAGCGCTTTGTGTTGGCTGTCGACTTCTTTGGCAAAGAGTGTTGCGAGCTCAGCCAACGGGTCGTAGGGATCCTCGGGGGATCGCTTATTGAAGTTCGCCAGCACATTGGGATCGAGTCGTTGAAGGGGGGCGGTATGGGGGTCGCTCTCAGACTGGGGGTGCGGGTGCGGGAGTCCTGAGAGGAGTTTCTCCAGGACCGGAAGCATGATCGGTTTGCTCACGTAGTCGTCCATCCCGGCATCGAGACAGCGCTGCCGATCACCCTCCATGGTGTTGGCGGTTGTGGCAATGATCCGAATGCGTTCCCGGTTTCCCATCTGCTGGGCGGCTTCCATCTCTCGAATTCTCCGTGTCGTCTCATAGCCGTCCAACTCGGGCATTTGACAGTCCATGAAGACGATGGGGAAGTGGCTCTGGTTCAACATCGCAATGGCCTCGAGTCCGTTGTTGGCGGCGATGCCATCAAAGCCCAACTCCCTCAAAACATGAAGGGCGACACTTTGATTGACCGGATTGTCTTCAACGACCAGAACTCGGGTTTGGCGGGAAGGCATGGGATGCGGAGAGGGGACATTGCCTTGGGGGGGGGCGGTATTGGCTTGTGCCCCGAGTTTTTCACCGAGCTGTGCCCGTTCGAGGGCACGGAACAGTTGACAACGGCGAATGGGCTTGGTGATGACCCAGCTTACGTCGCACTCGGTCAGCCGACGGGATGAGATTTTCTTGCCAACCGGGATGAGTAGAAGCTTCCTGATCTGCTTGCCACCGGGGAGGTTGCCAACGATCGAGCACAATTTGAGGCCACGATTTCCCGACACATTGAGGTCAACAATGAGATAGTCGAAGGGTCGACTTTGATGCCGGTCCGTTTCCATCAACTGCCGAGCTCGCCGGGCTGAATTGACCGAGACACATTCGATTCCGGCTGGTTTGAGCTGTTGTTGGATGAGCTTGCAGACCGTTCGGTGATCATGGACGACAAGCACCCTGGCTCCTCTAAAGGACTGGGGGAGCGAGGGAGGGGGCGATGTTTCCTCGCAGCGATCAAAAGAGAGGGTGAACCAGAATCTTGATCCCTGTCCGGGTTCACTTTCCACCTGGAGACGTCCGCCCATGAGGTCAATGAGCTGTCGGCTGATCGCCAATCCCAATCCAGTGCCTCCGAATTTTCGAGTCGTGGATTCATCGGCTTGAGTGAAGGCTTTGAAGATATGGCGAAGCGCCTTGGGATCGATTCCGATGCCCGTATCAATGACTTCGAATCGGATGCGGGCTTTTTGACCCTGGGATCGTTGCGGTTTCACCACGATTTGGACTTCGCCCTTGGGCGTAAACTTGATGGCGTTCCCCAGCAGGTTGTGGAGAACCTGGCGAAGTCGGGTGGCATCCCCGCCGACCCGGGTGGGGAGATTGGGATCGAGGCACAGGATGACCTCAACTCCCTTCCTTTGCCCGTTTTCAGCGAGTAGTTCCCCGACGCTCTCGACGACGCCGGTCAGGTCAAACGGGGCGCGTTCCAGTGTAATCTTGCCCGACTCCATCTTGGAGAAATCAAGAATGTCGTTGATCAAGCGCAGGAGGGTGAATCCACTTTGCTCAATCGTCGCGGCGAAGTGACGCTGTTCCTCGTCAAGGTTCGTTCTCGCGAGAAGACCGGCCATTCCAATGATCCCGTTCATTGGGGTCCGGATTTCATGGGACATGTTGGCTAGGAAGATCGACTTCAGGCGAGTTGACTCCAAGGCCGCATCTCGAGCCATCTGAAGGGCTGATTCGGCACGCTTTCGTTCCGAGATGTCTTCCACAATTCCCTCGTAGTACTTGATGGTACCCTCATCGTCCTTCACCACCCTTGCCGTCTCGGCAATCCAGATTTTCGATCCGTCCCGTCGATAGATTTCCGATTCGAATTCGTGTACTTCCCCGCGGGCATCCATCTGTCGCTGAAAGGCTTTTCGCCGACGGGGATCGGCATAGAGTTGTCGTCCGATATCGGTGACCTCGTTGAGCAGGGCTTCTGCGGATTGATAGCCATAAATGCGGGCCAGGGCGGGATTGGCCTCCAGATAGCGACCGTCAGTGGAGGTTTGAAAGATGCCTTCCACCGCTTGCTCGAAAATGTCCCTGTATTTTTTTTGCGCCTGTTCGAGTTGCTGCCGAGTCTGCACGAGAGACGTGACATCCTTGGAAACCCCAAAGGTGCCGATGATGGCCCCGGATCCGCTTCGGAAGGGCATTTTGCTCGTGAGCACCCAGTTTTCCGTCCCGTCCTTGGTGATCTCTTTTTCAATCTTTCCGATCACTGGAACGCCGGTTTTGATGATTCGCTGCTCATCTTGATAGGCGGGTTCAGCATGCTCGGACGAGAAGAAGTCGAAGTCGGTTTTCCCGATCGCCTCCTCAGGGGAAGCGAGTCCCAACCGATCGGAAAGCTCTTTCGAACAGACGATGAAGCGAGAGGATTGGTCCTTGAAGTAGACGTGGTCTGGGATGGAGTCAAGGAGGGATCGGAGGAGATCTCGCTCGAAGGCGAGATCTTTTTCTGTTTTGCGCTGCTCGGTGACATCCCAAAAAATGCCCTGGATGCCGACGACTTGGCCACGACCGTCGTAAATGGGGGTCTTGGCGACATGAACATAATTCTGTTCGAGATCTCCGCTTTGGTGCTCTTCGATGGTCTCAAAGCGTTGCCCTGTCTCGACGACTCGGCGGTCGTCGCTTTGATATTTCTTTGCGAGATCAGTGGGAAAGAAATCGAAGTCGGTTCGTCCAATGATTTCATCGAGTGGTTTGCCGAGAGCCTCGCAGAAACGCTCGTTAGCAAAGGTAAAGCGACCGTCGAGGTCCTTTCGGAGAATGTTTTGAGGAAGGCTTTCGACCAAGGAATGATAAAACGCCTCCGATTTATTGAAGGCCTCACGGGCGCGTTCGAGTTCGGCCTCCGTTCGGTGAAGCACTTTTTCCCGCTCGTTGGCCTCGACGAAAGTGGTGACGAGGGACGGCAACCGCAGGAAGGTGGCACGGGCCTCCGGCAGGAGTGATTGCGGCGTGGGGGCGTAGGCAGCCAAGACGCCCCACACCTGACCCTTGGAACCCTGAATGGGGATTCCGATAAAGTGACGCAAGGTGTCGGATCGAGGGGAGGACGGGGCGTCGTTCCATTCGGGATCTCGATGCAGGTCCTCGATTTCGAGCAACGTTCCCTTCCGGAGCGTTCGTTGGTAGAGGGCGGGCTGAGAGAGGAGTGTTTCGTCTTCGGATCCGTAGGCCGATACGAGAGTGAACCGATCCCTCTCAACCTTCACGACTGCTGCGATCGGGGAATCCGTTGACGTGGCCGCCAGGGCCGCCACCTGCTTCAGAGCCGAGAGTGAATGCGAACGCAGAGGCATTGGGTCATCCGGCCCAGAGGGTGCTGAGGATTCAGAAAATGAAGGAGCGTGATCCTTGAAACTCATAGCGAAACAGATCGGCGACCTCTGGGGTTAATCTAGACCGATGTTTCCAGTCATTCAACCTTCCTTCTGCGGGACGCGAGAAAATGGGGCGATCCGAGGAGGCGATTCCGACCAAAGTGGGAATGCCCCGGATTGAGTCGTGCGGCAAGCGAAAGCCTGTCCCTGGAAGAACCGTCTGAGTTAGGCTTCTGAGGGGTGAGGCTTGAACGAGAGGCTGGTTGGGGGGTGCTTTTATCAAAGACGGTGACGGTGGGCTCGCTCACCGCCATTTGAGAAGGGGTTGGCACGGGAGGAAGGATACGGCAGAATTGGGGCCGGCGGTGCAGGATTCGAAGGCTTGACGAGCAAATGGGATTGAGGATGAAGCGCGGCTTAATCGATGCGGAGGTTATTCGGGACCGACTTCAAAGCGCCTTTGATCCTTCGTTGGTTGAATCGACGGGAGCTCGACTGGCATCGCTTCTGGCTCGCCATCTGGACCGGATCCAGTCGGAGCAGGTGGGAGTGATGCGTTGGCAATCCCCGGCGGAACAGGTCGAGCGGGCCGCCGAGCTTTTGGGCGAGGGTGGGGCACCTGACCTCGACCTCACCGCGCTTGTCGAACGCTTCGAAACCTTGGTGGAAAAGGCTCTGAAACAGGGCAATCAATTGCATCATCCAGGTTACATCGGGCACCAGGTGCCGCCTCCCATTCCAATGGCCGCTTGGTTTGACGCGGTGGGAGCCATGACGAATCAGGTGATGGCGATTTACGAAATGGGCCCCTGGGCCGTCGCAATGGAACAAGCGATGGTGGAACGCCTGGGACGCGCCATCGGTTGGCGCTCGGGAGCGTTTTCGGGATTGATCACTCACGGGGGCAATCTGGCGAATCTGACCGCCCTCCTGACCGCTCGAAACGTCGCGCTGCCTGACTCGTGGGCGCAGGGATTGACCGGCCAGGATGAATCGCCCGCTCTGCTGGTGCAGAGCGATGCCCATTATGGCGTGACCCGGGCGGCCGGAATCTTGGGGCTGGGTGAAGCGGCGGTCATCCCCGTGCCAGTGGATTCGAGGCGTCGGATGGATGTTTCAGCGTTGCTGGAACGCCTCGGCCGCTGCCGCCGGGAGGGGCGTCCCGTGATTGCGGTGGTCGCCTGTGCCTGTGCGACTCCCGTGGGCGCCTTTGATCCATTGCCCGCGATTGCCGAGGCGTGCCGGGCATTCGATGTATGGCTGCATGTGGACGCCGCCCACGGGGGCTCAGCCCTGCTGAGTCGCCACCATCGTCACCTGGTATCGGGCTTGGAACTGGCCGATAGCATTGTCTGGGATGCTCACAAGATGCTCTATGTTCCCGGCCTATGTGCCTTTGTGTTCTATCGTCATGCTGGGCACGCAAAACGAACCTTCGATCAGGAGGCCTCATATCTCTTTGATCCAACGGCGCCCGAACTCGAGGATTACAACGTTGGATTGAGAACGATCGAATGCACCAAACGTGCGGCCGCTTTTGGTCTGTGGGGCGTGTGGAGCCTCTTTGGTGAAGGGTTGTTTGCAGACCTTGTGGATCTCTCTTTTTCCATGGGAATGGTGTTCTTTGAACGCTTGGAGCGTGCCGACGATTTTGAACCCTTGCACCGACCTCAGTGCAATATTGTCGTCTTTCGGTATCGGCCACGCCAGCTCAATGGGGCCTCCGACCAGGTGCTGGGCGAGTTTCAACTCCGGTTGAGGCGACGCCTGGTGGAGCAAGGTGAGTATTACATTGTGTCGACGACCCTGGAAGGAATGGGGGCGCTTCGGGTGACGATCATCAATCCGTTGACCACCGATAGGCATCTTGACGGATTATTGGAGGCTCTCCGGAGGGAGGGGCAGACGATGCTTTCTGAAGGATAGAGACGCGGGGGATTCGGTTTTCGAATGGCGGGAACGTTCTCCTGAGGATTGATTTTTTGGAATCCTTTACCAAGGTGTTGCCATGTCATTTGAGGTGGACCGCATTCGATCGAACTTTCCCGCGCTTGCATTGAGTGATGAAGGCCAATCGCGGGTTTATTTGGACAATCCGGCGGGAACTCAAGTGACACAGGGTGTCATCGACCGAATGGCCGACTATCTCTGCCGGGACAACGCTAATTGCGGGGGTGCCTTTCGAACCGCGAAGCAGACGGACGAGATCCTCGCTCGGGCGCATTTAGAGATGGCTGGATTCATCGGTGCGGCATCGCCGCGTGAGATTATCATGGGCCCGAATATGACGTCTCTGACATTCAGTCTTTCCCGCGCCCTGGGAAGGCGTTTTTCTCCGGGAGACGAGCTGATCGTGACCCGGCTCGATCATGACGCGAACGTAAGGCCTTGGATTCGATTGGCCGAGGATTGTGGGGCAACGGTTCGCTGGTTGGATTTCAATCCATCCGATTGTCGTTTATGTCTCGACGCCCTCCCTCAGTTGTTGAATGAGAGAACCCGGGTCGTTGCGATGGGGCTTGCTTCCAACCTGGTGGGAACCATCAATCCAATTGCTGAAATCGCTCCCATGGTTCACGAAGCGGGGGCACTTCTTTTTGTCGACGCGGTGCATTATGCGCCTCACGGTCCCATCGATGTGGCGACCCTGGGCGCGGATTTTTTGGTCTGCAGTCCCTACAAGTTTTTCGGACCGCACATGGGAGTGCTCTGGGGTCGAGAGGACCTTCTTGCTTCGCTCGAGGCCTACCGAGTTTTACCCGCTGGGGATTGCCTTCCGGGCAAGTTTGAAACCGGGACACAAAGTCACGAGGCGCAGGCGGGCTTGCTGGGAACGCTTGATTATTTGGAATGGCTGGGACGAGAGTTTGACGGGGGGACGGGAACGACACGATCGGAGAACTATCGCAGGGCGATGACTCTGATTCGAGACTACGAGCAAGGCCTTTCCCGTGGCCTGTTGGATGGCTTGAGTGAGATCGAGCGGGTCAGGATTTGGGGGGTTCAGGATTTGGAAAGATTGGAGGAGCGGGTGCCGACGGTCTCCTTCAGCGTCGATGGTCTCTCACCGCGTCGGGTTTCCGAGGCCTTGGCAAGAGCGAACATTTTTGTCTGGGAGGGTCACTCATACGCCGTCGAGGTGGTGGAGCGTCTCGGTTTGGCGGATCGGGGAGGCGTGGTTCGTGTCGGAGCGGTTCACTACAATACGACGGCCGAGATTGAAAAAACGATTCGTGAGATTGCCCGAATCATCGATCGCAGCTAGATGCGATCTGCCTCGGAATCGAGGGAATGGAAGGGAGTTTCTCATCCGCTTGAGCCTGCCCTATGCGGGATGATCGAGGCCGTTGACCGGGCGCGACGAGCCTTTTGTGGAATCGACATCGACGTCTGGTGTTACCCGAGAGCGGATCCTCATCCGGCGCTGCTGAAAGCAAATCGATTCGGTCAATGCCATAATCTATCAGGCCGATGAGCGGGATGGATGAGTCACCATGGGACTGGATTTCAATGGGTGAAGAGCTCCTTTTCCTAATCCCTCATCGGAGAGGAAGTTAGGCGAACCCAAAGAGCAGGGGAAGGATGATGATGACCGTGAGACTCCAGAGACTGTAGAGGGGCAGGAATCTGACGATCCACGTTTCGACCGTGATCAGCTTGCCTCTTTTTTTGATGAAGCATGCGTAGTGATAGAGGATTCCCGCGAGGTGACAGAACACAATCAGATTGGCTCCCAGAACCGCGATCCGATTGGGGGTGAATCCATAGGATGAAAGGCGGAATAGAATGGCCGCCAGGGCGATCATGTCGACAAGGAGGGTGATTGCGACCAGCCCGAGGTTGATGGAGTCAAAGACGTTAATGGGTTGGTCCGGTTTGCGTTCGGAGATAGAGAGAATGCTCATTCCAAGAACGAGCCCCATTAGCAGGTTGAAGGCGATGAGAAAACCTCGATCGGTGAACGGGCTTTGGCGGTTCACCAGGATGGTGATGAGATAGACGCTGACCATCACCAGGAAAAGAGGCGAAAAGGTTTTGGCAAGAAGGGGAGCCAGCCGGAACCGGTCTTTGATTACCCTGGTGATCAGGAGAGTTGCAACCAGCGGGGCCGCAAGCGCCCCGAAGAGGCCGATATTCTGCATATACCATTCATCAATTCGAAGATTGAGGAGACTGAACAGCGCGATGGTTACCGCGGTCAGCACCATCCCTCCGGTCATGATGATCGTGTGGTGAATGAGGAGTTCCCCGTTGAAGCGCAAATAGTCCATCCGACCGGATCGTTGGCCCCATGCCCCTCCGAGGAAGGCGACTCCGATCAGGGACCAGTAGAAGAACGGAGCGTGGGCCATGGCGAGCGTTGAGGTGTCTGATTGATACGGGTTTGGCAAAAAGTTCAGATAGACCGCGACGTCGACAATGGTGGCTATCAGAGCGCAGGTCGAGAGCGGTCGAACATTCCGTTGGACGGCGAAAAAAGTGAGAAACATGATTCCGGCAATCGCCGGGAGGTTGGGCGGATAGAATCTTTCAGCGGGCAGGTTGGAAATGAAATGTGGGAGTTTTGCGATGCCCGTCGCCACGATCGCAAGTCCAAGGGCAAGACCGAGTTCGGATCGAATGGTGGGGTTGGGAGGCGCCTCGGGATGCGAAACCGGGGGCTCCACGGGGGATAGCCGCTCGTGCCAAGCCTGGAGAAGGAGATGGTCAGGGACGGTCTCAAGTGCAAGAGCGAGGGCCTTGCTGAAGGGACCTGGGGCTTTCCGATAGAGGCGCTCCAGTTCCTTGGGATCATTAGCGGCGTCGAGGATGGTTTGTTTGAGCATGAGGCAAGGGAATCGAGTTTCAGTGAGATTGAATCATATAAATAACTTTGTGATATAAAGAAAATAAGGGCTCGATGTCAACCCCGTTGGAAGGAGGGTGATCTTGGTTTTTTAGAGGCGAAACCCAGGATGGGTGGCTT
>MDTE01194775.1_pt1 | contig 19292 bp, 16 predicted proteins | sample 811231 | NCBI WGS metagenome assembly MDTE01 (sample SAMN05326651, study PRJNA326480) | marine metagenome | isolation source: seawater | place: Indian Ocean: Red Sea | collected 2010 | reverse complement strand
GTGCTCATCTCCATGTTACTGGACAGGCCTGTTACACCGATGACATTAATATGCCTTCGAATACTCTGTTCGCTTACGTGGGCTTATCAAATGCAAGTCATGCAACAATTAAATCTCTGGATCTGGACGCGGTCCGCTCCGCACACGGGGTAGTAAGCGTAATTACTGCGGATGATATTCCGGGTTTAAAGGATATTGGGCCTGTGATGCCTGGAGATCCCCTAATTACTAAAAGCAGTGTTGAGTTCTACGGGCAGGTCCTGTTTGCTGTCGCGGCAACCAGTCAATCTGATGCGCGCCGTGCCGCTCGGCTCGCTCGGGTCGAATATGATCCGCTACCGGCGAATTTAGACATAGAAGCCGGTAGGAAAGCTGATAGCTATATAAGTCCAATGCATTGCCAACAAAAAGGTAATGTGGAGTTGGCGATTGACAATGCTCCATTTTCTCTAGAGGGCAAATTCGCTAGTGGTGGACAAGAACAAATGTATCTAGAGGGACAGGTTTCAATTGCGATACCTCAAGAAGATGGAAATATGCTTATTCATACATCGAGTCAAAATCCATCAGAGGGACAAAAACTCGTAGCGGAAGTCCTCGGAATTGACCATTCGCGAGTCACAGTTGAAGTACGACGTATGGGAGGAGGTTTCGGTGGGAAGGAAACTCATGCTAACCAATGGGCATGCCTTGCTGCCGTATTCGCCAATGAAACAAAAAGACCAGTTCGAATGCGCCTAGCGCGAGCAGATGATTTTTCATCCACAGGAAAGCGTCACCCGTTCGAGAGCCGATATCGCGTTGGTTTTGATAAGGAAGGCCGTATTCGAGGGCTCGACATAGATTTATATGGTGGATGCGGTATGTCAGCCGATTTATCGAACGCCATCGTTGATCGCGCGATGTTTCATATCGACAATTGCTATTACTTACCCGCAGTTCGGGTGCGTGGATATCGAGTAAAAACCCATACCGTATCGAATACTGCTTTTAGGGGGTTTGGTGGGCCTCAAGGCATTCTCGCTATTGAAAATGTAATCGAGCAGATCGCTACTGCTACTGGCATTGATCCGCTCAAAGTTAGGGAGCAAAACTTTTATACCGATGAAGGTAATCGAAACAGGACCCATTATGCCCAAACGATCGAACAGCACATTATAAAGCCCTTAGTAACGCGGCTTACCGAGACCAGCGACTATTATGAGAGACGAAAAGATATTAGAAATTTCAACGCTGAAAACGATGTGCTTAAACGGGGAATTTCATTAACCCCAGTAAAGTTCGGAATATCTTTCACAATGCAACATATGAATCAGGCCGGGGCGCTACTGCACATTTATACCGACGGAAGCATACAGCTGAATCACGGTGGAACAGAAATGGGTCAAGGACTGTATACTAAAGTTGCTCAAATTGTCGCCCGCGAATTTAGTGTGGAGCTGTCGAGAATAACCTGTACGGCTACTCGTACTGACAAAGTTCCGAATACTTCTCCAACCGCTGCATCCTCAGGATCCGACCTAAACGGTATGGCTGCTAGAGACGCGGCGACTAAGTTAAAAACACGTCTCTGCGACTTCGCTGAAAAGCACTTCTCTACGCCCCGCTCTTCAATAAGATTTGACAATGGACAGGTTTTGGTTGGGAAGAAAAAGTATCCCTTCGAAGATATCATTAAGTTGGCGTATCACCATCGAATTTCACTATCCGCCACTGGTTATTATAGAACGCCGAAGATCTACTACGACCGCAAAACAGCTACCGGACGTCCGTTCTTTTATTTTGCATACGGGGCCGCTGTTGCGGAAACCATCATAGACACGCTGTCGGGAGAGTATCGCGTTCTTAGGGTAGACATATGCCAAGATGTGGGTCAATCGCTAAATCCTGCGATCGACATTGGGCAAATCGAGGGGGGATTTGTTCAAGGAATGGGGTGGCTAACAACGGAAGAGCTCAAATGGGATCAGACTGGCCGACTAGCCTCTAATGGTCCCGCAACTTATAAAATACCAGCGGTCGGCGATACACCCTCAGAATTTAATGTTGAATTGTTTCCAAACAGCCCGAACACGGAGGCGACTATTTTTCACTCGAAAGCTGTTGGTGAGCCACCGCTTGTCCTTGGAATCTCAGTATGGACAGCAATACGTGATGCGATTTCTAGTATAGCTGAATATCGAATTAGCCCCGTTCTTGATGCTCCAGCAACACCAGAACAAGTACTAGCGGCCTGTGATGACCTTCGCAGTTCGAGGGCTTTGTGACCTCACAGATAAATACAGAAGCCGATTGGCTAGATACCTCTCTAAAGCTAAAGAAGAGCGGTATTGAATTTGTTCTCGTTACTGTGTTAGGCGCTCGAGGCTCCACACCAAGGGAAACAGAAACGAAAATGGTATTCACCGGTAAAGAAAGTTTCGGCTCAATTGGTGGTGGACATCTAGAGTTTAAGGCAGGAGAGATAGCCCAAGAAATGCTTTTAAGAACCGCTGACTCCCAGCGTATTGAGCATTTCAAACTAGGCCCAAGTCTTGGGCAGTGCTGCGGGGGAAGTTGTAGTATTTTGTTTGAAGTGTTCAGACCATTGCGAATGAATCTGGCACTCTTTGGCGCTGGGCACGTCGGTCAAACCCTAGTGGGAATTTTGCAGGCCCTACCTATCAACGTTTTTTGGATAGATAGTCGCATGACTACTATCAAACCAACCGCAGGACCAAACATAAAGATCATCGAGTCGGATGAACCCAAAGACGAAATAGCACACATGCCTGCCGATACCAGCTATTTGATAATGACTCACAACCATCAACTCGATTACGACATACTCTGCTCTGTCATAAACCGAGGAGATGGGGATTATATTGGAGTCATCGGCTCAGATACGAAATGGCGCAAATTTCAGGCGAGACTGGCACATCAAGGGTACAAGCCTGAGTCGTATGCCGAAGTTTTTTGTCCAGTAGGACTACAAGAGGTTACTGGTAAGCGGCCAATGGAAGTAGCAGTCTCAATCGCAGCACAATTAATTCAGCATCTTAATCATAAGTTAAACAAGGGCACTCAAAGAGGCCTTCACTGGAAAGTACTATCAGAAACATCACAACAGCTGTCGGAGTCCAATACTAATGCCAACTAATAACACCTTCGCCTTACGCAGTCGCCGAGTTATCTTAGACGATCAAGAGTGCGAAGCTACGATCGTTATCGATAATGGTCGCATCGCAAAAATAATGCACTTTGACGAAGAGCCAAACTGTGAAATTACAGATATCGGCGAAAAGGTGATTATGCCTGGAATAGTCGATACGCATGTACATATTAACGAACCAGGTAGAACAGAGTGGGAAGGTTTTGACACCGCCACTCAAGCAGCCGCAGCGGGAGGGATTACAACAGTCGTAGATATGCCACTAAACTGCACACCGGTAACGACCTCGGTAGATGCTTTGCATCAAAAGCTGGATTCGCTAAAGAGCCAGCTTTGGGTAGATTGCGGATTTTGGGGAGGGGTGGTTCCAGATAGCCTCGATGATTTAGAAGCATTGTGCCTAGCCGGAGTACTGGGTGCAAAATCTTTTACTATTCATTCGGGGATCGATGACTTCCCGCAGGTGGGCCCAGAAGAAATGCGCGTCGCAATCCCTATCCTTGCCAAGTATGGACTACCTTATCTAATACATGCGGAGTTAGATAAAAAAAACCAACCACCTGCAGAGATTGATCGGACATATCAAAGTTTTCTCGCGTCTCGGCCCCGGGAATGGGAGAATGACGCTATTGATCTCATCATTAGTCTTGCAAAAGAAGCAAAGGGTAATGGCCATCAGCCTCGTATGCATGTTGTGCACTTATCCTCCGCGGAGGCCCTCCCCGCCATTAAGGCCGCAAGAGAGAGCGGCATTATGATCACAGCCGAAACCTGTCCACATTACCTAACTCTATGGGCGGAAGCATGCCCGGACGGTGAAACTTTATTTAAATGCTGTCCACCGATTCGAGAAGACTCAAATCGAAACACATTGTGGGAAGGGCTACGCCAAAACGTCATCGACTTTGTCGTTTCGGATCACTCTCCGTGCACACCTGAGCTCAAACACATCCAGACGGGCGATCTGGACGCTGCATGGGGTGGTATATCATCGCTTCAGTTTGGACTTCCTCTAATTTGGACTGAGGCAAGCGCTAGAGGCTTAAGCCTGTCCGAAGTTAGCCGGTTGATGGCAACCGAGCCAGCAAAATTTGCAGGCCTAGGAGAAAAAAAAGGGCGTCTGGCAGAGGGTTACGACGCAGACCTTATAATTTTCGATGATAAGGCTTCCTTTGATATCACACCAAATATCATCAAATATCGCCACAAAATAACTCCTTACGCCGGTAAAAAGGTGCTGGGGACGGTGGAAACAACAATCCTACGTGGCAAAAGGATCTTTGATAACGGTAATATTCTTGGAGATCCCGTCGGTCAGCCTTTATTGAAATCTTGGAGCGATCCCAGATGACCACCCTCAGTGAGTTAAAACGTGAATTCGTGGACCTTTTAGAAGAACAATTGGGAGGTCGGGCCATATCTTGTTCTGATGATTGGTTTGCAGGTTGTGAAAACTTGGTAAAGAAAGCTGACCCTGTTTTTAAGGAAGGACATTTCGTCTCCACCGGTCAATGGATGGACGGATGGGAGTCTCGCAGGTCTTTTGGTCGATATGGCCGAGGAACCGATCATGATTGGTGTGTGCTAAGACTAGGGAGCCAAGGAACAATAAAATGGCTAAATATTGATACCACACATTTCCGTGGAAATGCACCAGAAGAAGCTGCGATTGATTATGCTTACCAACCCAAAGGTTCAGAACAAAACCTAGAGTGGGCCGAATTACTACCCAAGACATTAATTGAAGCAGATAGCCATAATCTATTAAAAATCGATAACGAAAATCATGCCACGCATGTGAGATTGCGTATTTACCCCGATGGCGGGGTGGCGCGCCTTCGAGCTTTCGGCGATGTCAAAGTTAACAAGTCGACTATTCTAGAAGGAGAGCTAGTCGACCTAGCGAGCATTCTGCTGGGCGGTAAGGGCGAGCAGTGCTCAAATGAATTCTACAGCTCTCCCAATAATCTTTTGATGCCAAAGCCAGGAATCAATATGGGCGATGGATGGGAAACCAAACGAAGAAGGGATAAGGAGAATGACTGGTGCATAATAAAACTGGGGATCCCCGGTGATGTGCGTAAAGCAATTGTAGACACAAGTCATTTTAAGGGAAATTATCCCGATTACTGCACCATAGAGGGTACCGTTTTACCTGGGGATGGCACAGATTTAGCGTTAGCAGCATGGGAGACTATTTTAGAAGCGACTCCGCTCCAGCCAGACCGAGAGCATATCTTTGTTGAGTCTGAACTTGCCTGTTCAAGAAAAAAATTTACGCATATTCGGCTGAATATCTTTCCTGATGGAGGAGTAAGCCGCCTTAGAATTATTGGGGCACCCGAATGGGATTTAGTCGAATGAGTATCGCAGACTTCAATCAATTTCTGCCAGAGAAAGCGTCAACTGTCTTGGCGCAATGCTGCACCAGTGAAAGATGGATAAAGCAACTGGTTTCTTCTCGGCCATTTCCAAACCAAGAAGCTCTGTTACAAAAAGCAGATGATATTTGGTGGAAACTAGAGGAAGAAGACTATCTAGAGGCTTTTAGAGGTCATCCAAAAATAGGTGACATGCAGTCCCTGAAAGAAAAATACTCAAGTACAAAAGCGCTTGCAGCGGATGAACAAAGTTCCTTAGCCGCTGCTTCAGAGTCTGTGCTGATCGATCTTATGCAAAAAAATGAGGAGTACGAAAAAAAATTTGGTTTTATTTTTATTGTCTGTGCAACTGGGAAATCAGCAGAGGAAATGCTTTCTATACTCTTATCCCGACTTTCTAATAATAGAGAAGAAGAGCTTACGAACGCTAGTGAGGAACAGCGTAAGATCTATCAACTGAGACTGGAGAAGCTGCTTTGAGTCATATCAGCACACATGTTCTAAATAACGCAATTGGAGAACCAGCAGTCGGATTAGCTATCGCCGTCTATTTCCAGAGAGAAGAGAAATGGGATCTAATAGCAACAGGCACTACAAACCAGGATGGACGTTTACCCGATCTTTATGAGCCAGAAGGAGGTATTCAGGCTGGTATTTATCGAATACGTTTCTCCACCGGGGATTACTTCTCAAGTTTAGGCGTAAAGCCCTTCTATCCTTGGGCGGAAGTAGTTTTCACGGCGGCTGAAGATCAGAGTTACCACATACCATTGCTCCTCTCTAATTTTGGTTATTCAACCTATCGGGGTAGCTAATGGCCGAAATACTGCTCGCTAAACAGCTAAATCAATCAGCCTTCGCTCCGTATGGCGATGTTATTTCCGTGGCAAGCTCGAAAAAAAAGTCAGTGATAAATCACGGCCTAACAGTTAAGTATAGTGATCTAGCCAAACCAGATGTCAATGATCAGGATGGTTGGCCAACTTTAAGTATATATCGTAGCGAGTCGATCAAGCTTCCGCTAAAAGTGCGGTTTATGGAGCGGCATCCGCTGGGTAGCCAAGCCTTTATGCCTCTCTCAGAATTTTCCTATCTTGTAGCCGTGGCACCCTGCGGGGAGTTGGATACAAAGGCGATTGAGGTATTTCTCGCCGCGCCTGGTCAAGGAATTAACTTTCGTAAAGGCACCTGGCATCACTTCTGTCTCGCACTGAAATCTGGAAGCGAATTTCTCGTCGTAGACAGGGGCGGTGCAGGCGATAATTGTGACGAAATAGAAATCCATGACGGTCCGGTAATTAAACTAGAGAACCACAAATGAACCAACAGGCATATCGTGGCAATATTCTGCACTTCCTCGATGACCCCGATAAAGTAGGAGAGCGCCAGAGCTACGAGTATTTTGAGGATGGACTGCTCATTATTGAAGGTGGGCGCATATCGGCGATGGGCGAAGCGTCGCAACTCCTCTCGAAAGTGCGAAAAGATGAGATTTCCAATTACGAAGGAAAATTAATGCTTCCAGGCCTAATTGATACACATACGCACTACCCTCAGACTGAAATGATAGCATCATACGGGGAACAATTATTAGAATGGCTTGAAACATACACCTTTCCTACAGAAGCCAAATTCAATGACACAACATATGCCTTAAAAATCGCAGAACTATTCCTGGATGAGCTGATTAAAAACGGCACAACAACTGCGCTCGTATTTCCAACCGTGCATCCTCAAAGTGTAGACGCCTTCTTTGAGCAGGCCGAAAGGAAAAACCTTCGAATGATCGCTGGTAAAGTTCTGATGGATCGCAACGCACCTGAAAACTTGAGGGATAATGCTGAGAGCGCGTATTCCGATAGCAAAGAGTTAATTGAAAAATGGCACAACCGCGGAAGACTTAAATATGCAGTGACACCCAGATTTGCTCCCACATCGAGCGAGGCGCAACTGAGGGCGGCTCGAGCCCTTCTGGAGGAGAACTCAGGAACTTATTTCCACACTCACCTATCGGAAAACCTTAATGAAATTAAATGGGTCAAAGAATTATTCCCTAATTGTAAGCACTACCTTGATTGTTATGATCAACTTGGCCTCCTTCAAGAGCGGAGTATATTCGCCCACTGCATCCATCTAGAAGACAGTGAATGGTCGCGCCTGAAAGAAACGAGAAGTAACATATCACACTGTCCGACATCGAACTTATTTTTAGGTAGTGGGCTATTCAGCTTAAAACGAGCTACTACAGAGGATATAAATATTGGCTTGGGCACTGATGTGGGGGCCGGAAACACATTCTCACTATTCAAGGTGATGGCTGATGCGTATAAGGTCCAACAACTTAATCAAAACCTATTCTCCGCATTTAAGGCGCTTTACTTGGCCACTCTTGGTGGGGCTCGCTGTCTAAAGTTGGACGACGTTATCGGTAATTTCCTTCCGGGGAAAGAAGCTGACTTTATAGTAATAGATAAGAAACCAAATGATTTTCTCGCCTTTCGAATGAAGCAATGTACTACTTTATTAGAGGAAATATTTACGCTCATTATGTTGGGAGACGATCGTTGCATCCACGCGACCTATATCGCAGGTGAAGTCGCGCAACTAAGAACACAAAATCAGGAGAGATAAGAAAACATATGGAAAGCTACTTCATGGATTGGTTAGAGATGCTTTTCCGCTGGATACACGTCATAGCTGGTATCGCATGGATAGGAGCTTCATTCTACTTCATCTGGCTCGATAATCATCTTGAATCACCTCCCCAGTGGAAAAGTGATAAAGGTATAAAGGGGGATCTTTGGGCCATCCACGGCGGAGGTATTTATGAAGTTGCCAAATACCAACTTGCGCCGGAAAAAATGCCAGAGACGTTACATTGGTTCAAATGGGAAGCTTATACCACTTGGCTCACTGGCGTTATCCTGCTGATATTGATGTTCTATTTAGGCGCGGACGCCTACCTGATTGACCCGCGCGTTGCTGATCTCACTCCAGTCCAAGCTACTTGTATCGGGATAGGTCTAATAATTTTCGGTTGGGTTGTTTACGAGAGCTTGTGTGCTATCCCAATACTAGCCCGTAATAACTATTTGCTATCGTTCTTCCTACTTCTTATGGTGATGGGTCTCTCCTACACATTCACTCACCTTTTCAGTGGACGAGGTGCTTTTATCCACGTAGGTGCAGTGATCGGAACAATAATGGCTGGTAATGTTTTTCGAGTCATCATTCCCTCACAAAAAGCTTTAGTAAGTGCAATTGAGTCCGGTCAAGCACCTCTGGCGAGCTGGGGTCAAAAAGCGAAACTACGCTCGACACATAATAACTACTTCACGTTGCCTCTGGTTTTTATCATGATAAGTAATCATTACCCAATGACGTATTCAGGTGAAAATAGTTGGCTGGTACTAATTGCTATTATTGGGATAACCGCTTTCGCTCGCCACTATTTTAATCTAAGGCACAGAGGTATCAATCAACCCCTGATTTTAGTCGTAAGTTTCTTCGCGGCTATCTTTCTAGCATGGTTCATTGCCCCTACTCCCCCTTCTTCGGAAAATGCAATCACCCAAGAAGCATCAGAAGTGAAGCAAATTAACGTCTCACAAGTACAAAGCATCCTCAGAGAGCGCTGTGCAAGTTGTCACTCCCGAGCTCCCACAGATGACGTATTTATCGTCTCACCAGCGGGAGTAATGCTGGAGTCTCTCAGCGATATGCAAAGGTGGGCAAACAGAATCAAAGCAAGATCAGTCGATACACATAATATGCCGTTCCTTAACAAAACGGGAATGACGCCTGAAGAGCGCCTTTTAGTAGGTCATTGGATCGACGCAGGGGCCCCAAGCGAATGAGTACCTCCAGTACACCAAGACCAATACGTTCGGGTCGTATCCGCCGCAGTAATGAAACTCTCATTCTCATAGCTGCAGAGCAAGAGTTTGCGCGACGAGGATTTGATGGAGCATCTATCGGAAGGATCGCCAATAGCGCGGGAGTTGCTCGAGCCAATGTACATTACTACTTTAAATCAAGAGAAAATCTTTACCTTCGTGTTCTGGACGATATAGTAGATCGTTGGAACCAGTCATTTCCAGAAAATTCCTCTCTGGAAGAGCCTTACGCGATCATTAAACAGTATATAGCGGCTAAGCTAGAATTCTCTCGTCACAACCCTGCTGCTTCAAAAATTTTTGCGGGAGAAATATTACGTGGAGCCCCGCTTATGGGCGGCCGTCTTAAGGGCATTTACAGTGACTGGCTTCAGTCTAAAGTCGGGGTACTCCGATCTTGGATGCAAGAAGGAAAGATGGACAGCCTAGACCCATACCATGTAATTTTTATGATTTGGAGCAGTACCCAACATTATGCGGACTTCGATTTCCAAGTGAAAACTGCCCTAAAAATACAAGAATACTCCGAAGACGATTTCGAGAAAATATCCGAAACACTTACGCATATTATACTCAAAGGTTGTGGCCTTACTCCTCAGTAAGATGCTCTCTAATAATTTCGTAGAGAGCTGGACGATTGTCTTTAATCTCTTCAACTGTTAGCCCCTCTAAAGAATGAGGATACTTGAGCCAGGCCGTTGTTTCATGAAGATAGTAGTCTGGTAGCACATCTACCAAGCGGCGGGATGGCTTGTAGTAGGGAGTTGCCACCTTGATTTCTCGGGGAGTATTTCGACGGGCCTTTTCGCGAAGGTGTTCGATTACAGCTTTAACAGTAAACCCTGTATCGAAGACATCGTCCACTATCAGTAATCTGTCCTCAGAAGTTATATTTTTTATAAGGTAACCCATACCATGCACACGAATATTAGAGGAACGAGTGTCAATATCCTCGGAGTAAGAAGAGGTTCTTATTGCGATATGATCAGTTTTAATTCCTGAGTAGGCCAGCATTTCCTGGACAGCGATACCAATAGGTACGCCCCCTCGCCAGATAGCTATGATAAATGATGGCCTATATCCACTGGCTACGACTTCAGCACCAAGGATGAAAGAGTCCTCCAACAACTGCTGCGCGCTCAAATATTGTTTCTCTACCATTACGTGATGAGTTTCTCCTCCGCTCAGGCCATAGTATAGTGGGAGTTATCTCGAAAGTAAGGGTTCCCAGTGGATAAAGAGCTTAAAAAGTATCTTTACATCGATGAAGAGTCATTGCTCAACGATTCCTTTCGTCTAGCTGTAAACATATATGAAAGTGGGTTCAAACCAGATTTTATTGTCGCCATCTGGCGAGGTGGCGCAACAGTAGGGATCTATGTCCAAGAATGCTTGCAAGCACTAGGATTACAAACCGACCACATTGCTATAAGAACTTCTTATCAAGGCATGGAGAATTATCAGGCGACAATGTCCAATCCACAAACTATACGAGTACATGGGCTTCAATACCTTTATGAAAACCTGAATTACGAGCATAGTTTACTTATCGTGGATGACGTTTTCAGCTCGGGCTATAACATTGAAGCCGTAATAAATAGGCTAGAAACCAAGAGTAAACGCAATATGCCGAGAGATTATAGAATCGCAACTCCGTTCTACAAACCCTCCTTTAATAAGACAAAGCGTAAACCCGATTACTTTTTGCACGAAATAAATGATTGGTTAGTCTTACCTTATGAGCTGACAGGATTATCTAAAGACGAATTAGAAAAATATAAGTCCTGGACCCTGCCTATCCTCGATAAAATTAGCCCCTAAGGTAAACCTGCCAGGATCCTCAAAAAAAAACCTATAATCATAGGCTTTTCCTACTGCATTTATGTATGATCCATATTAGGGCGTTATACTTTTGTCCTAGCATTAAAATAGTGCGTAATAACAATTTGCGAAGCGTTTCTATGTACCTGTTAACTCAAAGCAGTCCGGGATCTCGCACTTATGTTTTAAAACATGTAACTCAAATTAATTTTAAAGATCACAAAATGCGTGAGGAGCATTCCTAATGAAGAATACCTATCGGAGTCTCAGACTATTAGGGCTAATTATTATGTTTGTAATATCTTTTGGAGCAATTTCTCAAGGCATGGTAATGGAAGAGGTTGTTGTAACAGCCGAGAAGCGGGCGGAAAGTCTGCAAGATGTCTCAAAGGCTATTACCGCCATAAGCAGCGCAGACATTGAAACAAAGAACTTGGTTGATTTTGTGGGTCTTAGTGCTATCGCACCAGGAGTTACCGTCGCAAAAAATGAGGGCTACAAGACTATAATATCAATTAGAGGCGTTGGCGATGAAACCAACCAGAATGCAATTGCGGCACCCTCGGTCGCACTGCATATGGATGGGATTTTTGTTGCTTCAAAATTTTCTCTGCGAACCGATTTCATAGACCTAGACCGCATTGAGGTCTTACGAGGACCACAGGGTACGCTGTTCGGGCAGAATTCGACTGGTGGGACTGTGAACGTCATAAGTAAGGAGCCCTCCCTTGAGGAGTTTATGGGGAAAGCGGACCTAACTCTTGGCAATTACGGACTCATTAAAGCTAGAGGAGGACTGAACATACCTCTTTCACATTCTGTAGCAACTCGATTATCTCTCGTTAAAACAGAACGCGAGGGGTTTTCAGAAAACTTACTTAATGGGCAAGATTTAGATGATGCAAGTCATCTCAGTCTTCGAAGCGATTGGTTATTTGATTTAGGAGAAAAGGCAAGCCTAAGAATCTTTGGTCAATATTTCGATGCAGATAATAATGGGGCGGCTATGAAAGGAATCGACGATAGCACTCCTAACGTACGCGAACTTCGTCAGGACTCTGCGTCAGACTATAAGTTGAGCTCAAAGATAATCGGGGGCATCTATCAGATCGATCTTGATGCTGTAACATTGAAATTACTTGCCAGTACTCAGGAAGACGATATTTACGTAGTGAGAGATAATGATAGACATGCTTACGGAGATATTCATCAAGATGGTCCATTAGCAGGATTACCATACATTGGTGCCGAATTTCGACCGGAGACCTCTTTAGTCGAGACTAAAACTTTTGAAATTAACCTTTTATCAAATGAACCTGCATTCGGCGCAGTGGATTGGATTTTAGGTGCTCTGTACTTTGAGCATGAAATAGAAAACCATATCTATGAAGTAAAAGATGTGAATAACGTCAAAGCTATAGCAGACATGGATGGACAATTTACTCCATATGTTCATGCGCCAATCTGCGCCACAAGTCCGTTTGAAGGAATTTGCTTCGCTGCCTTTGGTGCAGAAATTGGTTTCGTATCTGATGCCTTCCCCGCTAGAGAATCCGAGTCTATTTATGGTCAAGCTACATTCAACCTCTTAGAAAACTTACGTGCAGTAGCAGGGTTGAGGTATACAGAAGATAATTTTTCTAGTGATGTCACAAATTTTTTCGGTTTACAGACCTATTTAATTGAGGATGAGATTAGCGAAACAACGGGACGAGTTGCCCTAGAAATTGATTTGAAACCAGAGACGATGGCTTATGTCTCATATACACGAGGATTTAAACCTGGTGGAAGTAATTTAACGTTTGGTTTCCCAGAAGAGGATGAACAAAATTTTGGAGCTCAACCAGCGCCCCAGCTAGTTTTTCCCCTATTTGAAAGCGAAACGATAGACGCATTTGAGTTAGGACTAAAAACAGACTTCATGGAGGGAAGGTTTAGGGCTAATCTCTCCGCCTTTGCCTACGATTATGAATCATTACAGTTCCAGTCCACTGATCCTGATGTTTATAGGGGCGGAGTTGCAAATATCCCAAACTCCGAAATGAGTGGATTCGAGCTGGAGATCAAAGGCTTCCTTTCAGATTCCTGGTCAGTAGATCTTCGAGCGGCCTTCCTGGATACAGAAATAACTTCATCTTATGAAGCTCTCGATAATGTAAAAGCAGAGCTATACTTTTTCGGTGAGGAGCCTGCCAGATATGCCCTAAGAGAGAATCTAAAAGGAAATAAGCTCGCTAAAAGCCCAGAATGGACTGCTAATCTAAGTATTCAATACCAAGATCAGACTGAATTGGGATATCTAACCGCGACTGCTGAACTTATTCATCGGGGAGAATTTCAACAAAGAGTATTTAATAATCCCTTCGTGGATACAGTAGAGTCTTACTCGGTGATAAATTTAACTGCTAGTCTCGATCTCCCTGGTGACACAATCGGTATAGATCTTATGCTACTTAATGCAACCGATAAGTCTGGTATGAACTCCAGTATGACAGATGTGTTCGGTGTTGCGGGGACCGGTATAGAATATATTGCTCCTAGACAATTTATGGGTAGGCTTAGCTACGATTTTTGAGCAATATGTGCGTTAGTAACAATTGGTGAAGTTTCCAATAATTTGAGGAGACTTCACCGAGAGAAGTGTTAAGCTAGATATAGTTGCTTTTAAATGATTGAGTCGTAACCAATAGAGAAAGAGGTGAACTTATCTCGTGACTTATTGCCTAGCAATTGCCTTAGAAGAAGGCCTCATATTTTGCTCAGATTCCAGGACTAATGCCGGTCCCGACCAGGTCACTTCATATAGTAAGATGCATCGTTTTTCGTTCCCCGGTGAAAGGAAGCTATTCCTTCTCACCGCTGGTAACTTAGCTACCACGCAAGCTGTCATAACGCAACTGCATCGTGATACCGAGCAAAATTTGCAACCGTTAATAAGAACATCTAATTATGTAGGCGATATTGCGGACTACATAGGGTCTTTGCTGGTCCTAGAAAAGAACAAGTATACGGATACTAGTGGTCCTGATGCCGGGATCGATGCCGGGGCGACATTCATTTTGGGAGGTCAAATAAAGGGACAGCCGCCTGAACTGTATTTAATTTATCCTGAAGGTAACCATATCACCGCATCTCAGACCCATCCTTACCTGCAAATTGGCGAAGTCAAATACGGAAAACCAATTCTAGACAGAATTATTAAGCCTGATACCCCAATGGAAACGGCATTAAGATGTGCCATTGTTTCTCTCGATAGCACCATGCGTTCCAATTCAACCGTCGGTCCCCCATTGGAATGTCTTGCTTATAAAAAAGACAACCTAGCCTCCGAGGAAAGTTACGCAAAGCTCAGTGAAAATGATACTTATCTGGTAGCTATCCGAGAAAGTTGGGAAAAAAATATTAGGGAAGCGGTAGAAGACTTACCGGATTTCGAGACTTATTTCTCAAATAATTAATAACCTGTTCCACAAACTCTAACTTCGCCTCCACTTTGGAGTTGATTACGAAAGGATAAATATCGCTCATTCCCATGCTTCTGTTCATTTCGTTCAGAGCAACGCTCAACTGACGCCAATGTGAGATTTTGTCTTGGAGGCTCAAAATATTTGGATTTTCCACTGCCAATCCAAAATGAAAGGCAGTATCAAGAGCGTCATAGATATGTAAATAATGGCTCCAGGTTTCAGCCCAATCTTCCATGGGATGGGCACTGGCGTAGGCAGTTATGAAGCATTCCGACCAATTAGCATCTGGCCCAGAGTCGTAAAACTGTGCAAGGGAGTTGTTGTAGTCTAAACTAGTGGATCCAAATTTTTGCTCAAACTTCGAATGTAACATCTGGTCGCCTTTGATACATTGAAAAAAGTGGTGACCAATCTCGTGTCTCATGTGTCCCAAAACGGTTCTATACACTTCGTTTGATGCTTGTTGCTGCGCAACCCGAGAAAGAGGCTCTGCCTCGAGAGTATTGATAGTAATAACACCGCCTGCATAACCCGTTGTTACGAAAGTTGCCTCCTCCTCCGGTCCATCACGAAAGTCCTCAAGAAAGTCGAATAAGAAACCTTCGTCAGGACAATCCCAAAAGTTATTACAGGGTATCTCCAAAGTAATTAGGTTAATAAGTAAGTGTCTCTTATTTAGTTCTAGGACACGCCAAAGCCGAGTATTATTGGGACGGCTGAGGTTAGGTATATATCTGTTGAATTGACAGGCGAAACAAAGTTTTGATTCAGCGTGACTAGGCCTTAGCCAGTTACACACATTATAGTAAATACCATTCTCGCAAAGATCCCATGACACTTGTCCCTCTAAACTACTCACTTTATTGCTAACTCGATCGATCGGATGAAACCTTAGTGTTGTTGGGTTGAAAGCAATTTTTGTTTGACACGCTTTACATTCATTACTATCAAAAAAAACTGGGGCGCCGCAGGTACAAAAAAATTTAATCATTGTTTAACGCATAGATCGCTGGAACCAGCATGATCTAAAGTCATCATCAAGCATAATCAGTGACGATTGCAGGCTATCGATAAAAAGATTTAAGCCTTCACGGCTTTTTCTATCGGAGTTAAAACGTCTGAGGCGACGCCGAATACGATCCACGGAGTTTACCGTATCGTCTCCACCAGGCAACAGACCAATGTAACGCCGCAATTCATTTAAACAAAAGAATACCGAGCGAGGGAAATTCTTAGATTTGAAAACAAAATCAATGAAGGAATCTTTATCTACTATCGGGCCTATTTCACGTCGATAAGCGCTCCTCCCCGAGAGTGCCTGAAGTAACGCGCCCCATAATAGGGGATCGATGGCAAAAAACTCACCTTCCCGATCTAATACATCGCCAGCACCAACATTGACGATACGCGCAGTCATATCAGCCCTCTCAATGAACTGGCCCAACTTATAAAACCCATATGTATTATCTCGAGAAGCTGTGCTTTGCATTAGACCAGCGAAAGCGCGACAGGTTTGGATTATTTCTTCTAAATACAGCAGTCGGTTACGACGCGAGGTGGCAGCACTTCTATTACCTATCGTATATAGGTGTAACTCATTAATATGCTCCCACGCTTCTTCCGGGAAGACATCTCGCGTTATTCGCACATTCTCTCGAGCCTGATTTATTGAAAAAGGAATACTGCATGACGCATGTTCTTTACCCATCAGTAAGCTATGGACATTTTTTTCAGTTTCTTTGCGAAATATCTTATAGAACTGGTCTTTCGCCTCTAGGATATCTACGAGGACTGACCATGAAGGCTCTGAACCAACGGGGATATCCATAATTAGATGGTTATAGCTTCTAACCAATCGAGCAACATTTTCTACTCTTTCAAGGTAACGGGCAGCCCAATAAACCGACTCGGCAACTCGCGATAACATAATTAGCTATCCGCCTCGATGATCCACGTATCTTTACTGCCACCACCTTGAGAAGAATTCACGACGAGCGAGCCTTCTCGCAACGCTACTCGCGTTAGCCCTCCCGAGGTAACCCAAGTCTTTTTACCCTTTAATATGAAGGGTCTCAGGTCAAGGTGGCGGGGCTGTATAGATTCATCGATTAAAGTTGGAGCAGTAGATAAAGTTAAGGTTGGTTGTGCAATATAATTTTCAGGATCAGCCTCGATGAGTGAGGCGAATCGACTACATTCTGAGGCCGTGCTATGAGGTCCTACCAAAATACCATACCCACCAGACTCATTTACCGGCTTAACAACAAGCTTAGTGATGTTGTTTAGTACGTAATCAAGATCGGGCTTATTACGACAAAGGTACGTTTTAACATTTGGTAGGAGGGGCTCCTCTTTCAAGTAGTAGCGAATCATTGCAGGAACAAACGCGTAAATAGCTTTATCGTCTGCAACACCTGCGCCCGGGGCATTTGCGAGCGCTACCTTACCGGCTTTCCATGATCGCATTAGACCAGGGACGCCCAATACAGATTCTTTTTTAAAGACCTCTGGATCCAAGAAGTCATCATTAATCCGGCGATAGATTACATCGACGCGCTGTTCTTTTTCGACCGTATGCATGAAAACTTCATTATCATCTGTTACGAATAAGTCGCCCGCCTCTACAAGCTCTACCCCCATACCTTGGGCTAGATAAGCATGCTCATAGTAGGCCGAATTAAATATCCCAGGGGTTAATACCACCACACAAGGTTTTCTACGATCGCCTGGAGCAAGAGAAACCAGCGTTTGAAATAGGTTACTGCAATAATCATCTACTGGAAGGATACTCTGATTGGCGAAGAGCTCTGGTAAAGTACGTTTCGCTATCTCGCGGTTTTCAATCATGTAAGAAACCCCAGAGGGGACACGTAAATTATCTTCAAGCACGTGAAATGTCCCTCTTTGATCTCGCACCAGATCAGTGCCACAAATATGGGCCCATGCTTCGAATTTAGGCACTACATTAAAGCACGCCTTTTGGTAATTTGGAGATTCAAGTACTAAATCGGGAGGGACCACATCCTCCGCCAATATCCGTCTTCGGTTGTACACGTCATGAATAAATTTATTGAGCGCCCTTGACCTTTGAGCTAAACCCCTACTAATTCTCTTCCATTCTGCTGCAGATATGACTCTTGGAATTACATCAACTGGCCAAGAACGGTCGATATTAGAGCCATTCGAGTATACAGTGAAGCTAATTCCCATTTCCTTCACAGCCAACTCCGCTGCATCACGATAGCGTTTCATGACATCTGGCGATTTACTCCTCAGCCATCGGACTATCCGCGAGGCCCCTCGGCGGGCATAACCCTTCTTTGTCAGCAAGTCATCGTAATTTGTTCTTGGTGTATAAAGCTTCAAAGGATTGCAACCATCCCTTTTTCAAAAAGACTGCCATTCATTACAAAAGGAAATGAAACCATCAAGCTACAAAGACGGTCTGCATGTCCACTCACAACCAACCTATAAAATAAAGCCTGTAACCAAGTGGGAAGCATTAATCGTGCCGGTATCGCAAATTTGGCGGCTAAAGTCGGACGGGACTTCAACCTCGAATGTTCTTGGCTAACTATCGTTAATGCACGGAATTAAGATAAAATCATAGTATAAGAGGATGGGTTTGAGAGCTTTTCATTTCATTGTCTTGTTGAAACCTATTTGAGAAGCGCAAAAACTGGTATATTTCTTTATACTCAATCTACGCGGGAATAGCTCAGTTGGTAGAGCACGACCTTGCCAAGGTCGGGGTCGCGAGTTCGAATCTCGTTTCCCGCTCCAGAATCATTAAGAAACTTTAGACAACTAGGTTTACCGGCGATTGCATAGCGTGGTTCAAACTTACTGGAACGCAGGATGTTGTTCGTAAGACCACAGTATTAACGAACTGAAACCCTGACGATTTCAAGGTGGTCATCTTAAAAAATGGAGTAGTGATCGATTCAGGAGATCCAGTTTCTGTGATGAGGGAAGAATTGCTATCGTCAGTATATGGACTTCCTATAACGGTTGATCCTCATTCGAAATTAATTACTTATTACTAACTTATGAAAAATAACCTTACCCCATATGACGCGGAGGCTGCTTTTCTCTTTAGGTCTGAGAGCACAGGGATCCTATCCACGGTCTCAAAAAAAGTTAAGGGGTATCCCTTTGGTAGCTTAGTAACCTACGTATCAGGTAAAAATAGAGTCGTTTTTTTTTATGCAAGCGACTTGGCAGAGCACACTAAAAATTTTTTGCATAACTCAAAGGCTTCACTAACAGTCACGAAAGTAAAAGCAAAGCCAGATCAGCAGAACAGCCAGCGTCTCACTCTAATGGGCGATATCAACAGATTAGCTCGCAGCGACTTAAGTGAGTGCACCACACGATTTTCCAAATTTTTTCCAGAAAGTCAGCAATATCAATTCATGCACGATTTCAGTTTTTATAGACTCGATGTCAAAGAAGCAAGATGGATTGGAGGTTTTGGTGAAATAGCATGGCTTGGTCGCAAGAACTGGGGGACTCTAGAGTTAGACTGGAGTAGCGCTGAAGCAGCTATGATTAATCACATGAACGATGATCATTC
>MDTE01091014.1_pt1 | contig 19297 bp, 14 predicted proteins | sample 811231 | NCBI WGS metagenome assembly MDTE01 (sample SAMN05326651, study PRJNA326480) | marine metagenome | isolation source: seawater | place: Indian Ocean: Red Sea | collected 2010 | reverse complement strand
TCGCCCGCCGCGAGCTGGACGCCGCACTTGCGAACATTCCGATAGTGGAAGGGCTCGGTGCGACCCAGATTTATCTGGCTCCCGAAATGGCCAAGGTGTTCGAAAGCGTCAAGGAGATCGCCGACAAGGCGGGCGACAGCTTCGTCACCGCCGAGTGGTTGCTACTGGCGCTGAGCATGGCGACCGGTACGCCGTCGGCCGACGCGCTGGCGAAGGCCGGGGTCAACCCGCAATTGCTGAACGGTGCGATCGAACAGATCCGTATGGGCCGCAGGGCGGATAGCGCTACAGCAGAGGATTTCTACGATGCGCTGAAAAAATATGCGACCGACCTGACTGAACGCGTCCGTGAAGGAAAGATTGATCCCGTGATCGGGCGGGACGAAGAAATTCGCCGCACCGTGCAGGTCCTGTCCCGGCGTACCAAGAACAATCCGGTTCTGATCGGCGAGCCCGGCGTCGGCAAGACGGCGATTGCCGAAGGCCTTGCCCAGCGCATCGTTAACGGTGACGTGCCGGAAAGCCTGCGCCGCAAGAAGTTGATGTCTCTCGATCTCGGTGCGCTCGTCGCCGGGGCGAAATTCCGCGGCGAATTTGAAGAGCGCCTGAAAGCCGTCCTGCAGGAGATCACCGCCGAAGACGGCGAGATTATCTTGTTCATCGACGAGCTGCACACGCTGATCGGCGCCGGCGCCTCGGAGGGCGCGATGGATGCGTCAAATATGCTGAAACCGGCGCTGGCGCGCGGTGAGCTGCACTGTATCGGCGCGACCACACTGGACGAATACCGTAAGCATATCGAAAAGGATGCGGCCTTGGCGCGCCGGTTCCAAACCGTGCTGGTCCAGGAACCGACCGTCGAAGACACCATTTCGATCCTGAGGGGTCTCAAGGAAAAGTACGAGGTTCATCACGGCGTGCGCATCACCGACGGTGCCATCGTATCGGCGGCGACCCTGTCGAACCGTTATATCACGGACCGGTTTCTGCCGGACAAGGCAATCGATCTGATCGACGAGGCGTCGTCGCGGCTGCGCATGGTCGTGGATTCAAAGCCCGAGAAAATCGACGAGCTCGACCGGCGGATCATCCAGCTCAAGATCGAGCGCGAAGCGCTTAATAAGGAATCCGACAAGGGGTCGCGCGAACGGCTCGAAAAACTGGAAGAGGAACTTGCCGAACTCGAAGACAAATCGGCCGAGCTGACCGAAATTTGGCAGTCTGAAAAGGAAACTCTGGCAGATTTCCAGAAGGTTAAGGAAGAGCTGGAAAGCGCCCGTACGGCTCTCGAACGCGCCCAGCGCGATGGCGATTTGGCGAAGGCCGGCGAGCTTGCCTACGGAATTATTCCAGATCTGGAAAAGAAGCTGGCGGATGCCGCCGAACATGATGGTGGGGACACCCGAATGCTCGATGAAGAGGTCACCGACGGTGATATCGCGTCGGTCGTTTCCCGGTGGACGGGAATCCCGGTCGACAAGATGCTGGAAGGCGAACGCGAAAAGCTGCTGCGTATGGAGCAGGTGTTGAGCGGTCGGGTCATTGGCCAGGACGAAGCTGTGGTTGCCGTCAGCAACGCGGTGCGCCGCGCGCGGGCTGGACTCCAGGATCCCAATCGGCCGCTCGGCTCGTTCCTATTTCTGGGACCCACCGGCGTCGGCAAGACCGAGCTAACCAAGGCGCTGGCGGCCTTCCTGTTCGACGACGAAACCGCGATGCAGCGGCTCGACATGTCGGAATACATGGAGAAGCACTCCGTCGCACGCTTGATCGGAGCGCCGCCCGGCTATGTCGGGTACGAGGAAGGTGGTGCCCTTACCGAAGGCGTGCGCCGACGGCCTTATCAGGTCGTCCTGTTCGACGAGGTCGAAAAGGCGCATCCCGACGTTTTCAACGCCCTGCTGCAGGTGCTGGACGACGGACGCCTGACGGACGGGCAGGGCCGAACGGTCGATTTTCGCAATACCCTGATTATCCTGACGGCGAACCTCGGCGGCGAGGTGCTGGCCAACCAAAGCGAGGGCGAAAGCGTAGATGAAGTGCGCGAGCAGGTGATGGATATCGTCCGCGGCGCGTTCCGGCCGGAGTTTCTCAACCGGTTGGACGAAACGTTGCTGTTCCACAGGCTGTCGCGCGAACACATGACGGGTATCGTTGATATCCAGCTCGGTCGTCTGCGGGCGATGCTGGTGGATCGCAAGATCTCGCTGGATCTGGACGAGGCAGCACTCGCCTGGCTAGCTAATGAGGGCTATGACCCGGTCTACGGGGCCCGCCCGCTGAAACGCGTGATCCAGCGCAGCCTGCAGAACGTGCTTGCTACAAAGATACTGGAGGGTAGCATCGAAGATGGCGATACGGTGACGGTGAGTGCCAGCGATGGCGGATTGCTCATCAACGGCGCCGCCATGGAGCAAATCGTGGCGGAGTAATGCACAACTGGTGGACACGAGTGTCTTCGCCGGGTTTTGATCCCGTTTTCAACTCCACTTCGTCGAGTAAGGAGAGCGGCACTCCTTTCTTTCGGCAAGCGCGCGATGAAATGGGCATTAATACGAATCTAGTCCCGGCTCTAATCGCGAAGGCGGTTTCCGCTATAACGGTCATCGCACCGTTATTGGATACTGTAAAGCGGCTAAGGAGAGAGTTTACGCTTGATATACAGCCTGAAGCTACCGATAAGAAACTTCTGCAGTGTCCCGAGTGGCGGTTTCCAACGATCAAGACGTTGAACTATCAAATTGCAGGTTTTGAAGAGGACGAGTTGCGACAAGTCTTGATCCGCGCGGGTGTGGTTCGGTCCGCTGATCCCTGAGGCATCGAAACTTCGGGGTTTGCTCGAACGGGTGGAGAGTCTTCTGAGAGCCGAATACGGTACCAGCGAAAACTAGGATATATGCTGGCTAAAGCCATGTTGATTACTTAGGCAGCGGTTTAACTGGAACTCTGAATGTGTCTGCGGAGCTGGACGATCGGCCGGCGCCGGCGCTCGATGTCTTTTGGGTCGCCAAACTCAGCGTTGCGTGATCGCAGTTTTTTTCTGGAGGTTCGCGATTAGCGTCGCAATATTGGCGCGCTTCCCCTCGAACCGCGCCAAATCCTTGCGGCCGAGTTTGATACCAGACGGCATCTTGATGGTCAGTGGGTTGACCTGTCGTCCCCCGGCCAGGATTTCGTAATGCAGGTGCGGGCCTGACGAGCGGCCCGTGCTACCTACATAACCGATCACCTGGCCCTGTTTAACCCGGCTGCCCTGGGTCACCCCTTTTCTGAAGCGGCTCATGTGTGCATAGGCGGAGTTGAAACCGCCCGCATGGCGGATGCGGATATACTTCCCGTATCCGCTCTTGCGCCCGCGAAAGGCGATGACGCCATCGCCGGCCGCGTAAATGGGCGTGCCCGTCGGCGCGGCGAAATCGACGCCGCGATGCATTTTAGTGTACCCAAGTATCGGATGGCGGCGCTTACCAAAGCGCGAAGACAGTCGGGCGCCGTCGATCGGCGTGCGCAACAGCGGGCGTTTTGCGCTGCGGCCGGTATCGTCGAAGTAATCCGTTTTGCCGGGCCGGAGTTCGAAACGGTAAAGCGGTTTCGCAGCTCCGGACAGGATCATTCGTGCGTAAATAACCTCACCATGGCGGACGACATGGCCGTCGTCGTCCAAGAAGCGTTCATAGGCGACCTCGAAAGAGTCGCCTTTCTGAATTTCGCGCTGGAAATCGACATCCCAACTGTAGATCCGGACCAGTTCCGCCAGCACCGAGAGCGGCACATTCTGGCGCGCCGCCGACTTGTATAGACTGGAATTGATGGTCCCCCCGGCGAAGCTAATCTTGCGGGTCAGGTTTCGCTTGGTTTCGAACGCCCGGAATGATGTTGCTTCGTCGCGCCGCACTGCGACCTTGCGGACGACGCTGGGATCCAGTTGCATCTCCTTCAGATTGTCGTCCGGGGCAAAAGTCAGATGGACGCGTTGCCCGACACGGAGATCCCTCGGGTCGTATACCGCCCTGAGTGCACTGACTGCGTCATGCGCATCTTCGCGGGCGATCCCCGCCGACAGCATTATCGACATCAATGTGTCACCGTTGCGCACTTTTAGGCTGCGTTTTTTCTCAGGTACGGGGTCAGGGTTGCTGGCTGATGGCGTGATCGAGGCGACTATCGTCTCTATCGGTTGTTCAAGTGCCGGCGCGGTCTGAACATCGGTTTCCCCGACAGCAGTCATTGGTTCGCTGAACGCCGGCATTCCGTCGGCGTCTGGTCCTGTCATGGCTCCAATGAACAATCCCGTCACCAGGACGCTCAAGGCGATCTGCAGCGGTGCGAAGCCTTTACGCCCGATATACGAAAAGTAGTCAGGACGTGTGCTTTGCGACGAAAAAAACGACACTCGGGCCTTCCGGAAAACTGTATAACGCAGATTAAACAAAGCTTTTTAAAGCTTAACGCATCATTGCCCAACTGTCTAGAAAGACGTTCAATATCAATGCCTTTCGCCTTATTTCTAACATGTCGGCGCACCTGTTCTCGCTGTCGGAGTAGCCGGGTCTCTTGACCTCCTGAGATGTGCCCTAAATACTTTCTCCGACGTTTGGCCAAAAACAGTGCTCCAGGGAGAGTTATCTTGTTCCGCTCGGTTGATAGCTTCCTGCGACCGCAGACAATCGCCATTGTCGGTGCGTCCGAGACAGGCGGCGCTGGTTGGCCGAAAGGGCTCTACGAAAATTTCAAACACGAGGATTTTCCCGCGCGGGTCTATCTCGTGAATCCGCGGCGCGATGAGTTGTGGGGACGGAAGGTCTATCCCGACTTCGCATCTCTACCGGAAAAGATAGATCTTGCCGTTGTCATAATTCCCGCCGAGGCGATCCCCGGTGTATTGGCCGAGGCGGCGGAGGCCGGTTTGCGCAACGCGCTGATTTACGCGTCGCGGTTCGGCGAGGGCGGCGACGACGTCGGCGCAGAACGGGCGGCAGAACTGCGCGACATCTGCGACCGGACGGGGCTGCGGATCTCGGGTCCGAACTGTATGGGGGCAATCTCGCTGCCGGAAAGACTGCTGTTCTATCCAACGTCGCGGGTCCGCGGCCTGCCCCAGGGATCAGTCGGCGTCGTATTCCAGTCCGGCGGCACCTTCCAGTTCTGGCTCGAACAGGGCGCGGCCCGGGGACTTGGCTATTCTTATGCGGTTTCAAGCGGCAACGAGCTTGATCTCGACATGGCCGACTACATAAATTTCCTCGTCGATGACGATCATACCCGCGTCATCGCCTGCATGGCGGAGGGGGTGAGCAGGCCCGATGCTCTGATGGCGGCGGTGGAACGGGCGTTCGAGGCCGACAAACCGGTTTTGATGCTGAAAGTGGGGCGTAGCGCAGCGGGACAGGCAGCGGCGCAAAGTCACACGGGTGCGCTGGCCACCGACCATCATGTGTTCACCGCGATGTGCCGCAAGTTCGGCGTGGTGCCCGTCGACACGCTGGATGCAATGATCGAGATGAGCCTCGTCTTTTCCGCCGGACGCCTGCCGCATGGCGACCGTGTCGCGTTGGTTGGCTACTCCGGCGGCGCGAAGGGATTGTTTCTGGATATCGCAGAGACCGGTGGGGTGTCGATGCCCGATTTTACGCCGGAAACCCAGGCTGTGCTGCGAAACCACATTGATGCCGGTGTTCCAACCAGCAATCCGCTGGACACTGGCGCTGGCCTGGCTCGGCGGTTTTCCGAATTTGCCGAAGTCGCAAAAATCGTAGCGCAGGATCCCAACATCGACATGGTGTCGGTCCAGGGGCAATTGCCGTTGGCGGAGGGCACAGCCGGCGATCCCGACCTTTTCCGCCAAATTCGCGATAGCACGGACAAGCCCGTCGTGGCGCATAACCGCATGTCGCAGAATATCAACGATGCGGGACGAGCGTTTCAGGACGCCGCCGGCATTCCGTTCCTGCAGCGCCTGCCCGAGGTAGCGACAACGCTGAAGGCGCTTGCCGCCTATGCCGAGCGCCGACGCCGGGGCATCCCCCTTTTCGCGGCGGATACGGTTTCTGCGGATCCCAGTGCGGCGGTCGAGGACGTTCTAGCCGGTCACGGGATGTCTGGGCCCAAATCGGCTTTCGCGGCAAACGCCGCGGAGGTCGGCGATAAAGCGTCGGGGGTCGGTTTTCCCGTTGCCGTAAAAATTGTCTCGCCCCAGGCGGTTCACAAGAGCGAGGTTGGCGGGGTTGCATTGAACCTGGCGTCGCCGGAGGATGCGGTTGCGGCAGCGCAGGCGATGTCGGAAAGGCTGTCCGCAGCCAAGCCCGGCGCCGTCGTCGATGGATTTTTGATCCAGCAGATGGTCGACGGTCTGGAAGTCATCGTCGGCGTGCGGGACGACCCGCAGTTCGGTGCAGTGCTGGCGCTGGGCATCGGTGGCGTTATGGTCGAAGCCATGCGCGACGTCGCGTTTCGTCTGCTGCCCGTCACCGGCGAAGACGTCGGCGACATGATAGATGAGCTGCGGGCAAAGGCGGTGCTGGGCGCGTTCAGGGGTGCCGCCCCGCGCGATGTGGATGCGCTAGTAGCAGCCGTCGTCGGACTGTCGAATTCTTGGCCTGCGCTGCAAGACCGGATCTCGGATATCGAGATCAACCCCATAATGGTGGGCGCGGAAGGCGAGGGCGTCGTCGCTGTCGACATCCGCAGCCTATCTCGAAATCAAGACTGAGAGGATACGGATATGGACTATCAGCTCCCTGAAGAGCTGCGCATGCTGCAGGAGACGGTGCGCCGCTTCGTCGATCGCGAACTGATCCCCATCGAACAGGACAGCATGGACGGACCCAAGCTGAAGGAAGAGGTCCAGGAATCGCTGGAGGAAAAGGCCAAAGCCATCGGTCTCTGGCTGTTCGATGTGCCGGAAGAATACGGTGGTCAGGGCCTTGGCCTGCTGGCGCGTTCGATCGTCTGGACCGAATTGGCGCGTACCATCGCTCTCCCAACCCGGAATGTGAATATCTTCGGTCCAATCGTCAGCCCGATCCTCTACTACCTCAACGAAGAGCAGAAGAGACGGTATCTTTTCCCGGTTCTCGAGGGCAAGCTGAGGCATTGTTTTGCGCAGACAGAGCCCGAAGCCGGCGGCGATCCGGGCGGCATGCGCACGACGGCGGTGCGTGACGGTGCTTATTACGTCATCAATGGTATGAAGCGGTTTATCACCGGCGCGGCGGAAGCCGATTTTGCCCAGGTGATCGCCGCAACCGACCGAGAAAAAGGTTCGCGTGGGGGCATATCGGCGTTCCTTGTCGATATGGATAGCCCAGGCGTCAAACTGTTGCGGGCGCAGGAAACCATGATGAATGACCGGCCCTGGGAAATCGCGTTCGAAGATGTGCGCGTACCTGCCGAGAATATGATCGGTGGTGAAGGAGACGGTTTTAAATTCGCGCAGAACTGGATCAGCGCCGGGCGTATCCGCCACGGTGCGCGGGGTATCGGCGTGATTGAACGCTGCCTAGAACTTGGCGCGTCCTACGCCAAGCAGCGCGAAACATTCGGTAGGAAGCTGGCTGAACGCCAGTCCGTGCAGTGGATGCTGGTCGATTCCTATGCAGATCTGCACATGCTGCGTCTGATGGTACACACCGCTGCGGCCAAGCACGATGCGGGCGAGGACATCCGCTACGATGCCTATATGTGCAAGTACCTTGGCGATACGAAATCGTTTGAAGCCGCTGACCGCTGCATGCAGATATACGGCGGGATGGGCCTGACCACTGACCTGCCGATCGAGCGAATGTGGCGCGATCAACGCAGTTTCATTATCACTGAAGGCCCGACCGAGATCATGAAAATGGCGCTGGCGAGGCACGTAGTGCGTCAGTACGGCGACTAGACGTCATTAAACACTTGGCGGTATCCGCCTGTCATATGTTGGACTAACTATGAACTGGCGTATCCTCTGGGGTTCTTTCGCGGCGATTCAAAACGGCGGCCTCAGGCCGCCGTTTTATGTTTTTCCGCGTTTTGACTCGCCTTTGCGTTTCCGACATCATTTCTCGCGAAGAGGATGAAATTCAAAAAAACGACGCCTTGAGGAGAGAGACAATGTTCGACCATTTCGATTGCGTGAAGGTGGAACTTCATGACGGCATCGCCTATGTGCGGATGAACCGACCGGAAAAGCGCAACGCTATGAATCCTCGCCTTCATGACGAGATGGAAGAAGCGCTGACCCATCTAGAGGTGGATCCCGACGCGAAAGTGATCGTAATCTGCGGTGCCGGCGGCAATTTCTCAGCCGGGCAGGACCTCAAGATGTTTTTTCGGGAAAACGAGAAGAATCCTCTGGGACGCAAGACGTCACAGCGTGCTGCCAACCGCTGGCGCTGGGAACTGCTGTACAACTATGACAAGCCGACCATCGCCATGGTCGAAGGGTACTGTGTCGGTGGCGCTTTCATGCAGCTGTTAGCGACCGATTTCGCAATCGCGGCGGAGGACGCCACGTTTTCCCTGTCTGAGGTAAATTGGGGCATCCTGCCGGGGGCGCTTGTTAGCAAGGTGGTGGCCGATGCGGTGCTTCCGCGCCATGCGCTTTATTATTGCTGCCTTGGGGACCCCTTCGACGGGCACGAAGCAGAGCGTATCGGCATGATCAATTTTGCAGTGCCCGCTGCGGAACTCGAAGCCAAGGTCGAGGAACTCGCCCAAAAGCTGATGGCAAAGAGCCCCCGCGTACTGCGCGCTACCAAGCAGGCCGTGCGTAATGTGCGGACGATGGATTTCGGTCAGTCCTACGATTACCTCGCCGAAAAAGGCCAGGCGATCCGTGTTGGTGATCAGGAAGACTCCTACAACACGGGCCTTCGCCAGTTCCTCGACGAGAAGAGCTACAAACCGACCTTCGAGCCGTTTAAGACCGGCACGCTGATCGAAAAGAAATAGACCCTGCTTGGTCGTGGCGGGCGGATACCCGTCGTATTCCTGTGGCGACGGCAATCCCCGGCGCTGCGCTATGTGGCATTGCTCTGCTGCTTACGTGGCGAAACCTGTCCGAGGAGGGCGGGGCAGTCCCTTTCGAAAGAACGGCGCTCCGTCATGCTGACTATTCTCTCACATGGCTATGTGGCGTCGGCGTGGCTATCAAGATTGCCAGGCAGCTTGTTGCTCTTCCGTTGTTCATAGGGCTCGATATCCGGATCTGGGGCAGATACAAGTGCTGGTTTGGTGTGATCTACGCGGCTGCCGGGCTCGATTTTCTGTAGGTGATGTTCGATGAGGTCGTGGCTATCCTCTCGTAGCCGCGGCTGTTGTTCGGGTAGGTGCCGTGCTACTGCACCCGACCCCGAGTATCGACCGGCCAGACGTCCACCACCTTATTGTCCTTCAGCACGATATACTGATCGTATAGGTTGATCGTTGTGTCACAGTGGCTGGGAACAAGCTGCAGCTTGTCGCCTACGTCCAGCGGCACTTCGCCGCCGTCTTCCATACGCAGGATGCCGTGTTCGTCGCCGCCGAATTCGAAGACGCAGCCTTTGATGCCAACGACGGCGGGCACTCCATGGTCACTGCTGGCGGACTTCAGCCCGACATCAATGATAACTCGGTCCGGTACGGGCTTGCTGACAACGGCGGTCAGGATAAACAGCGCGTTTTCAAAGGGCGGCGCGTGGGCGCCCGGCCACCCGATACCGCCGTAGCGTGAGTCCATGAATACGTAGGAACCCGTTTGAATTTCCGTCAGCAGGCCGCGGTCGAGATCGAACGGTGCTGTGCCCGTGCCGCCGCCCGTGCGAATGTCGACCGGCAGGCCGGCGTTCTCCACCTCGGAGATGGTGGCGGCCAGCTTGTCGAGGCCGGTTTCGGTCTGCGCAGCGCGTTCCGCCGGATCGACCGTCATCTGGATCTTACCCTGATAGCCCTGCAATCCGGCGAAATTGAGGCACGGGTGTCCGGCAATCATCTGTGCCAGCCGTGCGGCTTCCGGCCCCGGCGGAACGCCGCATCGGCCTTGTCCGATATCGACTTCGACCAGGACGTCCAGCACTTTGCCCGCCAGTTGTGCGATGCTGCCCAGCATGTTGATATTTTCTTCGTTGTCGGCGACGACGGCAATCCGCGCTTGATTCCGGGCGGCCAGCAGCCGGCTGATTTTGCTCTCGCCGACGACCGGCGTAGTGATCAGAATGTTGTCTATGCCTTCGCTGGCGAGCACTTCTGCCTCGCCCAGCTTGGCACAGCACACGCCGATGGCTCCGGCGTCGATCTGCTTCCGTGCTACAGTTGCCGATTTGTGGGTCTTGGCGTGCGGGCGGTAGGAAATGCCGGCCGTCTCCGTCATGTCTTTCATGCGCGCGATGTTGCGGTCCAGAGCGTCCGCGTCGACCGTTAGGACGGGGGTGTCTAGTTCTGCTGTTTTCACGTTGGCGCCTCCCGCTCGTAGACCACCTCTCCACCGACGATCGTCGTGTCGGAGACGATGTCCTTGATGTCTTCTTCCGGGCAGGTCAGGAGGTCGGCGGAAAGCACGGCCATATCGGCGAGCTTGCCTTCCTCGATGGAGCCCTTTTTGTCTTCTTCGAACGTCAGATAGGCCCCGCCCATTGTGCCGCAGCGGAGCGCCTCTTCCCGACTCAACGCCTGGTCGGGGGCGATACGGTCTTCGGAAATCATGTTCCAGCGCGAAACCACTTGCCAGATCGGATAGAATAGCGTGGTCGGCACGTTGTCTGTCGCAAGGCCGATATTCACCCCGGCATCCAGCAGTCGGCGCACCGGTGCGATATCGTTCAGCCGCTCAGGTCCAAGTTCCTCGCGCAGAATGTGACCGTGCTTGTAGATGTAGCGGTTGGTGTGTGTGGTCATGACGACGCCGAGATCGGCGGCCTTCTGGATCTGTTCGGCATTCAGTACGTCGAGATGCCCGACCACCCAGCGCTTGTCGGTGATGTCGACCGCACGGTTTACCTCCTCGAAAATGTCGAGAAAACGCGGGCCGATAACGGCAAGGCGAATACTGTTGCGCGCCGCTTCGATCATGAATTCGACCATTCGGTTCTGCGGCACACCGTTGTCGTAGTTAAAACCCGACCAGCCGGTATAGGGCGCGGCGGTGGCACGGAAGATGGCGTCGGCATCCATGCCAGTGTCGGTAAACATGCCGCCGACGCGCAGCCAGTCGTCTCCGAGACCGCGCTGGCCCAGCCATGACGTCCAGTTCTGCATGACGGTGGAATATTCGATGTCATTGGCCCCGCCCCAGGCCGGGCTATATACCAGATGCGCGCGCACCGTCGCATCACCCGCAGTGTTGACCGCCTGATAGGTATTGATCAATTCCTGCGCGGCTCCGTGTTCTTCCAGAATGCTGGTGGTGGCGGTAGAATTGTAAATGGTCATGGCTTTTTTCAGTCCCGCGATCCGGTCCGATTGGGTGAAGCGCGGTGCAATGTGGAAATAGCCGAGTTCCGCCACCGGCATGAAATGCTGTTCGCGGATCAGCCCGGTCAGCTCGCCGAAGGAGTCCTTTTCGAATTCGATGGTCGACGTTGCAGGATCAGTATTTTTTGAAATGCCGGCAAGATCCAGTGCCTGCGTGTTGGCGACTGATTCCAGCGGCAGCTGATGCCGCCAGAACCCCCAGATCGGGCGGATATAGACAGGATTGTCCGGCGCCGCATCATCCAGCTCCTGGCGGGTCGGAAACCGGTTTTCATTCAGGCACCCTGGCACGTTCCAGTAATAGGGGGGATCGCCCACCGGCATGGTGACGATCCACTCGCCCGGCGCGGTGTTTGCCGCAAGTTTCCGGACGCGCTCCAGTATGTCACTCACCGATTTGCAGCCTTCCAGCGAAGGGAACACATCTTTCAGCCCTTCCCGGTCCATATGCGCGTGGCCATCCATTAGCCCGGGGATGACGGTTCGGCCACTCGCATCGACGACCCGGGTTTCCGGCCCGGCGAGCGCGGAGACCTCGGCCGCGCCACCTACAGCGACAATCCGTTCGCCTTTGGTGGCGACAGCTTCAGCGATGGAGTTCGACGGGTCGACCGTGGCGACTTTGCCATTGGTAACAATCAGATCGGGGTGGAAATCGGTCATTTTTGTGCTCCCGTTCCAGCCCACTTCCCCTCCTGGCTACCCGACACCAGTTTTTGTTTATGGCCGGGAGGAGGGGTGGAGCCGCAATAAACTAGTGCGTTACCTGCCAACTGCCGAGGCTTCGCGCCGCGTATCCGCTGCACCAGTCAGCACGCCGTTGTCGAGGATCTCGATGGTCTTGGCCGATCCAAAATAAGACGCGCCTGAGCCATATTTCACTTCGTGGCCGCGGCGGCCTAGTTCCTCCGCGATCTCTGCCGGATATCCGTCTTCCAGCATGAAAGACCCGTCCAGGCCAACCGACCAACGTGGGCTTTCGATGGCGGTCGTCAGTTCCATTCCGCGGTCTACTAGATTGGTCAGCACCTGCACCATGGACAATGTCTGCCCGGGACCGCCGGGCGTGGTCAGGAGGTATTTCGGCTTACCGTCCTTCAGCACCATGACCGGGTTCAGCGTGTGCGACGGTCGCTTCCGCGGGGCGACGTTACGCGGATCGGCAGGGTCGACGCGGAAACCGGTCATCCGGTTGTTCATCAGGATGCCGGTGCCGGGGTCCATAAAGGCACTGCCGAATACGTGGAACACCGACTGCACAACCGACATCGCATTGCCGTCGCCGTCCGCGATGACGATGCAGGACGTGCCGCCCTTGTTCTCGAACGTGCTGGGTTCGGTGCCGTTGATGACACAGTCCTGCAAATTTTGTGTGGTATCTGCGCCGAGCAGGTGATCGACCGGAAGGTCCACCACCCTGGGGTCGGAAACATATGGCTGACCCAGGGTGAAAGCTGCCTGCATGGCGCGGATCAGGTAATCCAGCCGGTCGGTTTCGTTGTCCGCGATCTGGTCCGGCGTCAGCGCCGACAGACCATTGAGCTGTAGCAGCATCAGAATGCCGTATGAATTGGGGGGCATCACCTGCACGGTGTGGCCGCGATAATCGGTCGACAGCGGATTGACCCATTCGGGTTCATAACCCGCGAATTGGTCGGCTGCCAACAGGCCACCATTGGCCACCGCGTAGTCGCCGATGGATTTCGCGATATCGCCCTCGTAATAAACCGCGCTTTTTTCTGCGGCGATCTTGCGCAGTGTCTCCGCCAGTGCCGGTTGGCGCAGGATGTCACCGGCCTGCATGCGGTTGCCGGCTTCATCGAAATAAAGCGCCCGGGACGCGGGGTCAGCCATCACGTCGTTGCGGAACAGGTCCAGCCCCGCCGTCATAACGCGCGACGCCGGATGCGCCTCCGCCGTGTCGATGGCGTCTTCGAACAGTTCCGCCCAGGGCAGCTTGCCGTATCGTTCGTGCAGTCGTTCCCAGCCGCGCACCATGCCGGGGACTGAAACCGCGTGGGGACCGCGGTCAGGGATGCCGTCCTTATAGAATTCCGGCGTCGCACCGTCCGGGGCGTGGCCAGTGGCGTTCAGCCCGATGGTCTTGCCTTCCGAGGCATCGTGATAGAGAAAGAATGCATCTCCGCCCAGCGACGTCGCCTGCTGGAGGACGACCGACAGCGTTGCTGAGGTGGAAATCATCGCATCAACCAGCGATCCGCCCTTGTCCAGCGTGCGTAGGCCGGCTGTGGATGCGAGCGAATGCCCGGACACCACCATCCCCTTAGTCCCGTAAACGGGAGTGCGCGCCAGCCTTACGCCGGCAAAAACGTCTGTCCCCATGAGGTCTCTCCCTATTGGCCGGGGGAATGTCCGAAATGGGCGGCGGGGTGTCAATGCGGGGCGAGGCAGTGAAGTTACTTGCGTTTCTGGGACGTCTGAAAAAACACCGCACCGGCGACCACCAGCAGTGCGGCAATGGCGAAGTCGTCCTGCAGGGTTTCTCCCAGCATCAGCCCGACAAGGCGGACCGATCCGTTACCCAGTGGCCCCCGGGGCCGCTTACTTTTTTGAGTATGTCCTCGGACAGAAATCCCCGCCTTCGCGGGGATCACGGGCTATATACCTCCTACCATCATTCCCGCGAAGGCAAGAATCTCGGGCCTTTAAAGCCCTTCAGCCTGCCAGGCGCGTTTCCACCAGTTCCGCCCAGTAGCTGGCGCCGATCGGCAGGGCCTCGTCGTTGAAGTCGTAGTTTGGGTTGTGGAGCATGCAGCCGCCTTCTCGGGGGCCGTTGCCCATCCACATGTAGGCGCCGGGCTTTTCGTTCAACATGAAGGCAAAATCTTCCGCGCCCATCATCGGGTCCTTGTCGAGGAACACGCGGTCTTCGCCGGCAATTTTGCGGGCGACGGCGGCGGTGAGATCGGTTTCAGCGGCATCGTTGATCGTCGGCGGGTAGCGGCGTTCGTAGTGCACCTCGACGCCGACATCGAACGTGGCGCCGATACCGCTGGAAATCCGCCGGATTTCTGCTTCAAGGTGCTCCTGCATCTCCTCCTTGAAGGCGCGGGTGGTGCCGCGGATGACGGCTTCTTCCGAGATGACGTTCCAGGTGTCGCCGGAATGCATCTGCGTGACAGAGACGACGGCGGCATCGAGAGGGTTGACCGTTCGGCTGGCGATGGTTTGCAGGGCCGAGACCAGGTGCGACCCGGCGATGATCGCGTCGCGTCCCAGATTGGGCAGGGCGGCGTGGGTGCCGATGCCTTTCAGCGTGATCTCAAAAATATCGCAAGATGCCATGATCGGGCCGGGCCGGATGGCAAATTCGCCGACTGGAATACCCGGCATGTTGTGCATCCCGTACACGCTCTCGACCGGGAATTTTTCAAACAGGCCTTCCTCAACCATCACCTGTCCGCCGCCTTCGTTTTCCTCCGCCGGCTGGAAGATGAAATGCACCGTACCCGCGAAATTCTTCGTCTCGGACAGGTACTTGGCCGCGCCCAGCAGCATAGTGGTATGGCCATCATGGCCACATGCATGCATCTTGCCGGGGTTCTGGGATTTATAGTCGACGTCGTTTGCTTCCTCGATATCCAGCGCATCCATATCGGCGCGCAGTCCGATGGCCGGACCCTCACCCCTGTCGCCTTTCAGCGTCCCGACCACGCCGGTGCCCGCCAGCCCGCGATGCACGTCGATGCCGAATTCGTGCAGCCGCAGCGCCACGTAATCGGACGTTTTGTGCTCCTCGAAGGCGGTTTCAGGGTGCTGGTGGATATGGTGCCGCCACTCGGTCATTTCTCCAGTGAATTCGGCGATACGGTTGTTGATCGGCATGGTCGTGTCCTTCGGCTTGGGACGGGAAATATAGCATGTTTTTGGCTGAGGCTATCGCCGCGGGATACCGGGCACGGTTTCTAACGCTCTCCCTGCGTGGGGAGGGTCAGGGAGAGGGGGAGACAAGCCTATTTCACCCTCTCCCTCATGGGGGGGACAAAAACTGGTCGGCGCGCGGGAAGCTGGCCTGCTAAAACCGCTCTGACAGCCAGATGGCAAGCTTCGAGCCTTTCTTGATAACCGCCGAGAGAGCCTCGTAACCGGGGGTTTCCTCAGCCTCGTGCGCAATGGCCGTGTCCCGATGTTCAAGTTCGTCTTCGCGGAACTTCTCAATGGTCTCGCGCAGTTCCGCCTCGTCGTCGCCCAGAGCGGCGGCTTGTTTCGCGTAATGCTCGTCGATGACGTCCTCGACCGCGGCGGTGCAGGCCATCGCCGCGCGTTCGCCCATCAGCGCGGTGGCTGCGCCCAGCGCAAATCCTGCGGCGTGCCAGACAGGCATTAGTGCGGTCGGGCGCACCCGGCGATCGCCGATCAGTTCGTTGAATTTGTCGAGATGTTCGCGTTCCTGTTTTGCCATGTGCCGGATCAAGTCGCCCTTATCGCTGTTGCCGAGAACCGCCAGCTGGCCTTCGTAAATGCGCACAGCTCCGTATTCACCGGCATGATCGACGCGGACGATCCGTTCCAGCAATTTTTCGGTGGGCAAGTCGCCCGGCAGAATGCCGTGCTCGGTCCGTTTCTTTGTCGGCGTTGGCTCGCTCCGATGATCGGTCATACAGATTTCTCTTTCAACTGACGCCAGCCCGCAACGCCGCAAAATAAAGAAAGTACGGTACAGGCCAGCGTATTCCAGGCCGCTATCGATAGGCCGAACAGCGACAAGGGTATCTCGTCGCAGCGCACCACCGGCGCGGCCAGCAGCATCCCTCGCAATTCGTCGATCGATTGCGCGCTGTTCAGGCTGCTGTCACCAGAGCACGACCTTGGCCCTGCGAACCAATGTTGTTCCACGCCAGAGTGATATAGGGCGATTACCGCGCCAACGGCAAATGTGATCGCGGCCAGCCAGGTCAGGAACAGACGTTCGCGCGGTTCGCGGAACCACAACAGCGCGCCGACACCTATCACGATCACTGCCCCGTGCGGGAGGCGTTGCCACAGGCACAGTTTGCAAGGAGCGACACCGCCGAGATACTGGGAACCCAGCGCCACCAGCAGTGCAATCGCCGACGCAGCCATTGCCCACAATGGCATGTCGCGGTCGTTGATGGTGATGCCGGCGATTTTCATGGCGTATCCCTGTGTTGGCGGTCCTTGTCCTCTCCCTCTCCTGGCCACCTACGGGATCGTCCTAATGGATGTCCTGGGAGGGCGAGTGCCAGAGCGATATCCGCGTATGCAGATTGGATCAACGTATGAATTTCAGTAACACAAACCCGCCGATCAGCAGCACACATAATAGTGTGAACATCAGGCCCAGGCGTTTCTCGATAAATTCGCGGATCGGCTGACCGATGTAATAGAGCAGCGCTGCGACAACAAAGAAACGCAAACCTCGCGCTAGCACAGAGGCAATCGTAAAAGTGCCCAAATCTAGATTGGTGACACCGCTAGCGATCGTGATCACCTTGTAGGGGAACGGCGTCACGCCCGCCATAAACACGATCCAACCGCCGTACTCGTTGTACTGCGCTGTGAAGTCCGAGAATTTTACCCCGTATCCATAGATCTCTAGGATCGGTCGGCCAACGCCCTCATAGAGGCCGGCGCCAATGGCGTATCCCAGCATGCCGCCCAGGACGGAAGCGATGGTGCAGATCGCGGCGTAGCGCCAGGCGTTGTTGCGGGAAGCCAAGACCATAGGGATCAGTAGCACGTCCGGCGGGATCGGAAAGACTGAACTTTCGACGAAAGCGACGGCCGCGAGCACCCAAACCGCGTTTTTACGGGAGGCTAGGTCCATGGTCCAGTCGTAGAGGGCGCGTATCACAAAGTCGTCCTTCTCAGGTTTTTCCGGGGTGTAGCAAGGGTGTCCGGCAGCGGCAAGCGGTGGTTCTGCTATCGCAAGAATTGTTCTAGAATACGCTCATGAACACGCAACCTGCCCCGATACAGACCCCGGATGCGGTGTCGGCTATCGCTGCCGCCCGCACCCTCGCCCCGACCCTTCGCAATCGTGCCAACGAAACGGACGCGCTCCGCCGCCTGCCGGAGGAAAACGTTGCGGATATGAGGGCCGCCGGCCTTTTCCGCGTCATCCAGCCTGCCCGGTGCGGCGGCTGGCAGATGGACTTTCATGCCCATCTCGATGTGGTGGAGGAAATTTCCGCCGGCTGCGGTGCCTCCGGCTGGTGTCTTGGCGTTCTCCAGATTCATTCTTGGGTCGCAGGCCTCCTGAGCCAGCAGGCTCAGGACGATATCTACGGCGCCGATCAGGATGCGCTAATCGTTGCTGTACTTAACGCGCGGGGAGAGGCGGTGCGGTACGGCGACGGATATCGCGTGAGTGGATTTTGGCCGTTCGGGTCCGGGTCCGAACATTCTCAATGGGCGATACTTGGCGCCAGGGTGCTGGACGAAGACGGCGAGGTCGCTGACGAGGGGTGTTTCCTTATTCCGACGTCCGAAATCGAGATCAAGGACGATTGGCGCGTCGTGGGCCTGCGCGGGACCGGCAGCTGCAGCATGGTAGCAAAAAACGTAGACGTGCCAGCGCACCGGTTTATCTCGTTCATCGACGGGCGGGCCGGCAAGACGCCCGGGGGGCATTTGCATGACGGCACCTTGTATAAGGCGCCGCTGGCCCCGTCTCTGGCCATCGCGCTGTGTGGCCCGGCGGTCGGCATTGCTGAGGGAGCAATCAACGATTTCATCGGTTATGTGCCGGGACGAACCAACCCCCAATTGCGTGGCGCGGCGCAGATCGATTCTCCGTTGACGCATCAGACAGTCGCGGAGGCAAAGGCGCAGGTCGACGCGGCACGGATGCTGTTGCACCGAGCCGCCGACGATATTCACGAGGCGGCAGAGCACGGCGGCGAAATGCCGGTGGAGATCCGTGCCCGTATCCGGATGGATAGTGCCTACGCGGTGCGGCTCTGCATGGAGGCCGGCGAGGCCATGTTTCTTGCGAGCGGTGGGTCAGGGCTGGCGGAGAGCAACCCGGTCCAGCGCGCCTGGCGCGATCTGCATGCCATCAACCAGCATGCGCTGCTGCAGCTGCCGACCAACGCCGAAATCTATGGGCGGACTATTCTCGGTCTGGATCCAGGGTCCGATATTCTCTAGCTCTCAATCCAGAGCGCGAACAACCCTGCCAGTAACACGACAATCGCCAGGACGCCCATCGCCGGCCAGCTCGGCCGGCGGGCGCGTTCGCGGATGATGATTCGGATCATGTAGATGCTGCTCGCCACAATCCAAACTACGGCTGTGCCAAGCGCTAATAGAACACACGAGAGCCTGTCCCAGCCTTTCGCGTTCTCCCCCGATGCAATCAGAAGGACGAGCAGGACGGCGAAGCCGAGCGTGAGGTATAGTTCGTGGATTAGGTATCGGTGGGTACCGGTCAACATGATCTACCAGCCCTCTCCACCGCCCCGCCGAAGCCGGAAAAAACCGCCACCGGAGCCGTTGCTCGATTCGCCGGTTGGTGCGGTGGATGCGGCAATTGTCAGGTTGCCCGACAGGCTGCACGACAGGTCGCTCAAGTTTCCGCAAACGGCGACCGGCTTGTTGTTTTTGATCACGGGCCAGAAAACGATTAGGCTGGCAATAATCAGCACCATTATGACCACGATAAACGCCCACTCCCGGGCTCGTCTTACTATTACCGCAAAGAATATGGGAAGACCGTATTTGGCGCCAGTGGTCCCGCAGCGAGCGCCTGCCAGACGCTGACCACTTGACCCTGTGGCCCGACCCGAGGTAAAGCCGGATACGCTGCGGGCGTGGCGGAATTGGTAGACGCAGTGGATTCAAAATCCACCGGTGGCAACACCTTGGGAGTTCGAGTCTCCCC
>MDTE01015827.1_pt1 | contig 19306 bp, 10 predicted proteins | sample 811231 | NCBI WGS metagenome assembly MDTE01 (sample SAMN05326651, study PRJNA326480) | marine metagenome | isolation source: seawater | place: Indian Ocean: Red Sea | collected 2010 | reverse complement strand
GGATCCGCCCGCCGCAAGCGCCCGTACCCGTCTTCCCGCAGGATGGGAAAGATGTGTCCGCGCTCGATTTCGAATTTTGCTGGCGGCGTCCCAAAGGCGGTAGCTCCGGAGTGGATGAGTACCATATCCAGATCAGCCGCTATCCCGATTTCCGCTTCTGCGTCTGCCCGACCTTCGACCGCTATGTCGGTCGCACCCAGTATGCCGGCCAGACGCGCTGGCAACCCGAATTTCCCAATCTCTTAAATCCCGATCAGACCTACTACTGGCGAGTGCGGGCGCGCAACGCCCAGGGCGCCTGGGGCCCCTGGACCACTGCCAACGCCTTTGTCCCGCACGGCCCGGCGCTTCCCCTCGACCTTGCTGTGCGGTGCCGGGGCGGCAGGCGCCTATTGACCTGGCGTGCCAACCCGCAGGGCAATCCGGCGGTGGCGTATCGCATTTATGGCGCAAAGGAAAAAGGGGGATTTTCCGCTGGAGACGAAAACCTGCTGGGGACGACGACTGCTAACTCCTGGCCCATCGTCCACGAATCATTTTCGTACCGCGTGGTTGCTATAGACGACCAGGGTATTGCCAGCACGCCATCAGGCCATGTTGACCCCAGCTCTTAAAAGGCCCTTGTGCTGTGGGTTTTATCGCCCTCTTTTCCGTTGGGGGGTTTCAGGTGGGATGAGCGCCACCGGCATGCGTCAAGAGCCGATGCCTGGCTGCCAAGAATAGCTTGGAGGAGGGCGCTTACAAAGAGCTGTTTTTGACCGTCGCTTCGTCGAGACGTTCGCAGGCCTGCAGCTCACGGTCAATTCAGTTGACCCAAGATCGGGGAGGAATCATGCAACCCATCCAAATCGACCGCGCCCATTTCATACGTGAGGGTTATTGTGTGGTGCCTAACGTGCTCACACCCGCGGAGATTGCCCATTATGCACCAATATTTAAACGCCGCTTGCCTCCGGACAAGCGGCCTCCGGGAATCACGGATGGCAGTCGTAATGGACGCAAAACCCTCATCTACGAATATACTGACACCGAATTGGCGAATTTGGTGGCTCACCCACGCATGATCGAAGCGGTGGAAAAGTTGATTGGCCCACATTTTCTGATTAACTGTAGTCCGTTTCCTGTAATTACGTACAAATCTCCTCCCGGCCACGAGCGGTTTGAGCTTGGCTACCACGTCGATTGGCCAAGCAAGAAGAAAGCTCCAAAACCCGATGACGAACGGCATCTCAACGGAATATTGCATTTCAGCACCGTCCAACCTGGTGGGGGAGGATTTATGCTCTATCCCCAGAGCCATCGTTTAGTTTTGCAGGGTTTGAAAAAACCAGAATTACGCCGGCGGTTGCTCGACCAGGATTTTGAGAAGTTTCCGGGCCTGCTCGATCCTCTGGAAATGTGCGTCCCTGCTGGCTCGGCGGTGTTCTTTCATGCTTTCCTGGTCCATGATCGCTCGGAAAACATACTTGAGGAACCTCGTCGGGTGCTCTTTACCCACTACAAGGGATTCGACAATGTGGAGCAGCGCCGAACTTGGGCGGGCAGTTCTCGGGAGCGCTTTGCGCACCGGCATATAGAGGCGATGGGCTCGCGGGTTCGGGCCCTATGCGGATTGCAATGAATGCGTTTCCTGAAGGGGTTTCTTTTTTATGATTTTGGTATATAGATTGCACGTGCGCGATCTGAACGGTGTCATTCCGTTAAATGAGCATCAAGAGACGAAGTATCGGTGGGTGTATGGCCGTCTTTGGTTTGTGTGAGCAACGAAGAGAGTTGCTTCACTATCGCCGGTTGTTCGGCATAGAGATTTACTCGCTCGCTGAGATCCTCGTTTAGGTTGTACAGCTCACCGGGCCGATCGTGTGCGGCGTAGCCTCGTTGTTCTATAAACCAGTCCGGCTCCTGGTTGTCGCCTCCCGTCTCGTCATCGATAAACACCCAGTCGCCGCGGCGTATGGCAAATCGCCCACGCATGCTGTGGTGTATGGCAAACTCGCGCACCGGTTGATCGCTTCCATTGAGCAGGGAAAGAAAACTAACGCTGTCTTCGCCTTGATCTTTAGGTAATTCGGCGTTGGTTATGGCGGCGCAGGTGGCCATCAAATCGCCTAAGACGATTAACTGATCGCAAACGGCACCCGGCGGAGCTAGTTGTGGCCAGCGCGCGATAAAGGGCACGCGGTGACCTCCCTCCCAGGCGTCGCGCTTTATACCGCGCAAATCGCCCATGCTGTAGTGCTCGTATTCGCGTACGCGCTGATATACGCCGATATCGTCCTTGGTGCGGTTTTCCGGGCCGTTATCGCTGGTAAAGATGAGCAACGTGTTGTGTGCCTGGCCGCTACGCTCCAAGGCATCCATAACCTGGCCGACGACCCAGTCGACCTCGCAGACAAAGTCGCCGTAAGATCCGCAGCCGCTTTTGCCCTGAAATTGTGCGTTGGGCACGATGGGCGAGTGCGGGGATGTGAGCGGGAAATATAAGAAGAATGGGCTTTTTGCTCTGGCACGTGATTCTATGAGCTCTATAGCCCGGCGTGTAAACTCCGGAATCATGTCTTCGAGTCGCCAACCGGGTTTGGCTGCGCCTGGGTGCCCGTACATTTCTTCGGGTTTTTCTTCCGTGGGCGCGTCGATCAAGTGATCGTTTTCAAACCAGGTGTAGGGTGGAAAATTGGGTACATCAACGCCGAAGTAGGTGTCGAATCCGCGGTCGACAGGACCGCCGGAGATACGCCCGGCGTAGTCGATGTTTTTGCCCATGGCATAGCGAGCATCTCGCTCGAAGTGGCCATAGGGTAGCGTGTCGTTGGCGTGCCCACCGTCTTTTAACGGCCAATCCCAGCCCAGGTGCCATTTGCCCAGGCAGGCGGTGTGGTAGCCCTGCTTTTTTAAAAGCTGGGGAACAGTCAATCGATCGTCTTCAATCAAGGGCGCGTCCCAGTCCCAGACGATGCCGGTCTTCAAGCGCGACCGCCAGCAATAGCGACCGGTCAGGATGTTGTAGCGGCTGGGCGTGCAGACGCTGGAACCGGCATGGGCGTCGGTAAAGCGCATGCCTTCGTCAGCGAGGCGGTCGAGGTTGGGGGTGGGGATTTTGCTATTGGGATTATTGCAGCGGGCGTCCCCGTAGCCCATGTCGTCGGCCAGGATGTAAATGATATTGGGTCTCATGTGCCTGTTTCCGTGTTCTGGTTATGGTGTTTGTTCTGTCGCGGCCAGTGGTTGTGCCCATTCAGGCGCAAATTCGGCGTTCCACTGCTGCAGTAGCGAAGTTTGGGCGTATCAGCTATTGTGTTGAAGAAGCAATCCGGAAGCTGCTGGACGGACCGGCATAACCGGAGGGATATGGATCCAATGTTGCATTATAATAAGTCAAGAGGAGATCGACGAGCAACTTTGCAACTTCTGCATTCTTTGCGCAGGGATATCACATTGAAAATCCTTTCTGGGCCTATTGGCGATAACTTTGTCCAGCTCCTCACCGATGAACTCGGAGGGTCGGATCACCTGCAACGTCTACCAGAGGCCAATGGCGCTATTCTCCATAGCACGCACAAAAAGTGGGGTGATCCTAATTGCTGCTCCGCTTCTCTTTGTCTATCGTTGTCTCTCAGTTACCCTATGTATCCACCATCGTCTATGCTGCGATATTGAGTGACCTCTACTTGTGTGGGGTCGAATAGAAGATTCCGGGAGAAAATTATGACAGACGCAACTCAGCCATGGCCTGTCGGGACACGCAAACAGCTGCTTTTTGACCATCGCTTCGTCGAGTCGTCCGCAGGCTTGCAGTTCACGGTCAATTCACCTCTTCAGCGCACACCCATCAATCTGCCGACCCTCCCCGGTTTGCAGCCCAGCAACCACTACCTGACGGTACTCGATGTCGATGGTCGTTTCTGGCTGTATTACCATATGAGGCCGATGGAGACGAGTGAAGCTGATCATCGGAATAGTCTGTGTTCTCTAGCCTGGTCGGATGACGGCATCGATTGGGAGCTGGCGCCTGTGGACCGATTCGAGGTGGCGGGGTTGGCTCGGAACAACGTGGTCATGCCCGGTGCGGTCGGCACACCGTTTCTTGATGCCCAAGAGACGTGCGAGAGCAAATTCTGGTTCGTGGGAACACTGGGCGAGCGCACCGAGCAGCCAGTCTGGGACGAGGCCGAGGACACGTATTTCGGTGGCTACGACGCCCCCGATGGTCGGAGAGTCCACGCCGGGCTGTACCTGCTCCATTCCGAGGATGGCATATCGTGGCGTCGACAGCGCAGCGGCGTAGTGGTTCCCTTTCGTTGCGACTCGCAGAACCAGGTCTTCTACGACGCCGGCGCCGGCGTCTACGTCGCCTATGTGCGCGGCGCATCGCCCGTGCCAGGCAGAAGGCGGACGGTTGCTCGTTTGACGTCGCCTGCGCTCACGCAGCTGCCCTTCGATTTTATAGAGGACCCGACACTGCCCAAGAGCCCGATGGGGCTCCACGACCGGCTACCACCGCAATGTGCCCCATTCATTATGGAGGCTGACGAGCGCGACCCGCCGGCCACGGACATCTACACGCCCTGTGTCAACTCCTACGAATGGGCCGATGACGCCACCTTTGCCTTCCCGACATTGTACCGGCATTACGAGGGCCAAAAGAGCCATGGGCGGGACGATCGCGGGGAGAGGGAGAATGCCGGTCCGCTTGAGGTACAGCTTGCCGCGAGCCGGGACGGTGTCGCGTTCGACCGGTTTCGCACGCCTTATGTGGGCCTCGGGCTGATGGATGAGCCGCAGCTTGGGGGATCGGTCTACATGGGCGTAGGGCTGGTTCGGCGGGGGAACTACATCTACCAGTACTATGCCGAGGGAGCGTGCACCCATGGGTACTACGACCGCGACGTGCACATCTGGCAGGCCAAACAGCGTCTGGACGGTTTCGTCTCGGTGGATGCGGGGCCGGGCGGTGGGTGGTTCGTCACGCCGCCCATCGAGTTTTCAGGAAGCCGTTTGCAGCTGAACATCGACTGCGGCGCCATGGGCGAAGCGTGGGTCGAGCTTCAGGACGAAACCGGCAAGCCGTTGCCTGGTTATGCGTTCGAGGACGCCGTTTCGGTCGACCGAAACGGCGTTGCGCAGGAAGTCTGGTGGCGGGGAGGCCCGGACGTCGGTTCGCTCAGCGGCCGGCCGATCCGGATGCGTGTCACGATGCGCTCAGCGAAGCTCTACGCGTTCCAGTTTGCGGAGTCCGGGTGATGAACGGGCGGAACGCCTGCAAAAGCAGAGGGGAAGCATTGAGTGCCGTCGTCCAAGCTTTGCCGCCCCTAGTGCTCATCGGCGACCCGCGCCTAGCGCAGCCCTGCGCGCCGGTCGATCCGGCGGAGATCTCTACGCCGGACTTCCAGGCGAAGCTGCGCCTGCTCTTGCTGGGCCTCAAGCACCACTGTGCCAACGGAATTGCGGCGCCGCAACTCGGTTGGTTCCAACGCTTCTTGCTGATGCGCGATCCCTCCACGCGCTCGCTGGTCACCTGGATCAACCCGGTCGTCAGCGCGACGAGCGAGGAGCGGCTCTGGACCTGGGAGGGCTGTCTGAGCGTGCCCGGCATGATGGCCTATATCGGTCGCCCGGCCGTGGTGACCGTCACCGGGCTGGACGGAAAGGGGGAGCCGCTCAGTCGGGAGTTCCGGAACTGGGAGGCGCACCTATATCATCACGAGCACGACCACCTGGATGGCTTGCTTTTCACCCATCGCGCCGAGGATCCGAACCACCTGGTGCGCGCCGAGGAATTCGAGCGGCGTCACGCTTGGCCCCCGGACTGGCCCGTTTCCGGCGGCCGCAACGCGCCTGTGCGAGAGTTTCCCGAGGGGAAAAATGCCTACTTCGAGGGTGTGAGATGAAGAACCTCGCGTTCCGTGGCCGCTTGGGGCCAGCGTCCTCCGCGGGCGCGTACGTGGTAGAGTTGAAGTGAAGCTGCACATGAGCTTGTGGGGTTTGAAAACAACACTGGATCAGGAAGGCTGACGGTGAATAGAATTGCGTTTATGCTCTGGGCCTGGACGAAGGGCATTTCTGGAGCCGAATGAAGGCGATCGGCGCCTATGGTCGATCCATAACTTCGGTTATTTCGGTGGCGGGAGTCAGCATTCGCGTGGTCCACAGCGCCTGCAGCGCCAGCGCTTTCCCGGTATGCCCCAATGCTCACCGGCGCGTGTCCAGAGCTGATGCCTGGTTGTCAGAATCACTTGGAAGAGGGCTTTGTAGTTCCTATACTTCGGCATAGCCTTCGTGTTCGACCCATATTTTGCCGTTCAGGGGTTAACTTTTCCCAGGATGATTACCAGGTGACTCTCTTGAGCCCCCACTCCTGCGGCTACATCTTATCCCGAAGTTGATGGGTATTTGGTTTAGGAGTGTTGGCTGTGGTGCCCTGCCCAGGGCCGAGTGCCGTGGGCGCGAAGCACGGTCCGTTCGGATTAGCATTCGAAGGGTGGATAACTCAAACATATCGCGGTGAGGAAATACGATGAAAGCGACAATAGCAGCGGTAACGGCGATCGTGATACTGGCATGGGTGCAGCAAGCGGGGTCCGAAGATCGCCCGAGTGAGAATATCGCGCTCGGAGCGAGCTACACGATCGCCCCAAGCCCCAACTATGGGCTCTGCTCCGACCCCGGGGATCTCGAGCAGCTGACGGACGGGGAGTACACCTATGGCTACTTCTGGCTACATGACTCGACTGTGGGCTGGCAGGAAAAAACCCCGTCGGTCATCACCCTGGACCTGGGTGCGGTGCAGCCGATCAAGGGCGTCTCGTTCAGTACAGCGGGGGGGTTCGCCGATGTGGAGTGGCCGCTGACGATTCGTATCCTCGTGGCCGGCGAAGACAGGGAATTCCACGAGGTTGGCGACCTGGTGCGCTTGAGCAATGAACAGCACGGGCCGGTCGCGCCGAAGCGAGCTGCCCCTGAGATCTGGTTGAAGGATGGTTTCAGCAACACCGAGGTACACCATCACTACGAGCTCCACAAGGATCGCTTCGGGCCGAAATTCACCCCCGAGGTACGCGACCAGGTGTTTCGCGATCTCACCGAGGAGCGCGCTGCCAAGTACGGGACTTACATCTACTGGACGGACCGGCTACAGACGCATGGGCGCTATGTCAGCTTGCTCGTGTGGAACGAGCCGTTCACCTTCGTCGACGAGATCGAGGTCTACCCCGGCGAGTCCGCATGGCTGGATGAACGGTTGCCAGGACCGGCTATCACCGATCCCAAGGCTTACGCGAAACGGTTGGCCATACAAAAGGGAATTCGGACGCGCCTCGTGCAGGACATCGCGGACCTGAGGGAAGCGGCAGCGGGCGTGTCGGGCCAGACGCGGGAGAAGGTGTTAGCCGAACTGGCCGACGTGGAGGCAAACTTGGGATCGGCTACCAACTCCAGCGATGACTTTAAGGCCGTACTGCCGTTGAATCTGTGGCACGAGCGGGTGTTGCGCACGCAGGCCTGGCTCTGGCGGGCCGCTGACCTAGAGCCCCTCACGTTCTGGCGCTCAAACCTGTGGGATCCGCTTTCCCTCGTCGGCGCACCGGAGACTTCAGCCGAATTGGCTGTCGAGGTGCATCTGATGCGTAAGGAACACCGCGCGGCCGCCTTCAACGTGAGCAATAGCACCGATAATTCGCAGCAGGTGTCTTTCCGCCTGAGCGGGCTTCCAGGCGGCGACAATCCCGAATACGTCACGGTTCACGAGGTGCTCTGGACGGACACTCGGCAGGGAACGCCGGTCGCGGCGGCACTGCCGGAGGTGGTTGCCGATGACGGTCTGTACACGGTCACCGTACCGTCCGGTATGACGCGGCAGGTCTGGCTGACCTTCCATCCGGTGGATGTGACACCGGGCGATTACGAGGGCGAAGTGATCGCGGAGGGCGAGTCCGGGGACAAGCGGTTTCCGTTGCGCATGCATCTGTATCCCCTCGACTTTCCCGCGCGGCAGTCGCTTCATATGGGCGGCTGGGATTACACCGATCGGATCCTTCATTTCCCCTACATAACCGAGCAGAACCGGATGCTGATCGTCGAGCATCTGCGCGAGCGCCGCGTCGACTCGCCTTGGGCGCTGAAGCTGGCGATCCCACGCGGCACGCACGACGAGCAGGGAGCGATGATCGAGCCCCCCGCCACCGACTACTTCGATAAGTGGATGGAGCTATGGCCGGACGCGGCCCAGTACATGGTGTTCGCCAAGGTAGGTGATAAGTACCAAGACTGGGAAATGGGCACGCCGGAGTTCGAGAGGGCCGTGAAGGACTGGGTGACGTTCTGGGCGGAATACATGGTGGCCAAGGGAAAACGGCCGGAGCAACTGGCCCTGTTGCTGGTGGATGAGCCCGACGAGCCCTTCCAGGATGCGCGCATCCTGGCCTGGTCGAAGCCGATTCGCCAGGCCAACACCGGGGTCCGCATCTGGGAGGATGTGACCCACGGAGATATGAACCAGGCGGACCAGGCAATGATCGATTCCTGCCACGTGCTGTCCCCGAACTACATGTCCTTCCTGGGACGGGGCCAGGAATACCGCGATTACTTCCTGAAGAAGCGGGGTCAGGGCATCGCGCTCGAGTTCTACTCGGCGTGGTTGGCTCGGATCTTTGATCCCTACGCGGGCCGGCTCAATGCCTGGTCCTGTTGGCGCTTCGGGGCGGATGCATTCTATATGTGGTCGCTGACCGACACCGGCGGCGCTTCATCGTGGAACGAATACCTGACCATCAAGAGCGCCTATTCCCCTATTTTCCTCGACGCCACCTCGGTGACGGCCGGTAAACACCTCGAGGCCGCTCGGGAAGGCGTGCAGGACTACGAGTACTTCGCGATGCTGGATCGTGCGGTTCGGGAGGCAGCGGCGTCCGGGGCGACAGGTACGGAGGTGGAAGAGGCCCGTCGTTTGCTAGAGACCTTGCCGCTTAGGGTTCTGCAGACAGGTGGGCACGAGACCCTGGGTTCAGGGCCGCTTGGCGGACACCACTGGCACAACGAAGAGATCGACCGCACCCTCGCAGACCAGGCTCGGATTCAGGTATTGACGGCTTTGATGGCGCTGTCGCAGCGCTGAGCCTCGTTGCCCTTCACGTCCTCAGCAGGTTCGCGATGACCTGCGGAGCACCGCGCATTGGCATGGAGATGGTCTTGCCCACGCCGCGGTGCTCCTGCGGCGGCCGGCCGAGCGCGGTCTGGATTCCGGCCTCCAGTACGCGCTTGAACCGCTCCTCGCCCGTGAATTCGTAGGCGGCGGCCACGCCCTTGAGCATCGACATGTCGGCGCCTGCCCAGATTGAGGAATGCGGGCAGCAAGTATAGCGGAACGACCCCTTTTCCGGAATCCACATTCGGTCGATGCAGTAGTCGGCTGCCCGCACGATCGAATCGGCTACTTTGCCGTCGCCGGTCACCTCGTGGAACCGCTTCAGACCGACCATCAGGATCCCGACCATGAATCCGGCGTTGCCGGTGTGGCGCGGTGGATCGCAGTGGCAATGGCCGGGCACCATCAGCCGGTCCCACCCGCCCAAATCGCGCTGCCGCTCGAGTACGCGGTCGACAATGATATGCGCCGCGTTGAGGAAGACGCGTCTGCCGGTCGCCCGGTAGGCACCAGAGAGGTGGATCAGGTGCCATCCAGCTTCCCGGCAGTTGTCGAAGTCGAAATCGTTGAGCATCTCGAGCGCCAGGCGCAGCGACACGCCCAGGGCGCACTCGTGGCTGCGCCTGTCTCCTGTGAGCAGGGCGTGCAGGAACAAGCCCTCCACCCAGGTGTGGGAGATCATGGTCATTGAGAAGAACATGGCGTGTTCGCGGTATCCGTCGGGATAATATCCCCCGACGTGTCCGACGCTGTGTATGTACTGGGAATTCGGCGGCGTTTCTCCGTCGCTGGCGTGGTTCGTGTCGATGTCCACGAGGTGACGGGCTGCCTCATCCGCCCACCTGAAGAAGTCTACCTCCCCACCTCGCAGAAACTCCTGCAGGAAGCACCAGGGTGTGTCGTATTCCATGTTCCCCCAGTTGTACCGCCGCTCGCCGAACCAGTCGCCGAAGTTGAGCATACCGTACGCTCTCGAAGAAACTCGATCTGCCGCGTAGGCTTCTCGCGCCGCCGCTACCCACGTCTCGTACGATGGGTAGGGTGATGGATTCTTCGGTGGTAGTCGGGTCCAGGCTCCGCTCTCGCTGATCAACGAGAGCGGCACGCGATAGATCGGCGGATCCTGCACTGCATGCAGCAACTCATCCTCCGGCGCGTAACTCAACCAGAACTCATGTGTCTTCGACACGCCCCGTTTGAGCTTGTACCCGTCGTCCAATAAGTAGTAGAACAACCGATCCTCCAGCAGCCCGCCACGCGGATAGTCCATCCCTTCGAGATCGGGGCATATATCCACCCGGAACCCCTTCGTATCCACCGACAGTCCCTTCGGGTAGTTTTGCCAGAATTCGCGCATCGCCAGTGCGACGGCCGCTTCGCCGTCCTCAATTGATGCCAACCCGTGTGCCCGTCGGCCCTTGCTCACCTGCCTTCCCCGTCGGCGAACCGTAAACCGGTCGTCCTCCAACTGCGTGAGGGCGAGAGAGCCATTCTTCGCGCTCGTGCCTTCGACTTCGCAGTGGGCGGCCTTCACTGTCTCAAAGGGCAGATGTAGGCTGAGTGAGCGAATCTGCTCGAACCCTCCGCCTGTTCCATCGTTCACAAAGGTATGCACCACGCGAATCCGCCGGCTGTCTCTGAAGAAATGCAGGCGCACGATCGACTTCATCAGTGTCCTGGTGCCACGCCCACGATGGCGACACTCGATCAGGATGCACGCTCTCTCGGGACCGCTCTCCTCGATCACGACGCGCTCCGGCTTGTCGCTCCGGTATGTCCGGCCGGTGGCGTCGACGAGACAGATCGCCGGCTGCGGACTCTGGTCCGCCACGGTCCGGGTGGAGCCATCGGGCGTCACGATCTCGACGAGACCGGGCAATGCGACCCGGTTTCTCGGGATGCGAACCGTCATCCCGCCGGTGGCCACGACGATAGCGCCATCTGCACTTCGCACCCTGACACCACCGCTCGATTCGTTGCGGACGGAGGGACCGAACTCCATGGCGTAGCTCGAGCGCCCGTCCGAGTTGAAGTCGAGCAGGGCCCACTTGATCGAGCCGTCCTCCCAGCGCGACTGCGCCGAAACCTGCACTGGAACGAGCGCGTCCTCTGAATCCCGCAGGCGGATATTGGATGGGTCCCAGACCGATCCGATGGCAAAGGGGACTCCGACCGAGACCGGCCATGGGTGTGGAGCCGAGGTGACGAGCTGAAGGGCGAATCTGCCTTCCTTTGCCGGCTTGGGGCGCGATGAGCCGATTCTGAACTTTCCGCTCTTGCTCGCGGTCAGTCGGCCCGTGCGGTCGCGCATCTCGATTTCGTATGACGCCTTTCCCTCCGGCAATCGCGGCAGGACCACTTCGTGGTTGGACAGGAACGTGTTGACCCGCGTCACGCGGGGACGCCCGCTCGAGGCCTGCACGACGATCCGACCCTTCGCGGGCCGATTCGTCCGCCAGGTTAAAAAAGCACAGGGTCTGTCGCCGTCCGGGCGCAGGTCGACCTGAGGGGCGAGGATCGCCAGCCTCCTAGGTTGCACCCCGGGCCGTTTCCGCAGCAGCACCACGTGCTCGATCCGGCACGGACCGTTCGTGGCGTTCGTCACCAGCCGGATCGGCTCTCCTCCTTTGAAGTGCTGCTTTTCTGGAGCGAAGAACAGATGGACGCGATTATCCGGATCGTCGAGCGAAGCGCGCGCGATCTGCCGGTGTCCGACCCACATCTCGATCGCTTCGTCGTATTCGGCACTGGCGTACATCGTGAAGCCGAGATAGTAGGGACCGGAAACTCTGATGATCTCGCGTAGTTCGCTCACGAGCCGCGCCTTCTGGACCGAGGCGGGACGATAGATCGAGGTGTTGGCGTATTCGGTGAAGGTATCGTTCACGAAACCGTCGAGGTGCTTGCAGGCGAAGGCCGGTATCGCAATCGCGTCGGTCAGGAGTTCAGCGATGCGTGCGTCGCCGGACACGGCCGGCGCAATCGGAATGGAAGATGTCATGAGTGATCCTGTCGTGGGTGTACATCGGCGAAAGTGGCAGGTCGATTTTGGATCAATATAACCACTGATGCCGCGAAGTGGTAAGTGCACAGTACGCGATTGAGAAGCTGTAGAAGCTGGTGTAAGATAGGAAAAAGCTAATCAGGTACTCCGTCATCGTCTATAGAGCGCGTCCAGGTGGGGGCATTGAAGCTTAATTGGAGCCTTTTTGGAGCCTTTTTGGAGCCTTTTTGGAGTGCCAGGGCTGAAAACCCTATGGGGTGCTACCTAGCAGGCACAAGGGTGTCCTTCTGAACGTTTAGCGGATCGGTCGGCGGATGGCGCGGGATAGTTACAGATGCTCACGATAGACGCCTCCCCGCCGCTTGACCGGATTCCCGAAAAATTACTATATAGTAGCAGCCCATTCACTAGCACAGGACAGGATCACAAGGCTGGGACGACGCGCTAGCTCGATGGAATGAGATGTCGCTTTGCGCGGGCGCAAGACGCGGCCAGGGTGTCCTGATGCAGCGAGGTTTGGGCCATACTATTCACCATACACGGGAAGGAAGGCGTGGCCAAGACACGTGCTATTATCGTAGGAACAGGCGGCATGGCGCGCCATCACATGAACGTGATGGTGCAGATTCGCGGCACCGAAATCTGCGGCCTGGTCGAGGTGGCCGAGGACCAGCGGGAACTGACGCGGGCGCTTTTTGCAGAGCATGGCAAGGCGTGCCCGCCATTTTACAGGACCATAAGGGAAGTGCTGGCAGCCCAGGGCGCGCCGGATGCGGCTTTTATCAACACGCCCCACAAGTTTCCCCTCGAGAACGCCTCCGACTGCCTCAAGGCGGGTATCGACGTCCTGCTCGAGAAACCGATGGTTATCGACGCCGCCGAGGCGCGCAAACTGATCCGGCTGCGCGAGCGGACCGAAAGGTTACTGGTCGTCGCCTTCCCGGGGAGCCTCTCGCCGGCGGTGAAGAAGGCCAAGGAGATGATCGCCGCTGGCAAGTTGGGCCGCGTGACTTCGGTGGCGGCCTACGTGCACCAACACTGGAAAGCCGCCACAGTCGGCAAGTGGCGCCAGGACCCAGAGATTTCTGGCGGCGGTTTCCTCTTCGACACGGGATCGCACATGGTCAACACCGTCGTCGACCTTATCGGCCAGGACGTTGTCGAGGTCGGCGCCTTGATGGACAGGTGTGGTACCCGCGTGGATATCAATTCAACGATAAGCGGCCGCTTTCGCGACGGCACGATGTTGTCACTGGCGGCGGCAGGCGACTCGATGCACTGCACGTCCGACGTGATGGTGATGGGCGATGAGGGAGTCCTGCAGACGGGGATCTGGGGCGAGCGCCTGCGCTTTAAGTCGGTCAAGAAGGACGACTTCGCCGAGGTCTCTTACCCCAGTTCAAAGGGGGTGTGGGAGCAATTCCTCAAGGTGCGCGCTGGCAAACAAGCCAACCCGTGCCCCCCCGAAGTGGGACTGCGCTTCGCCAAACTTATGGATATGATCAGGAAGAGCGCCGAGACTGGGAAGACCGTCCGCTCCCGTTAGTGGCTGGGGCTATTGGCCATTCTCGTATGCACAATGGCCAGAAATCAGATCCTCTCAGGGTTTCCTGCGATGATCTTGCCATTACTTGTACCGATCGGGATCTTTGCGAATCAATAGCGCGCCGTCCAGCGCCCTAGAAAGGGGGACCACTTGATCAAGCTAGCATGCGGAATCGCGGCGGTTGTGTTGCTGGGTATCCCGCCCGCCCAGGCCCTGCAGCGCACCGACACGGAATTCAAGATCTATCAGTTTCCCGCCGACATGATTCCCCGCATCGACGGCCAGACCGACGATTGGGCGATGGTGCCCGACCATTACGCCTACGGAACCGATCAACTTTCCGACACAGTCATGGGCAACTTCACCAACCACGACCGCGAGGACCTAGATGTCACTGTGCGCGTCGGTTGGGTCAAAGGCCTGAACCGGCTCTATTTCCTCTACGAAGCCTATGACGATTACTGGAATATGTATTACCGGCGCGGCGATCTGTTCGAAGTAGCCGTTGACGCAGACCGGTCCGGCGGGCCGTACATCGCCAACCCCCAAATCGACGACGAGTGGGAAAGCCACTTCCTGTTCAAAGGCGTGCACGCCCAAAATTATCACATCTTCACCCCGCCTGGGGAAGGACGGGATTGGGTCTTCGTCTGGGGCTGCCAGCCGTGGATCGGCAAGTTGCCGTATGCCAATCACGCGTACTCGTACGATTTTGCGGAAGGGGAGAGCGGCAAACTCGTGCTGGAGTTCTGGATCACGCCCTTCGACTACGCCCCGTACGATGGTCCGGAGAGGGCGGTCGTGTCGAAGCTGGAGGAGAATAGCCTGATCGCTCTGTCCTGGTCGGTCCTTGATTACGACGAAGATAACGCGGAATACGAGGGATTCTGGAACCTTTCGCACGAAACGCGCATGGACAGCCACGCCTCGAATTTCTGCGCCTTCCGCTTGATGACGCTGGAGCCGGAATACCTCAAGCCGCTCGAGGCGGAATACTCCTTCACGGTGGTCGACATGGATCGCCGGATGGTCGCCTTCACGGATCAATCTCATGGAGAGATTATTTCGTGGTCGTGGGATTTCGGCGACGGCGCGTCGTCGACCGAACAGCACCCTATCCACTATTACGAGGGGCCGGGCGAGTTTGTGGTCACGCTGAATGTCGAGGGGCCGCAGGGCAAGGCCCGGCGCGTCAAAGTGTACCAGGTGGTACTGAAGTAAAGGGTGTACTGCGATCAGCCCGAGATCGCGGCGGATTTCAGGCGGTCGCGAAACTGTAAAGGCTGGCGTTGCCGAACCGGAAGCGGATGCCGATCGGTCGGTCGGCGGGTAGTGTCCTAGCCGCATCCCAATAGACGAGCTGACGAACGCCGTCTCCACTAAGCGGGCGGCACTCCGCGAGCCGGTAGCCGGGAATCGGAGTGCCCGACGGATCGAGGATCTCGGCCCGCAACTCTCCCTTAGCCGCATCGGCGTTGACGAATAAGTGCTCGCCATCTGCGTCCATCGGCGTGGTTTCCACGGTGCCCGGCGCCTCCCCGGCGTCTAGCGACACCCAGCCGTCCAGCCGCCAGGCAGCCCGGGCGATGCTGATCTTTTTCGCTGGTAGGTAGCCGCCGTGGGTCGTCGTAATACCCGTGTAGTAGAGCCGAACTTCGGCGGCCGATTCACCCGGCCCGTTGGCGACGCCGAGTATACAGCCGGCGTCGTAGTCATGTGGCCCGTTGGGGATGACGGGTGACCGGTCTTCGCAGCGGGACCACGAGCGGCCATCCCGGCTGTGCACCAGCTGCACGTCGATGGGGCCGTCGTCTCGGCTCTGTTCCGGACCCTTCTTCGCAGGCGGCCCGGTGTGGCGGAAATGGGTGACGAACCCCAGCCACATCCCCCCGTATGGGAAAACTGACATGTTGTAGAACTGCGAGAAGCGGCCACCTTCGGCCCTGGTTTGCGCGTCGTCGATCTCGTCCGGGGCCATAACCAAAGTGGGCTCGGACCAAGTCTGCATATCGGGGCTGGATGCCAGATAGACCAGGCGGCGGCGGTGGCCCCGGTGAATGCCATAGCGCTTGTGGAAGGCGAGGTAGTTGCCGGTTACGGGGTCACGCGCGAGGCAGCAGGTGTCTCCGCCGGTCAGCACCGGGTTCGCGTCGTAAAGCCGCCAATTCAGACCGTCGGCGGAATGCGCTGTGCAGTAGCCGCGATTTTCCGCCGCGCGCGATACCCCGAGCATCTTGTAGCGGTGTTCGGGATCGGGGTCCGTCGGATCGCAAATGACGCTGGGGCTGTGGAAACGGATGGGGAGAGCGTTGTTGTGCGCGCCGTCGGCGTGTTTGACGAGACCTAGCTCCGGACGGCGCCAGATCACGCCCTCCTCCGATTCGGCGTAGAGGACCTGGTCTGGGTAGCGCATGTACCACATCCGCAGGTCTTCGCCCGCTTCAGCGGGGAGGACTGTGCCGTAGATATAGACGCGCTCGTCATCTGATGGCGCCTGCCAGGATTCCAGACCCGAGATGACGGGCTGAGACAGTTTGCGGCAGGCATGGGTACGGCGGACGACGCCTTCCTGGCGAGCGATCACGGCATCGTCGACAAAGAGCTGAGTAGTACTCGATTCATGCGCTGAACTCATCGCGTACGATCCCTTTTCGGCGTTGCTACCAGTGAATCCCGGTCAACGTCATGTGCGCATCGGGTCTCGCGCTGACCGGGTGATGCCGTGTTTGTTATATTACCCAGAAGCATATTTTCAATGCGCTAGAGTGGCGCGATGGTACTGGTCGTTGGCAACCGCGTTAAGGAGTGGATTGCTGCTGCCAACTAATGGATTCGGTGGCTAAAGGAGATATGGCCGATAACAATAACACGGTTCAGTGGGAAATCAGGGGCCTCATCGCCGCTGCCGGAATCGGTCTGTTCTATTTGTTGCTCACGTGTCTACAGCCAGTCAGAACGGATGACACCTTTTTCCATCTTAAAATGGGTGAGGTCTTATGGCAGGGCAAAGAGTTCCCGGCCCAAGATCCGTTCTTATTTACCAGCAATGAGGATTCTTATCCCCTTTACCACTCCTGGCTCTTCCAGGTCGGTATCCACCTGGTGCATGCCCAATGGGGAATGAGTAGTGTGAGAATCTTGACCGCTCTTTTGGCTCTTTTGGCCTGCGGGGCGGTTATCTACTGGGCCCGGGGCATCGCTGCCAAAGGTCATTTTCCCTGGTTGGCATCGGGGGCGCTGTTATTTTTTTCCTATCAGCGACTGATCCAGTTACGCCCCCATATGCTCAGCGTGATTTTCTTCTTTTTCTTGTTGGGTTTTTTGTGGCGTCACCAAGAGCGAATGGATTGGAGTGCCCGTTTGGTTTGTGCCGTCACGATGATTATCTGGGCCAATGTCCATTCTGTGGCCTTGATCGTCTTTCCTTTTTGGTTGCTTTTTCTGATCCTGTTGTGGTTTTCGCGCCGATCCACCGAGGTGGATTTGGCGGGCCATTGGATCAATTTCGTCCTGAGCTTAGGGGCGGTCAGTCTGACTCCGCTGGGGTGGAAGCTGTACTTCTTTTATTGGTTGGGCCAATCCCGTAACCCCTATGCTCAAGTCATCGATGAATGGGGGCACTGGAATCCCTTCGGCGTTTCAAACTTTTTGCCCCTGTCTTCACCGATCCTGGTGTGTGCGGTTGTTTTGTTGTTGCTCGTTTTTCTCTTCCGCTTGGGTCAAGGAATGATTTTGGTTCGGCGTCAGGGGACGCAGGCTCTGGCAGGAGAACCGCTGATTCTGGCCTTTTGGGGCCTGGCGGCGGCGGCTCTGATGCTCTTTGCGGTGCGTTTTTTCTGGATGGCACCTCTCATTGTGTCCGCCCTTGTCTTTTTCCCCCAGAAAAGGCAGCACCAGGGGGGGCGGTGGCGATATATAGTGGGGACTCTGTTGTGGATCTTGGCGGTCTTTCTCCATTTTCAAGCTCCTGGAACCAAGATATATCATTATCCGTGGCAGACTCCCGAGCAGCGTTCACAATACCTGCACCAGGATATCGACGAGAGGAGGTATCACTGGAAGGCGATTCAATTCTTGCAAAACCTTGGTCTGGAGGGCCGGGTTTTTAATCCTTACCATTTGGGCGGCGTCTTGAGCTTTGGTCTACATCCCCAAGTCCGGACCTTCATCGACGGACGTTTTGAACACTACCTGTACGAGGTCAATCGCGATCAGCAAAGAATTGAGTCCGTTGGGGAGAATTTTGTCCAACTCTTGGAAAAGTATAATGTCGAGCTGTGCTTCGTTCCCATCAGTCGGTATTCGGTGCGCCTGCGCATCGCGCTTCAGGAAATCGATTGGGTGCTGGTTTACACCAATTCCCAAACTCAGATTTATTGCCGCCCGGACTTTTTCGCACGTTACCGAACCACGATCATGGCATATTACGACTTGGAAGGTGATGCACCGTTGCAGAAGGCCCGCAAGCTCTTGTACGATCGATTGCTGACCTCTACGCTATCGATTCCCAGCTGGCCCTTGGAAGCAGTGACCACAGCGGATCCGGACTATCTCGAAAAGATGAATCTACTGCTCCAACACCTATTCATCCCCGAGGCCCGATACTGGTATCAAACCCCGTCCGGAAGGCTCAACCTGCAAGATGCTCGACTGAGCGATTTTCGCTTCGTATTTGCCCACTACAACCAGATTCGGGCGCAGTTAAAGAAGGAAGAGCGCCGCAGATGACGATCTGATTGTGCCAGGTGCCGTTCGCAGATGCGCTAGCGAACGCTATCTCAATCGCCGTTGTGCCGGCAAGAGACAGCAGGTTATCAGCACCAGAAGACCCAGAATCTGACCTTGTTGATCAAGTCATAATGCGCGGGCCTTGTTCTCGGCCGCAAGGTCGATTTCGGCGATGAAGATGTCAGAGGGCCCCGATTTGAAGTACGAGAGTTCGTTAGGGTAGTCGGGCGGAGGCACTTCTCGCCGCAGAGAAGCCCAGCGTTCGATGTAGTGCCGACGCTTCTTTTCGGCTTCGATCGCGCCGCTCAGGTACGCGTGCTGCGAGTAGTAGCTGATGATCAGTCGGTCATCCTCGAGCGAGAGCAGACCCGGATAGGCCGCATCGCCGTCGCTCGGTAGTGCCAACACCGGTTCGACGCCGTTGTGATCGAGCCGAAAGATCCCAGTGCTGCCCGCGGGCGAGTGCTGGGGAATCCAGGGTGCAGTGGGATCGCGGCGCCCGGCCACATATACCTGTCCCCCCGATTCGCACAGCGCCGGACAGTGGATCATCGCCTCGAGGTCGACGCACGACCACTCCTCGTACGGAGGTTTGGAGATGTAGAGGAGCGAATGCTGGCCGGGCTCCCGCTTTGTTCGGGAAACGCACCACAACTCCCCGTCCGCGCGGAAGATGACGTCTGCTTCATTAAAGAGATCCGTCGTGCGATGATCCAACTTGCGGATCTCTTTCAACTGCTGGGGGCTCCTCCCTTCAGCATCCGGAATCCTGGAAACTAAGGTCCAATCGCGTCCGTTCGGGCTAGAAATGAGCTCGCCCCCCTTCTCGGCGCAATAGAAGATCCCGTCGTGTATCTGCACGCGCCACAACCAGTAGTTTTTATCGCAG
>MDTE01119017.1_pt1 | contig 19307 bp, 18 predicted proteins | sample 811231 | NCBI WGS metagenome assembly MDTE01 (sample SAMN05326651, study PRJNA326480) | marine metagenome | isolation source: seawater | place: Indian Ocean: Red Sea | collected 2010 | reverse complement strand
TTATCATAATTATTAAAAAATTTTCCAAATTTGAGATTATTAAACATTAAATAACCGGTCGTAAATATTTTTGTTTTAGAGCCAACTAAACTTTTCAATTGATTCGAGATAGTTAGTGAAGGAGAAAATATAAAATCAAAATTTTTAAATGAATTATTTATGTACATTTCGTTTGGACTAACAAGTGAGTGAAAAAAATATAAATATTTTGGTCTGTCAGATTTTGGTCTTATTTGAGATTTTGGAAAAATAGGCGAACCAATGCTTGGAGTAGTTGTTATGAAGATTTTGCCTTCTATATTTTTCAGTAATCTAATTTTTTCTATATCATTTTTTAACACTATTACATTAATATTTTCTTTTTGGTAAAAATTTTTCTCAAAAGGTACCTCAAAGCACAACAAATCAATTGGGTTACCTTGATTTACAAAATATTCAAAAATATTTTTAATAAATCTAAAATGGCTTAAATTTTCTATAAAAAAAATAATTTTTTTAGCGTTTTTAGTTCTAATAGCAAAATGAATTATAGTACTTATATAGTGAAAAATCATAAAGTATATGTAGGTATGAGTGCTGACATACTTCATCCAGGACATATCAATATTCTTAACATAGCAAGTTCTTACGGAGAAGTAACAGTTGGATTATTAACAGATCATGCAATTTCTTCATATAAGAAATTACCTCTTATGAGCTATGAAGAGAGGTACAAAATTATTGAAGGGATAAAGTATGTTTCAAATATAGTAAAACAAGAGACATTAGATTACACAGATAATTTAATGAACTTAAAACCTGACTATGTAGTTCATGGTGATGACTGGACAACAGGCGTACAAAAGAATGTAAGACAAAAAGTAATCGACACTTTAAAAAATTGGGACGGTGAATTAATAGAAGTACCATACACTGATGGTGTATCATCCTCGAGCATTAAAGACAAACTTGGCAATAAAATTACTACAGAAGTTAGAAGGAAGTCTCTTAGAAATTCATTAAACGTAAAAGATACACTAACTTTTTTAGATATTCATAATGCGCTTTCAGCAATAGTTATCGAAAATACCAAAATTGAAAAGAATGGTATAAATTATGAATTTGATGGGATGTGGGCAAGCAGCCTTACAGACTCAACTGCAAAAGGAAAGCCTGATATTGAAGCTGTGGATACTACTTCTAGATTAAATACACTGAATGAAATTATGGAGGTGAGTTCTAAACCTATAATTTATGACGGAGATACCGGGGGCAAACCTGAGCATTTTGTTTACACTGTACAAAATCTTGAAAGACTTGGCGTTTCAGCAGTTGTTATAGAAGATAAAAAAGGTTTGAAAAAAAACTCACTTTTTGGTAATGAGGTTTCTCAGGAACAGGATTCTATTGAAAATTTTTCTGAAAAAATAAAAGTTGGAAATAAATCAAAAAAAACAGACGATTTTCTAATAATTGCAAGAATAGAAAGCCTTATTCTTGAAAAGGGGCTTGATGATGCACTGCTAAGAGCTGAAAAATATACTGAAGCTGGTGCTGGGGGTATTTTAATTCACTCTAAAGATGAATCAGAGAAAGAAATATTTGAATTTGTTAAAACATACAAACAATACAGTAACCTCCCAATAGTTGTTGTACCAACGACATACAATCACATTAATTTGAATGAATTTAAGGAAATCGGGGTAGATGTTGTAATTTATGCGAATCATTTATTAAGAAGTGCATATCCTGCAATGTTAAAAACTGCAAAATTGATTCTTGATAATGGTAGGACAAAAGAAATTGAAAATGAGTTAATGAGCGTCAAGGAAATCATCAACTTCATACCTGTCAATTAAAATATGATAAATGCCAGCAAACTTATACACGAGCTAATAAAAATAGATGTAGATTTTTTTTCAGGAGTTCCAGACTCTCTAATGTCAGACTTTAGTAAAAGTCTCCATTTTGATTATAAAAATGAAAATCACATTATTGCAACCAGCGAGGGTAGCGCATTAGGCCTAGCAATGGGACACAATTTAGCGACTGGAAAAGTTCCTTTAATCTATATGCAAAATTCCGGTTTAGGAAACTTCATTAATCCCTATACATCTTTACTTCATAACTCAGTTTACAAAATACCATTTGTGTTACTACTAGGCTGGAGAGGGGAAATCGGAGTTTCTGATGAACCTCAACACGGTTTCCAAGGAAAGATCACATTAGATCTGCTGGAATTACTTGAAATAAATTATATAGTTATAGATTCTGATACAACTATTGATGAAATAATAAACAAAACGAAAAAATATATTACCGATGGGAAGGTATTAGCAATAGTTGTCAGAAAAGGAACTTTTGAAAAGGATAAAAGAAGTTTTGATACACAAGAATATTTGCCAAAAAGAAAAGAAGCACTAAAAAAAATTGTATCTATTTTTAGTAAAGAAACTTTATTTATTTCAACCACTGGGAAATTATCGAGGGAACTTTATGAAATAAGAAAAAATTCTAATGAAGAGTGTAACGATTTATATGTTGTTGGTGGAATGGGTCATGCATCAGCTATTTCTGCAGGTATGCTAAACAAAGTTAAAGAAAAAACAATTGTATGTTTAGACGGTGATGGTTCTGTATTGATGCATATGGGAAGTCTTGCAACACTCGCAAATATCAAAGCAAAAAATTTTTTTCATATTATATTTAATAACTCTGCTCATGAATCTGTTGGCGGGCAGCCAACAATATACAACATGCTAGATACGAAAAAATTATATTCAGCACTAGGATACAAAAAAGTAATTGAAATAGAAAATTTAGACGATATTGATAAATTAGATGTTTTAAACACACAAAGCCATATTTTGATTCAGATAAATGTTCAAAATAGTTCTGATAAAAATTTAATGAGGCCTGATAAAAGTCCACAAGAAAATAAATTTAGTTTTGTTAAAAAAATTAATGAGTAACCAACTCATAATTGCGGAAAATCACTTTAGTATTTTTGAGGAATTGCTACATGAAATTAAATTCACAAATTGTTTAATTGTAACTTCGAATGGAAACATAGAAAGAGGCTATGACAAATCATTTACAGAACTCTTAAAAAAGAATAAATGTAATTTTGTAATTCAAAAAATTAATAATTATCCAACATTATTAGATATAGAAGTAATGTTTAAGCACCTACGGAACCATAATATTGATTTAGTTATTTCAATTGGAGGGGGTAGTTCAATCGATATTGCAAAAATATACTCGTCTTGTAAATTTGAGGAAGACAACTTAACTGATATATCCCAATTGATAAATCGCAAAAGTTCAGATTGTATTATGTCTATAGCAGTACCGACTACGGCAGGAAGTGGTGCTGAGAGTACAAAATTTGCAACAATTTGGTCAAAGGAGTCAAAAGAAAAATTGTCATTTGAGAACGAAAATCTTATACCTGACTATGTTTATTTAATTCCTGAATATACAGCATCTTTAAGTTACGACCTTACTCTTACAACAACACTTGATTCCTTGTGTCATGGAATAGATAGTTTACTAAACAAGAATTCAAACGATGAATCCATAAAACTATCTATTGAGGCTATTAGTTTGATTTCAGAAAATTTAAGACTTCTAATAGATGATTTAGAAAATTTGAAACTTAGGACATATATATTGACTGCTTCTAATTTATCAGGAAAAGCAATAAATATTACCAGGACATCATTAAATCACGCTATATCTTATCCTCTAACTAACTATTATGGGCTTCCACATGGTTTAGCGTGTGCTTTTTCAGTTATAAACACAGTTGAGTTTTTTAAAGAAGAAATTCTTAACTTAAGTTATGGAAAAAATTTAATAAAAGCATCGGAGACTATTCAAAGTCTTTCACTTTCAAAATTTTACAAAAAGTATTTAGAAGAAATAGATATTGATCTTATTGCAAAAAACACAATTAATAATTCAAGATATGAAAATTTCAGATTCGAATTAAATAGCAATATAATCAAAGAGATAATCCATAAATCAAAATTGTATTATGTTTAGTAAAAAAATATTTTTCATATTAATGTAATTTTATGATAGATTTTTCAGGTAATTTTTATTATTTAGATCCAGGAACTGGTTCTTATCTTTACCAAGTATTAATTGCAGCTGGAATTACCATAGGAATATACTTTAAAAACTTAAAATTTGTAGTAAATTCTTGGCTTGATAAACTTAAAAAACTTTTAAACAAAGCCAAATAGTAAAAAATATTATTGAATTACATATTGACCAAAAAAATAAATAAATTATATTAAACATCTATTAATGTTGTTTTTATATGGATGTAAATTTAGATAAATTATCAAAATATATATTGATTTTTATTGGTTTAATTTCTTCCTCAATTTTTATATACAATATTCTGAATTTTTACAGTTATCAGGGTCCTGACGGTGAAGCGCATAGTGAATATATTTATTTTTTATCCATATATTTACCGGACTCCCTCAAGCTACCTTCAATAGGAGACACATATGAATATTTTTCTCCGCCTATAGCCTATATATTCCCAGCTTTAAGTCAAGTTCTTTGCAGAAATCTTATTGAATCAGAAGACTATAAAACTGACTGTATCGATTTTTATGATAATTTGGGCCAACTTTTTCTTTTTACTATGTTTTTAGTGTATTTGTATGTTTTAATGAAAATTTCACAAAGACTTTTTAAAGATTATCTAAAATTTTTTATACCGTTGTTAATACTAACACTCTCACTTAGTGTCAATTATCAAATGTTTTCATACTTTCGAGGAGAAAGCTACATTCTATTATTTTCTTCTATAGTTTTTCTTTTATTGTTAAAAATTTTTCAGAGTTCAAATATTAAAATTTTAGACTATTTATATATTGGAATCTTAATTGGATTATTATTGCTTAGCAGACAGTGGGCTGTTTTTTTTCTTCCAACAATCCTCTTTTTCTGGATACTGAATAAATCTTCCAAGTCAAATAAAAAAAAGATGTTTTTTATGTTTTCTATGGCTGCTTTAGTTGGCTTTATTATTGCTGCTCCTTTTTATATCAGTCTTCAGGAAAAAGAAGATTCTATTGCAGCATGGAATGGTGATTCTTATGAAATTGATTTAGATAGATATCCATCAAGTTTTTTTTATAAAACAGGTTTTTCTGAAGGGTTATTTTCAAATCCTACGATATCTAATAATGAATACTCAATAAAAATACATGGTCAAAGCATTTTCCCAACATTTTTGTCAACAATATGGGGCGATCCGAATGGATATTTTTCCTACACTCATTTAAGAAATATTGAAAGAAATGAAAATTTTGAAAAATATCTAGGGTTTGTTAATGTGGTTGGCATTTTTTTGATACTACTTTCTTCTTTAGGTGTGTATAAATTTATAAAAATAGATAAAAGTGAGATTGCAAATAATTCAGAAATTATTTATTTAAGATTGATTATTTTTAATTTTTTGAGCACATTCTTATTTTATATATTTTGGATGTATTTGTATCTCCCTTCAATTAATGCAAATTACATGCTTCAAATCACAAATTTATTTCCTTTTTTTGGAGCTTATGCAATATATAAAATAAGAAATAGAAATTACTACTTTATGTCAATAGCAAGTTTGTTTATTGTTTATATTTTTCTTATACCCACATACATCTACGGATCGAGCTATTTATTTAATTAAACTTTTTAGGAAACAAATAAGCAATTAAATATGGTAAAAACAATGCAGGATAATCTAGAAGAGGTCTAATTTTCGTGTATCTTTTATCCCCCTTCTGATATCTCATTTTTACAGGTACTTCAGTTTTTTTTATATTTGTATCAAGCATTACTTGAGAGAAGAAATAGGGCTCGAACGCATAGGTATATAAAAGTTTAGAATCTATGTTGAACCCTGCTCTTCTAACAAGATCTGTTTTAAATGCTCTAAACCCACATGTAGCATCAGTGAAATGAACTTTAAATATTTTTCTATATAAGTTAGTGACAATTGGTATCATCACCCTTCTAAATGGTGGAAGATAATTGTTTTGATTTTCTAAATATCTACTACCTTGAACAAATTCAAAGCCATCCTCTTGGATTTTATTGATAAATTTTTCTATTTCTTTTGGATCCATTTTTCCATTACCACCTATAACACAGCAAATTTCAATATTATTTTCTATGGCATATTTAATTCCTTGTATAATTGCGTAACCACCACCCCTATTAATGGGTAGTGTTAAATGTTTTATTTTTTTATCTATCAGAATATTTTCTGAATCATCATCTGAGCCAGAGTTAACAACTAGCAAATTTCTAGTATATTTAGTACTTTTGAATTCATTAATTAACCCAGGAAGCTTACTTCCCTCATTGTAAGCAGGACAAATAATAATTAAATTTTTCATATTTTAGTTGTTACTTGAAGCATGATATGTATTCTACCCCTGATAAATAATGAATTATTTAACTATATGTTTTTTTGATATGTACATCAAAAAATTATTACCTTAATATATAAACTATGTTTGGAATAAAGAGTATTTACTTAGACCCCAAAACAAAAAAATTTATAAAACAATTTGTTGATGAAGTAAATCTTGAAAAATATAGTCAACCTTTAGATTGTTTTATCTGTAGTGGCAGTAATTACAAAACCATTAATGAAACAGACAGGTATGGATTGATCTACAACACAGGTGTATGTTTAGCTTGTGGACACATTCAGCAGTTTAATTATCTCGACTCAGAAGCTCATGAAATCTTTTACTCAAGTCACTACCGTAATATATATCAAACAGGGACGCCAGAAGAATTATTTTTTCGACAATATTTTAAAGCAGCTAAAAAAATTGATAAATTCGTAGGAAATATTAAGTATGACTTAACCTTAGAAATAGGCTGTGGACCAGGAGGAATATTAAAATATTTTGAAAAAAATAAGTTTTCTAAAGTTATAGGAATTGATTTAGACCAAAGGTTTCTTGATTATGGAATTAAAAAAGAATTAAATCTAGTTAATACTTCATTCGAAAACTTTAACACTACTAAAAAATTTGATTTAATTATTATTTGTCATGTTTTAGAGCATGTACAAAATCCAATTGAAATATTGAAAAAAGTAAATACATTATTGAATGAAGATGGCTTAGTTTACATCGAGGTGCCTTCTCTTGAGTCTGTAAACAACGGAGATTATGGTGGAGATTTAAATAATTATTTTCATATTGCTCATGTGTCACATTTTACTGAAAAAAGTATTAAAAATTTATTTAACAACTCAGGTTATGAAATTGTTAAATTTAATAATTCAATTCAACTTCTAGCTAAAAAAAGCTCCAAAGATTTTGATGAAATTAAACGAGATAGTAGCTCTTTAATTTATACTGAAAATCTTTTAAGAGATATAAATAACAAAAATGTAGCAACAATTACAGACAATTTTAAATTCATCATTATTTATATTTTTAGATATTTAAAAATAAGAAAGTTTTTGGAAATAATAAAAACACAAATTTTTAAGTTTCGATATCTTTATGGGTAAAACAAGTAATATTTTTTAATTATTAGTAAACCAATTAAAAATATCATGTCCTTTATCGTCGATATAAAAATCTGCATTTGGTTTTCCAAAGTGAAGATTATGGTATTTTACTCCCCATTTATTTAATTGATTCGTAGTAATTTCTTTCCAATCAATACCAGTTTTAAAACCTCTAGCAGTTAAAAAAATAATTTTATGTCCATCATCATACAATTCATTTATTCTTAAAATTCTTTCTGGATATGGCTTTGCATCAGAGTAATCTATTTCTTGAGTACATATTGTTCCGTCAATATCAAAGCAATAAATCATATTTTAATTATATATACTTTTTTATAGCTGAAGATACTCATTACTGTATTTATGAATAGAAAGCGTTAATTGAATTTAAATATTTTTTGTCTTTTTCAATTAGATCTTTTGCTTCATTAAATTCTTTTAATGTATCTACACCAATTAATTTGTTTTTTATTTCGTAACTGAATACATTTTTGTCATTTTCTAAAAACCTAATTAATTCAATATTTTCAGTTTTTTCTAATTTAGATTTTTTGTATTTTAAAATTTCAGATAAAGTTTTGAATTCATAACAAAATATTCCAATATGGATTAATTTTTTGGCGAGTTGTTTTGAAAAAGGAATATCAGCTCTACTTATATACATGACTTTATTTTTTGAATTGATTACAAGTTTTGTATCATTACTGTTATTTAATGAAAATTGATGCTTATGCAAAGTAGCTACATTTATTTTGGAGTCTTCTCTAAATTTTTCAATAAGCAGGTTTAAATTCTCTTTCTTAACCAATGGTTCGTCTCCTTGAATATTTATAATTGTGTCATTGTTCTTTAGACTTAATATTTGCGCTGCTTCGTAACATCTTTCAGTACCGTTACTATGTTTTCTAGTAGTTTTTATATAATTTATATTTAGTTCTTTACATTGGTTTATGATTTCAATATCTCCAGTACAAACATATACTTTGTCTAAATTTGATTGAGTTGACTTGAAGTATGTATGTGCAAACATTGGGTAATTTCCAATTTTTTTTACAAGCTTATTTTGCAATCTTGTGCTTGCTAACCTACAAGGAATTAGTCCTACTGATCTATTTGACATTTTTGTCAAAATTGAACTCAACTAATTGTTCAATAAGTTCTCTAAAGCTGTCTAAATAAATAGAGTTTGGACCGTCACTTGGTGAACTTTCTGGGTCTGGATGAACTTCAAAGAAAAAGTTGTTTACTCCTAGAGCACTTGCAGCGCGAGCAAGTCCAGGAACTAAATCTCTGTCCCCTCCACTGCTAGTTTCATTTAAACCTGGCTTCTGAACTGAGTGAGTTACATCAAAAAAGATTGGGACATTAAAATTATTTATCAAATAATCTAATCCTGCAAAATCTACGATTAAATTATTATAACCATGAACTATGCCTCTTTCGGTAATCCACACTTCTCTAGCATTTTCACATTTTGAAATTATTCCTTTTACATCCCAAGGAGCCATGAATTGGCCTTTTTTAATATTGATTGTTTTTCCTGTTTCGGCAGCTGAAGTAATAAGATCAGTTTGTCTACTTAGAAAAGCTGGAATTTGTATAATATCTACAAAATCTTTTACTTTATTTGCCTGCGATGGTAAATGAATATCGGTTGTAATCTTAACATCTAATTCACTTTTTATTTTTTTAAAACCATCTAAGGTTTCATCTATGCCAGCCCCTCTTTTTCCAGAAATAGAAGTTCTGTTTGCTTTATCAAAGCTAGCTTTGAATACATAATCTACAGAATTTTCAGTGCATATATTTTTACAAGTTTCAGCTATTTCAAGAGACATTTCCAAATTTTCGTACTGACATGGGCCTGCTATAACTATCATTTTTTTATTTTGATTTTCCGCCAGTTGATCTTCTCGTTATATCTTCAGAATTAAATTCAGACCAATAAAATTCAAACGCTACTCCATCCTCTAAACCTTGAAATTGATGATAATAACCTGGTTCAACTTTAAAAAACTCACCTTTTTCTAGAATAATTTCAGTAACAGTCTCTGCTTCATCGTGATTCCAAACCCTAACTAATAATTTTCCAGACTCTACAAAAAACGCATTGAACTTATTTTTGTGAACATGCTCAGAACAGTGATAATCTTTTTTATAATCTAACCTATGTACTTCTAATAGATTATTTTTAAAAACTTCCTCTGTAAAACCCCAAATTTTTTCTTCCATTTTCTAATTATAGAAAACTATATTTGTAAATTGTTATATATTTAATTTAAAACATTATCTTTCTTTGTAAAATACTAAGAGTGCAACTAAAAACTGAAAGATTCTTTTTTTTCATCCTTGCCTTTGCTGTGTTATTTATATTGGGTTTTAATATAATTCACTACACACCACTTTTAGGGTATGACGCTGAAGCACATATAAATTATGTAGATCATTTATCTAGATACTTACCCGATAGGATTAATTTACCATCTGATAACGATAGTCGAGAATTCTTCAATCCTCCTTTAGGATATCTTGCACCATCTTTTTTTCAGATAATATGCAGAAATACAATTAAAAGCTCAGATTTTTTAAATGATTGCCGACCTTTTTATAGTTTTTATACTCAGATTTTTCAATCTTTTATGTATTTGTCGACAATATTTATTAATTTAAAAATTTTAAAAAATTTTAACAAAGAAAATACAATTTTTAACTTTGCTTATTTATTGTTGATTTCACTAACTGCTGTAAATTATCGTACGATATCAATGATAAGAGGAGAACCATACATTGTTTTTTTTCTGAGCGTTTTCCTATATTATTTACTTCAAGCAAACAACAATGAATTCTTTTTTGATCTAAGAAAAATATTTATTTTAGGACTAGCAATAGGGGGTATTGCTTTAAGTAGGCAGTGGGGATTTTTGCTTTTTCCTCCTCTAATATTGATTGTATTTCACAAAACAGTTATTAGTAAAAAACACTATATGAAGTTTATATTAAATAGTTTTTTTATTGGGTTCATTTTGTCTTCCTGGTTCTATTTCAATTTATTTTTTCAATATGGTTCGTTTACAGCTTTTAATCTTAAAAGGATGCCATTTAGTTTTTCCAATAAACCAGTTGAATTTTATATACCGACTTTTGATAATATTAAATATTTATTTTACAAACCGATTAGACCCTATTTAGATAATCAGTTTATTACTACTTTGTATTCAGATTTATGGGGAGATTATTGGGGTTATTTTACGTTTACCTCTTTATATCTTGATATTGGAAGAAACCAAAAAGTTATTGGTGATTACTTAGCAAATGTAAACAAAATATCTTTCGTATCGACACTAATAATTATTTATCTTTATTACAAAACTTGTAAAGTATATAAAAATAGTTTCTTTATTAAATATTTAAATTTTTCCGTTATTTTTACCTTCTTAGGTTATATGTGGTTTCTTTTATCTATTTACGAACCAACTGGAGATACAATTAAAGCAACTTATCTTATACAGGCATTTCATTTAATTGCCTTTGTAGCATCAATTTACTTGAATAAACTTAAAATTAGTAAACCTAATCTTTATAAGATAACCGTTCTTGTATTGAGTATTACTTTTATTTATAATTTCCAGACGTATTTATCACACTATCCAGCATCTTTTATTGAAGATTATAGATTTTGAAGGTTCTAAGTCTTTTCTATTTATGTACTTTTATTTTTTTATCAAAATATGATTAATTAAAAATAATATATTTAAATGGATGTAAGTTGAAAAAAATTCATAATCTAGAAATGTTGCAAAATGAGAATTATTAATTCTAAAAATTTTCTTAGATTCACAATGATTTTATCTATTTACACAACTCATATATGGATAAATTCATTTTATCTATCGCCAAGAAATGTGGATTTTTCAAAATATTATGATTATATAAATTACTTCTTAGGCCTCAATGTTGAAATTGATTATGGACAGGGGGTTTTGTATTATTATCTAATTTCATTATTTTTAAAATCAAAATTAGATGTAATAGATTTTACGAATTATGAACTGGTACTTAATTCTGCAGTGCAAAATGTAAACTTGTTTTTATTTTTAATTGGTCTGTATGGAGTATATAGATTGCTTAGAATTAAAAGTTACGAATCCAATACAATATTTGCTGTTTTAATAGTTTTAGTATTCTTTCCACAGTCAATTTATCTACGTGCCGTTATGAAGCCAGAAATTTTAGGGTTTGCTTTGTTTCCTTGGATATTATTTTTTTTAGAAAAGTATATGAATCAAAACAAAATAGCATATTTGTTTTATGCAACACCCTTCTTAGCTATTTTGATAAACACTAAAGCATCAATTGCAGGGATGACCCTTCTATATTTATTGATTTCATACTTTCCTATAATAAAAAATTTTAAAATAAAAGATTTTGCCGTAGTATTTTTAGCTCTTACCTTTTTAGTTATTCTTTTACAATATGAAAGTCATACAATTACTGGAAATTCAATATTAGAGAGACCTTATGATTCTGAATATGACTATAAAGCAAATCCAAATATAATATATAAATTTTCTGCACCAGATATTATTCGTGAACCTTTTTTCATGCTCAATGAAGATGGAAAAACAGTTCATAGCAATTCTGTAATAAATTTACTTATACTCGATACATTTGGTGATTACTTTAATCAATTGTTTGATTTTCAATCAAACTATTTTAATGAATTTCGTAAAAATATTTTTGTGGATGATTCAGAGACACTAATAACAAAAAAAAGAGAAATTAATTATTCAGGACCTTTCAGTAATATATTGAAATATAAATTAGATCACTTAAGAAAAATGGTTTCAGTATTATGGTCAATTATTTTTTATTTTTCAATTATTTACTTATCATTCAAAAACAAAAAATCCAGGAAATTTTATTTGGCACCTTTTGCAGGAATAGTTTTACTTTATATAAATTCTTTAGGGGTACCATCAAACAACTTTAATCCTATAAAAGGTGACACATTTAAAGCATTCTATTTTTCATTGTTGCTTATCATATCCCTAGCATTTGTAGCTTCACATTTTTTTAAGAAAATAAATTTTGTAAAAGTAACAATACTTATCGCGTTTTTACTTAGCGTTGTATTTGTTTCTGGACACCCAAAAGAAAATAGCCAGTTTCTATCGGAGCATTTAATTTCAGTAAATGAACACTCAATATTTTGTGAGTTAAATAACTTACTTATATACGAAAATACTGTAATAAAAAAAATATTTATTTCTGGAAATGTTAATAATCTAAAATCTAACTGTAAACCCACTAAAGATTCAAATACTCAGTCCATATCACGTTTTAAATATGATGAACAATATCTGTCAAGATGTGTAAATGAAAATAATGAAATTATCAACAATCCATATGAAAATTTTTACTCAAATTCAAATATTAAAGAATGTAGAATTTATACTTTTGAACAGGTTCAAGACCAAAAGGGTTTAGTTTCTTATAGGATTCCATATTTTTCATTATTATTATTTGTAACAATTTTTTTTATAATTTCCTTAGAAAAATTGATATATATAAATAAAATAAACAATCATTTAAAAACTATAAATTTTAAAAATAAAATCAAATAAATGAAATGTATCTAAATTATAAGAAATTATGTTTCTTAATGAAGTATCTGCACAACAATGAGGAACATACAATATAAATGTGGGCAAAGCTAAAAGTGTATATGTTTTAATTAAATTTCTGGAATCTTCATTCTTATTTGGATAAGAAATGTAAATTGTAAATAAACAGAAGAATAAAATATACAACCACCTCCCCCAATCAAGTGCCACAACAAAAAGCGGTAATAGAGAAATATACACAATGATTAATTCTTTGAAGTTAACTGAGAAAAACTTTGTTTTTAAAAAGTAACTATTCCCTATAAAAAATAAAATACCAAAATTTAGAAATGTCATTAAATTGATTCTTTCAAATGTATAACCGATATTGTCTAGAAAATCTCCATTAACTTTTAAATCTAACATATTGCCATTTAGTAAATCAGCACAAGTGTGTGAAAGGCTAAAATTTTGAATTAAATTTAAGCACCAAATATCTTGATCGAAATAAGAATTTAACATTAATGGCGAAAACACAAAACCAACCAAGCTTAATAGACACAATGAATATGCAATGTATAAAAGAGATTTTCTTTTAATATCAGAAATTTTGTATATGTAAAAAATTATAAATGGAAAAATAAATACATTTACAGAATGAGAATATATTGCAACGATATACGTCAGTAAGCTTGCGTATATTAAATAACCATCTTTTCTAAAGTTGTACAATATAAGCAAAGTAAATGCTAAAAAACCAATTATTTCTTTGCTGTTGCCACCTCTAAAGTCATTTATAACAAACAACAAATAAAAAGGAGATATGGTCATAATCGCAGAAATGTAGTTTTGTTTTGTAATTAAAAAAATATTTAATATATTGTACAAGATTAGTAAATAAATTATTGAAATTAGAACAGCCACAACAAGTTTTATATCAAAATTTGGCGACACAAGTGTAATAACCTCTCCTATTAAACCTCTTCTGTTCATTCCACCCGTATAGTTTATGGACCATGAACTGAAATGAATAAAATAGTTTTTATAATTGAAATTTTTCATGTGTTCAAAAAATATAAATAAAGAAATATTAGAAAATAAAAATAAAATTAAAGAATAATTTTTAGCTTTGATTTCAGAATCAAAAATTTGTTTAGAGAGTATTTGATTAAAATTATAAATAAATATATTACACGTTATTGCAAGAATATTTAGCTTGATAATTTGTGTAAAAAGAATATAAATTGGCAAGCCATAAAATTGGAAAAATAAAAATACATTTAATAAAAAAAGAAACTCAAGAAAACTTAGTTTTATAAAAAATTTAACCAATAATGAAACAAAAATTATAAAAAATATTCCTTGAAGCATAAATATCATTTGAGAGTATCCAACATAATAAGTTGTTTCTGAGTCGTTTTTATCAAAAGATTTTCCAATTACTTTATTAAGACACTTAATGTTGCTAAATTCGGGGAAAACAGGTACTCGCTCATACATCACTACAAAAGAATTATTCAATCCAGCTTCTTCATCATTAACAAGTTCTTCGGAAAATGTAACTGAACAGTTCTCAAAATAAATTATTTCTTCTTCCATTTCCTCAATCAAATAATTAAAAAATTGGAAGGATAAAAAAATAAGAAAAATCGCCGCAATTAATGATTTATTATTTTTTATAACTCGCATTTTCAACTATTTTAGTTCAAATAGGGTTAGAAATGGTTAATCTAAATATAAGATTTACTAAATATACAGAAAAATATGTCTAAAAAATTAAAAGTTGCAGTTGTTGGTGGAGCAGGCCATATAGGATTGCCATTAAGTTGTTTCATTTCTTCTAAAAATCACGATGTTGTAATTGTTGACAATGATAAATCTGTATTAGAAAAAATTAATAACGACATCATGCCTTTTTTTGAAGAAGGATTAAATGATTATTTAAAGGTAGCAAAAAAAAACAACATACAACTTTCTGATAATTTAAATGCAATTAAAGGATGCAATTTAATTATTGTCACCCTTGGAACCTCATCTGAAGAGAAAGAGGTTGAAAAATTTAATTCTTTAATAGAATCTTTAATTAAATTAGCAGATAAAGAAAGCATGCTTATATTAAGAAGCACAGTTGCAATCAATGAAATTAACAATATTTATAAAAATAGTTTACTTAATGATAAAAATATTAAATTAGCATATTGTCCTGAAAGAATTGCAGAAGGAAAGGGTTTGATAGAAATAAAGGAGATACCACAAATTATTGGTTTGAATGCTAATGACAATTCAGAACCTTTCGTAAGTTTTTTTAGTTCACTTGGAATTAAATCTCATGTGACAAGTTTCGAGATCGCAGCATTTTTAAAATTATTCTCTAACGCATATAGGTATAGCGAATTTACACTGGTTAATGAGTTTTCAAATATTGCGAATAAAAACAATATTGATTTTTCTGAAATTATAAGACTAGCCAGCTTAGATTATCCTAGATTAAGCCATATCCCTTCTGTTGGTTTTGTAGGAGGCCCATGCCTTATAAAGGATACAAAAACATTTAAAAAAGAATACTCTAATGAAAGTAAAGTAATAACTTCATTGCAAAATACAAATAGTGAATTTATGGATTTAATTTTAAATTATTGTGTTAAAAACTTTAAGGATAAAAAAATAATTCAGCTGGGGTTAACTTTTAAACCAAACTCTGATGATATCAGAAGCTCGTTGTCTTTAGAATTATATAGAAACTTAAATAAAAATGGATTTAAAGTTTTCCCAGTTGATGCTAATTTAAGTGATACGGCTTTAGATTTTGAGTTGTATAATTATGAAGAAATTAAAGATGTTACAAATAATGTTTTAATTTCTACATTTCATGACGAATTTAAAAAATTTGACTTAAGCAATAAGAAAGTTTTTACAGTTGGAAATAAATAAATCACTTATTATTCCTTTGAAAAATGAAACAAAGGAGGTTGTAACTATTTTACAACGCTTCAAGCAGTTTTTAAAAGAAGATACAGAACTAATTGTTGTACTTGATGATGAAAGCGACCCAACATTAAATATACTCAAAGATGCAAATTTAGGTATTGAAATTTTAATTAGCGAAGAGGATCCAGGTGCAAGTAATGCAATCAAGTTTGGGATATCTAGATCAAAGGGTAAGTACATTTGTATTGCAATGGGAGATGGAAGTGACGATCCTACACAAGTAGAAGATTTATTACTTTTGGTAGAGAGAGGTTTAAGCGTGTCTGTTGCCTCAAGATACTCAAGAGGAGGACAATTTATTGGTAAAAAAGGTATTAAATATTTGTTAAGTAAGTATTCAGGTAAAGTTTTATATCATTTTTTCAGAATAGGAACCAAAGACCCAACTAATATGTTCAAAGCATACGATAAAAAATTTATTGGAGAAATTAAAATTGAAAGTTCTGTTGGTTTCACGCTTGGCTTAGAGTTAGTAGTAAAGGCAAAGCTAAAAGGAAAAAGTATCGGAGAAATACCAACAATATGGATTGATAGAGCTTTTGGAGAGTCAAAATTTAATCTTAGAACGTTTGTTCCAAAATATTTAAAATGGATTAGAAGATTGTTAGTGAGAAAAGTATGAGTGAGAAAGTTTTAGTTACAGGATCAGAAGGATTTATAGGTGGCTATATAGTAAAAGAACTTTTGCAAGAAGGGTATGAAGTTGTTGGCATTGATAACTTGTCTAAATACGGAAAAATAATTAGAAACCATTCTGATGATATCAATTATGATTTACATTTAGGAGATGTTAAAGATGCTGATTTATTTTTTAAATTATTAAAAGATTGTGATTATTTAATTGCAGGAGCTGCCATGATTGGTGGAATTTCTTATTTTCATGATTTTGCTTATGATTTATTGTCTGAAAATGAAAAAATAATATCTTCTACAACAGATACTGCAATTGAATGTCAGAATAATCATAAATTAAAAAGAACTATTTTTTTAAGCTCATCTATGGTATTTGAGTCCACCGATATCTTCCCAACTAAAGAAGAAGATTTGTTTAAAACACCTCCACCAGAAAGTTCTTATGGTTTTCAAAAACTTGCAGTTGAATATTTTGCTAGGTCGGCAAATCTTCAATACGGATTGGAGTACTCAATAGCACGACCTTTTAATTGTGTAGGAATTGGTGAGGTCAAATCTCTCAACAGCACTGAGTCTTCCAATGAGAGTAAGCTAACATTAAGCCATGTAGTTCCAGATTTAATAACTAAAGCCCTTGAGGGAAATGATTTTATTGAAATTCTTGGAAGCGGAAATCAAATCAGACACTACACATATGGTGAAGATTTAGCTGAGGGTATTGTTAAACTACTAAAACATCCTAACGCTAAAAATAATGATTTTAACCTTTCAACAAGTGAATCCACATCTGTTATAGATCTAGCAAAAAAAATATGGGTTAAAACTAGAGGATCTGACAATTTTCAATTTAAAAATGTTGAGGCATTTAAATTTGATGTACAAAAGAGAGTACCTTCAACAGTTAAAGCAAAAGAACTACTTGGATTTGAAGCAAAAACAACTTTAGATGAAATGTTAGATATTGTAATTCCATGGGTTAAAGAAGCAAAAAAACTTGGATATTATTAATCTAGATTCGGCTAATTTCAACAATTTTTGATTTAGTTACCTTTTTTTCAATTTTTTGAGATAACGAAATTAAATATATTGCTGTAAAAAGAAATATTAAACAGACCATAAACCAAATTCCCTGTGGTCCACTATATGAAAAATACCTTATGATTATTATTTTATAAAATGAGTAAATAGAAAAAATAAATGAAACCTGAGATAAAATATCTAAAAGTGCAGAAATCTGAAATTCTGAAATTTTAATTTTTAAATTAATTTTTGAATAATAATTCCTCAATGTGTACCAAATAAGTTTAAAAAACATAACAATTGGATTTAAGTTACTCAATTCGTTTTGATATTTAATTTCGTTTTTAAATTGCCCTATTTTTATATCTTTGACAATAGATTTTTTTATAGAGTCAGTAACAACAAAAAAAGGATATCCATATCTGTAAAATAATTTTGGTAGTTTAAAATCAGAGAGTATATTTTTAGAAAATAAAAATAAACCATTTAAAGGGTCATTTATGCTCCAGCTTCCAGTAGAAAATTTAATTAGAAAAGAAGCAAATGAATTTCCTAAATATCTTATTGTTGGAATTTTACCAATAATTCCATCATGCCAAAATCTATCACATTTTATAAAATCAAAATGCTCTTTTTGGATTATACCTTTCAAAAAAATTACATCCTGAAATGAAAATTGGTCATCTCCATCTATTTTGATTAAATAGTCATTTTTACTCTCGAGAAAATGATTTATCCCAATTTCCAAAGATTTACCAGCGCCAAAGTTTTTTGTGTTATTTATAAGTGTTAAATTTTCATAATTTTTTTCTAAATTTTGTATGATATTTCTAGTCTCATCACGACTATTATCATTAACAACTATTACTTCGTCGAAGTAATTAATATATTTGCTAACGACATCTTTAATAAATTTTTCTTCATTATATGCCAGTATGATTAGAGATACATTCACAATTTAATTATATAACTTTATAAAATAGATTATTTGATTGATATATTTTCAATATTAATTAAAAATGTTTAATTTTGAATATTTTAAAATTTTTAACAAAATAATAATACCGTCTTTTAATTTTATTTTTTTACCATCTTGGTAACTTCTTGCTTCATAACGAATTGGAACTTCAACAATATCAACTCTGTTTTTTAAAAATTTTGATAGAACTTCAACCTCTATTCCAAATCCTCTTTCACGTAAATCTTTGCTTCGTAATTTATTTGCGTTCACCAACCAGTAGCAACTAGCAATGTCTGAAATTTTGTAATTATTAATTATTGAAAACAATAATGAAAGAACTTTATTCCCAAAATATGTGTAAAAATATAAGTTTTTTCTCTTTTTATCCCCGACTGTTCTTGAACCAATTACTAAACAATTTTCAAAATCAGATAAAGAATTAAAAATTTCTGGAATGTCTTCAGGAAAATATTCTAAATCTGCATCGTGAACAAGGATATGGCTTGTAGTGATAAGTTCTAGCCCCTTTTTTACCGCATATCCTTTACCCCCATTTTTATCTGTTTTT
>MDTE01145440.1_pt1 | contig 19308 bp, 21 predicted proteins | sample 811231 | NCBI WGS metagenome assembly MDTE01 (sample SAMN05326651, study PRJNA326480) | marine metagenome | isolation source: seawater | place: Indian Ocean: Red Sea | collected 2010 | reverse complement strand
TGAGCAGCTGTTAATGACTGCTCCATAATATTTCTTGCTTCAGTTGTATTTCCGGCCAAGTGACCGAAAATTTCATTTAAAGAACCGAGCCTCTCTCTTAATTGCTCTTCAGCAACCACTAATAGAGCTTCATTAGCTTCGAATTTTTGCTCTAATCTTGCGGCTTCCTTCTCTAACCTTGTTCTTTCGGCTTTTGCATCAGAAAGCATCTTGGCTTGTCTATTTTTCTCATTTCTAAAACGAGCTTCCCTGTCTCTTTGCTCTTGAGTATCTGCGAATTGACCTCTTTTAACTATCTCAAGCAATTCCTCTGGATTGGATGGAGCAACAGTTTTTGATTCTTCAGCTGGAGCTTCATCTTCAGCGGTTAAAAAAGTTGGTATTGAACCTAGGGCCAATAAAAGTATAAATAATTTAATATTTTTCATCTTAGTTAACCTCCTTAGCAGGTTGTAGCGGTAATTCCATTAAGTCCACAGTGGCTAACTTGTTAGCTATTCTTATACCTTTTCTAGTTGGATTCCTGTAACTATTGTCTAACTCTTCCCAAGATCTAGAGGCATTGTTCCAAGCATGTGTTTCATTTTCATCAGCCGTTTGGAATACCATAGCAAGCCTTCCAACTCGCAATATATTCCCTTCCCTTAGCTCTCCGTCTATAACAATACTATCTTTATAGGAATCTATTTTTCTTCCATACTCGGCTTCAACATTAAAAGCCTCCAACACTTGTCTTAGACCCTCAGCTGGAGAGACTGTCGGGTTATCTAGAGCAGCTTTTGCAAAAGCTATTCTTTCTTTTCTTTCAGCTAAATGGAAAGGCATATCTAATTCAATAGATTTTTCTACTCCGGCTAGCATCCTTCTTGTAAAAGGAGGTATTTGCCTTTGCATTATTTGCGCCTCTTTAAGAGTTCTGTCTATTTCTTTAAGTCGATCTTCTTGACGTTGAATTTGGAATCTCATTTGAGCGTTATATACTCTTAGACCCTCTATCTGCTTACTTACTGTCTTATATTCACTAATAATTACTGATGTTTGCTCATCCATCTGATCGATTTTAGCTTGAGAAGCTTTTTCAGCTTTCTGCCTATCTCCAGCAACATCCAATAATGGTTTAATTTGATCAGTTAATACAAAGGCGGGATTGATTAACGCCGCCGAAAGGAAAACAATTTTACAAAGACGCTTCATAGCGTATCTCCTAATTTACTTTTAAAATTCTATAATTACCTAACGCAAACTAGCAAAAAAGCAATAATTTTCAACTCTTTTTTACTCTCCCCGTTTACGAAATAGTAAACTATAGAGAGATTCATGGGCCAATGCAACGCTAATTAAGTTAATCAAAAAAGTAAATAAGATGTCTCTTTTTCAATTCTTCTTAATAATTGTTTTATTTAACAGCGTAAGTCATTTTATTTTGCTATTTTTTAGTGCAAATAAAAAAAGCTCTAAGCTTTTTATAAGACTTTTCTTCCTTCCGTTACTGCTTAGTGTATGGTTAGCTCTAGCGCTTCAACAAATTAATGAAGTGGCTTATTTATCTACTCGACAAATTCTTGGCAATTTACTAATAACCGCCTGGGCTTTAAAAAGCTTTTATCTTAATAAGCCTTTAAAGCTTGGATTGCTTTCAGATTTTTTAAACAAATTTAAAAATTCTCTTTTAAATAAGGAGTTTAAGAAAATTTTGTTGATGATCTTCTGTGTTTCTTCACTTCAGATAATATGCTTTAGCTCTTTAGTATCTCTTAACTTTCTTTCGGGCCCTTTTTCTTTTAATTGGGTGGATTTTGTTTCAATAATCATATGTATTCTGGGCATGTTTCATTATCTTAAATCTAATAGTAGATCAGAATCTGAACACAGCTACCCACCAAAAGGTCTTTTAGACCTTGCTATTCATCCTCATTACCTAGGGAATTTAATATTTGTCTTTGGGCTCTTCTTGTTAAGCACTGGTGCTACCGGAGGCATATGGAGCCTTATCGGACTATTAACTATATTATTGCTAATGTACAAAGTAGTTATACCAGAAAATACAAGAAAGGCCTTGAACAGAGAAGTTATTCATAATCAATAAAAGCCCGATTACAATATAAATTTAATGCATAATTTAATTCCACATTTACTTCTAACAAGAGTAATGGCATTTTTTGCCAATTCTAAAAACAAAGTAATAAAAAGTTTACTTATCAAGGGGTTCATTAACCTTTACAAGCCTAAGATGGAAGATTGCCTTACTTCTGATATTAAAGAATTCCCAACTTACAACTCATTTTTTATAAGAGAATTAAAAAAGGAAGTCAGGCCAATCGAAAATTCGGAGCTTACTATTGTTTCTCCAGTGGACGGAACAATCATGGATCATGGGATCATTGAGAGTGATGCTCTAATTCAAGCAAAAAGGCATAAATATCTTATCGAAGAACTATTGGGGAGGAAATCTGATAGAGCTAAAGGCACTAAACAATATTTTATTACTATTTATCTAGCTCCTACAGATTATCATCGAATACATTGCCCTTATGAGGGTTTAATCTCATCGACAAACCATTTAGGAGAATCTCTATTTAGTGTCAATAAAAAGGCCCAAGAAAATATCCCGCATCTTTATGTTAAAAATGAAAGAGCAGTAATGAAAATTGAAAACGATTTATTTTCTTATTCTTTGGTGTCCGTAGGTGCTTCAATTGTTGGAAGTATTGTTCCTTTTTGGTCTAATCCTGGAGCTAAAACAAGAAAAGATTACGTAAAGGAATGGAATATAGGCCCACAAGAAGGCAGAAAACAGGCTTTGAAAGGACAAGAACTTGCCCATTTCAAAATGGGTTCAACAGTAATACTCATTATTGAGGATTCTTCCAAGTTAGATTTAAATTCCTTGACGACAAATAAGACTGTAAAATTTGGATCAAAATTAATTAATCTTAAGAATATATAGGAGACATCTTGGTATCTTATTCCACTAGTGACTTTAGGGTAGGTCTAAAAATCCTTATTGATAATGATCCTTGCGTAATTATTGAAGAGGAATTCAATAAGCCTGGTAAAGGTCAAGCGTTTAGCAAGATTAAATTTAGGAATTATTTAACTGGAAGAGTTGGGGAAAAGACCTGCAAAGTGGGTGAGTCTATTGAAGCTGCTGATGTGGAAGAACTTGATATGCAGTTTTTATATAGTGATGGGCAATCTTGGTATTTTATGCATCCAGAAAACTATGAACAAATAGATATTTCTTCCGAAATAGTAGGAGAACTTGACCAATGGATTACAGAAGAAGATGTTTGTAAAGTGTTGCTTTGGGATGAAAAGCCCATATCGGTTGTGGCTCCAAATTTTGTTGATTTAGTAGTTGCTCAAACAGATCCTGGAGTTAAGGGTGATACAGCAACAGGCGGAACTAAACCAGCCATATTATCTACCGGAGCTACAGTTAAAGTCCCTTTATTTGTTTCTGAAGGAGAAACAATCACTGTAGATACTAGAAATGGTGAGTATCAAGGCAGAAAATAAAATCCGGTTATGCAAGAAAAAATCATTAACCAACTTACATTAATTGTTGATGGGCTTATAAATAAGATTGATGTTGGTGAAATAGACTACAAAATAAGGCTACAAGAAAATAAAGACAAAGAGCATGGCGATTATGCAAGCAATATAGCCATGATTCTTGCTAAAGATCTATCGGAAAACCCCAAGAATTTAGCCGAGCAGATATCTAAAGAGTTTCCGTTAGATGATGACGTTTTAAGAGTTGAGGTTGCTGGGCCAGGTTTTATAAATTTCTACGTTTCTGAAGCTACTCATGCAGAGATTCTAAAGATTATAGACGCAGAAAAAGAAAAATTTGGTCATCACAAGAAGCAAGCAGGCAAAGTTTTAATTGAATACGTTTCTAGTAATCCTACGGGACCTTTGCACGTAGGTCATGGAAGAGGAGCGGTATTTGGATCAGTATTGGCAAGTCTTTTAAAGGCTGCAGGACATGAAGTTGATGAAGAATACTACGTGAATGATTATGGAAGGCAGATGGGCATTCTGACTGTAAGCATTTGGTTGAGATATCTACAAAACTCAAATGAAAGCATATCAATGAGCGATTTGGGTTATCAAGGAGACTACGTTAAATTAATCGCTGAAGAGCTTCTTAAAGAAAATAAAGACAAATATCTGCTTTCGGATAATGACCATGAAAGTATCTTGCCAATACTCAAAGTGCAGAAAGACGAAAAAGACATCGACTCTTTAATTTCTTTTATGCAAGAAACATTAGGAGAAGGTTTTTCTGAAATTAAATCTTTCGCTTTAGATAATATGTTAGACAATATTAAGTACGATCTAAACCAGTTTGGAGTTGAACATAATTTATGGTTCTTTGAATCATCTCTCTACGTTGAAGAAAAAGGAAAGCCCAGTAAGGCTGATAAAGCTATATCAGACCTAAGTTCAAATAACTTTGTTTATGAAAAAGACGGTGCAGTTTGGTTTAAATCATCTAAATTAAAAGATGACAAAGATCGTGTTTTACAAAGAAGTAATGGCGATCACACTTATTTTTCTTCCGATGTTGCCTATCACCTAGATAAATATAATAGATCATATGACAGAATAATTAATATCTGGGGTTCTGACCATCACGGATATTTACCAAGAGTTAGAGCTGCGATGGGAGCATCCGGTATGGATATAAACAAACTTGAAGTTGTGTTTATACAGTTTGCTAACCTTGTCAGGAATGGAGAAAAGGTTTCTATGTCTACAAGAAGTGGTGATTTTATAACCCTAAGTGAGCTTATAAATGAGGTTACTCCAGAAGCAGCACGTTTCTTTTATATAAACAGGAAGGCCGATCAACATTTAGAGTTCGACCTAGAGCTTGCAAAAGATCAATCTAAAGATAACCCTCTTTATTATATTCAGTATGCGCATGCAAGGATATGCAGCGTATTTAAAAAAGTAGGATATGACCTTAAAGAGGGCCCTAAAAAGATCGACTTATCTCTGTTGAACGCTGAGAAAGAAATAGAAATTCAGAAACAATTAGCTGCCTTCCCTGCCCTTATAGAAAAAGCTGCTAAATCAAATGACCCACATTTAATTTGTTATTACCTCAAGGACTTAGCAAGCTTATTTCATAGCTATTACAACAGCGAAAAATTCATAATTGAAGATAGTAGCCTAATGGGTTCAAGATTGTTTCTTCTTAAAGGAGTCAAACAAGTAATATTTAACGGACTTGAAATTCTAGGAGTCAGCTCACCTGAATCAATGTAAAAGTGCTAAGTGAGAATATTAAACTTATAAAAAACGATATAAGTCAGGCTTGTATAAAAGCTTGCCGCAACCCGGAGGAAATTATCCTTATGGGCGCAAGCAAATCGCAGACAGTTGAGCAAATAGAACAAGCTTATGAAAACGGCGTAGTTCATTTCGGTGAGAATTATCTCCAAGAGGCAGAAACAAAGATAAGTAGGTTAGATAAAAATATTGTGTGGCACTTTATTGGGTCTATACAAACTAAGAAAGCAAAGAAAATTGCCTGCCTATTTGACTGGGTTCACACGGTAGATAGTCTAAAAATAGCGGAAAAGCTTAATGAAGCAAGACCTTCTTCTAGAGAGCCACTTAACATATGCTTGCAAGTTAATATTGATAATGAGGAAACCAAGTCAGGCATTCTTAAAGAAGAAATAGATGTCTTTCTAACAGGCCTGATGTCTCTAAAAAACATAAAAACTAGGGGTCTAATGATTATCCCTAAGCCAAGACACACCGCTGAAGAGCAATCAGAAGTTTTTTCTGATCTAAAGCTTAAATTAGATTCTCTTAAATCAAACTTCCCTGAACTTGATACACTTTCCATGGGTATGTCTTCGGATTATTTAGTGGCCATTCAAGAAGGAGCTACAATACTAAGAATAGGAACGGGCATATTTGGAGCTAGAAAATGAATATTATGGATAAAAAGGTAGGATTTATTGGAGCAGGCAATATGGCCTCTGCCTTAATTTCTGGCATGATCACTGCAGGTTTCAAACCTGAGCATATAATGGCTAGCTCACCTGGAAAAAGTCATTTAGATTTTTTATCAGATAACTTTGGTGTTAAAACTTCAAATGATAATGAATTAGTCTTTAAAGAAAGCGAAGTCCTTATCTTTGCAGTAAAACCAAATATCCTGAAGACCGTTTTAGAAGAATATAAAAACATCTCCCCGAAGGAAGTATTATTAATTTCCGTAGCAGCTGGATTTAAGATTTTAGACATTGAAACCATTTTATCTTCTGAACAGAGGATTATAAGGGCCATGCCAAACACTCCTTCAAGTATAAGAAGTGGCGTTACAGCTATTAGTATTAACAAAAATGCAACTGAGGATGACCAACAAAACGCAGAAGATTTGTTTAGTTGTGTTGGTGAAGTGGTACATATAAGAGAAAGAGAGATGGACCTTTACACAGCCTTAATTGGGTCTGGGCCTGCTTATATATTCTACTTAATGGAATCATTGTTAGATTCTTCCATTGGAATAGAAATGGATGAAGATACTAAGAAAAACATGATTGCTTCAATGATAGCTGGATCTGCAAAATTAGCTTTAATGAGCGAAAATTCACCTAAAAAACTAAGAGAAAATGTAACCTCACCTGGCGGGGTGACGCAAAGAGCAATAGAAGAATTTGAAAAAAATGGTATGAAAGAGATCGTAATTGAAGCGATAGAGGCTGCCGCAAGAAAATCTAAAGAATTAGGAGGTAATTAAGATGTCTGAAGCAACCTTTTTCTTATTTAAGGCTTTGATGGATATTTTTACTATAGGAGTTGTATTTAACTTTTTGTTTAGATTGTTAAGGGTTGATTACTACAATCCTCTTGTTCAAGGAATCATCAAAGCAGTTGATTTTCCTAGCCAAATATTAAGGTCTGTGATCAAGCCTATTAGTAGTATAGACCTGTCTTCTTTCTTAGTTGCACTATTTGTTCAAGCTGGAGCTTTTTATTTAGCTGCCTTGGCAGGATCTTTAGAATACGAGCCGATTAAAATACTAATTTGGTCTACTTATTCTGTAATTCTATTAATCCTGAAGATGGCGTGGTGGATAATGTTGGGCGGAATAATATTAAGCTGGGTTGCTGGAGATAACTTTCACCCTGCAATTGTCTTAATTAGGCAAATGGCAGATAAGCTTTTTAAGCCTTTTAGAATTCTGCTTCCTCCAATGGGTGGTTTAGACTTCTCGCCAATCTTTGCTTTTATTTTACTAAACTTCTTTCAAGCAATATTTATTCAGTTTGCTGTCGAATCAGGCTTACCAGTCTGGTTATCAGTTGGCTTCTAATTAAACTTTCAATATAATTGTTACTTCGCCGATTTGAGACAGCTTGCGGGCGTTTAATTGAAATACAGCTAATGCACGGAATTTAACCTGTTTAGCTTGGGCAAACAGGTTTTTTTATGACTGAAAGTGTAGGGAAAGTAACAGAGCAAATATTTAAGTTGCCTAATGACCTATTGCTTGAATGCGGTCAAACTCTTAAAAATATAGAGTTAACTTATGAAACGTATGGAGAGTTAAATTCTGATGCCTCTAATGCTATCCTAATTTGTCATGCCTTAAGTGGGAACCATCATGCTGCTGGGTATTATAAAGACGAGAATGAGAGACTTGGATGGTGGGATGCCTTAATAGGCCCCGGCAAAGCAATAGACACAGATATATTCTTTGTGGTTTGTCCCAATAATATCGGCGGATGCCATGGCTCCACCGGCCCCTCTTCTATTAACCCTGAAAACCAGAGATATTATGGGCCTGATTTTCCGGTGATTACAGTCAAAGACTGGGTTAACAGCCAAGCACAGCTAGCTGATCATTTAAATATAAACTGTTGGCATGCAGCCATTGGGGGTAGTCTTGGGGGAATGCAAGCTCTTGAATGGTGCCGTTTATTCCCTGAGAGAATCTCCAAAGCAGCAGTAATTGCTGCGGCCCCTAAACTTAGTGCACAAAATATAGCTTTTAATGAAGTTGCGAGACAAGCGATCATCACTGATCCAGATTTCCAGGAAGGTAATTACCTTGATTCAGAGAAATCTCCAAAAAGAGGCCTGAGATTGGCAAGGATGGTGGGCCATATAACCTATTTATCCGACGAAGCTATGCGAGATAAATTTGGAAGAGAACTTAGAGAGGGAAAATTAAACTTTGGTTTTGATGTTGATTTTCAAGTAGAAAGCTACCTCAGACATCAAGGCGATGTATTTTCAGAATCTTTTGATGCAAATACATATCTCTTGATGACAAAACTTCTAGACTATTATGATCCTGCGGAAAACTATAATGGTGATTTAGTTAAAGCATTTGAAGCCGTAAAGGCAAAAATTATGGTTATTTCATTTTCAAGTGACTGGAGATTTGCACCCGAAAGATCTAAAGAAATAGTAAACGCTTTGCTGGCTGCAGAAAAAGACGCCACCTACCTAGAAATAGAATCATCACATGGTCATGACTCATTTCTGTTTGCTGAAGATAGATACGTAAATGCTTTAACCGCATTTTTAGGAAATTAAATGAAGACTCTTGAAATTATAAATAATTGGGTCTCTCAGAACTCCTCAGTCTTAGATCTAGGATGTGGTAAAGGAGAGATATTGTTAGACCTCATCTCTTCAAAAGGCATTAGGGCAGTAGGAGTTGAAATAGACAGCTCTAACATTAATGAATGTATAACTAGTGGAATCAATGTAATAGAGCAAAATATTGATGAGGGCTTAGATAATTTTATAGATAACAGCTTTGATGTGGTCCTAATGAGTCAAACCATACAAGTCTTAAAAGACCCGAGAAAAGCTTTAAAAGAAATTACCAGGATAGGAAATGAATGCATAGTAACTATTCCTAATTTTGGTCATTGGAGAACACGGCTTAGTCTTCTCTTAACTGGCAAAATGCCTATAACTGATCCATTGCCTGAAAGCTGGTTTGACACTCCAAATATACATCTTTGCACCTTGGAAGATTTCGAGTTACTTTGTTCTGAAACGTCAATTCAAATAACTAAAAAAATATCATTTAATTCATCTGGGAACTCGAACATATTTACCAAAGCTTGGCCTAACCTATTTGGAGCTTCGGCGATATACAAGATCTCTAAGTGAAAATTATATTAGCCACACAAAATCAGGGAAAACTTAAAGAGTTCCAGCAACTATCTAAAGGGATGGATTTTGAATTTATCTCAATACCTGAAGAATTGAAAGAAATGCCTGAAGAAACCGGAGAAACATTTAAAGACAATGCACTCATCAAAGCAAAATATGTTTCTGAATACTTCCAAATGCCTGCCCTTGCAGATGATTCAGGCTTGGAGGTGGATTCTTTAAATGGAAATCCAGGAGTTTATTCTGCCAGATACTCTTCTTCTGGTTCAGACCTCGATAATTGCAAGAAATTATTAAACAACATGATCGATGTAGCAAAAGAAAATAGAACAGCGAGATTCAAGTGTTGTCTATTGGGTTTTAATGAAGGAAAAACTGTTTTTGCTGAAGGTACTTTAGAGGGTGAAATTGCTCAAGAATTTAAGGGAGAAAAAGGTTTCGGTTATGACCCCATATTTCTTGTACCAAAGTATAACCTGCATTTAGCCGAAATGGAGAAGCGTGAGAAGAATAAAATAAGCCATAGATCTAAGGCATTTGAGACCATAAAACATACGCTGCCTTCTTTGTTTAACTAACTTTCTTTACTATCTTTGTATTTAAAGCTCTATTTGCTTGTATTGCCTTCTTTTCAAAAGATGTTTGAGGAATATCTCTTAAATGCTCTTCAAGATCTCTTAAATCTAATACTTCCCAATTTGGGTCTTCAAATAAACAAGTAACTTCATCATAATAATCTTTCCAGTCTGTCTTAAAATAGAAAATGCCATTAGGCTTTAACTTCTTGTTTAGCAACTCTATAAACTCTGTTTTAATTAACCTTCTTTTGTGATGCCTTCTTTTAGGCCATGGATCAGGGTAAAACATAATAATGGCGTCAAAGCTGCTATCTGGTATCTTATTTTGAAGTAAGTTTTCTACATCTTCTCTAACAATCCTTACATTGTCTAATTTGAGCTTATGAGCCTTGCTTAAAACAGTACCTATGCCAGATAAGTAGACTTCTGCTCCAAGTAAACTTATGTCTTCCCTTTTTTGAGCTATGTTGATTAATGTTTCTCCTGCACCAAAGCCTATATCCAATAAAGAATGGTTTCCTTGGATGAACGCTTGTATTTCAGAAAGCTCGCTGATGATGTACTGATCCCAGAATGAATCAAGTGCCTTCCTTTGGTTGGTGGTTATTCTTCCTTGCCTAGTTACAAAACTTTTGGGCTTTCCTTTAAAGGTCACCTATAGACCTGAGGCAATAGACTGCTTAACCTTTTTCATAGCATTTTTTTCAATTTGCCTTACTCTTTCAGCTGAGATTTCATACTTCTCGGCTAAGTCATGAAGTGTCATTTTTTCATCCGCCAGCCATCTATCTTGAAGTATGTCTCTGCTTCTATCATCAAGTTGATTTATGGCCTCATAAAGTTGAGTAGTATTTTCTTCACTGTGGGATTGGTTTTCAAATATATCAGCGGGGTCCGCATCTTCATCTTCTAAATACTGAGAAGGAGCAAAAGAAGCTTCATCGTCATTGGCTTCAGATAGAGGATCGAAAGACATGTCTGACCCACTAAGTCTTTTTTCCATTTCCCTTACTTCAGAAGGTTTAACCCCTAAGTCTTTAGCAACTTGTTCTATCTCCTCTTCACTAAACCACTCCAGTCCTTTTTTCTTCCCTCGAAGATTAAAAAACAATTTTCTCTGAGCTTTTGTCGTGGCTATTTTTACTATTTTCCAATTTTTTAGAACATATTCATGAATTTCAGCCTTCACCCAGTGGACAGCAAAAGAAACTAATCTAACTCCCATTTCAGGATTAAATTTTCTAATAGCTTTCATAAGGCCAATGTTCCCCTCTTGGATCAGGTCTGCTTCAGATAAACCGTAGCCCGAATAACTTTTAGCTATATAAATAACGAACCTTAAGTGTGCTAAAACTAGCTTTCTTGCAGCATCAAGGTCATTTCTATAGTACAAATCTTCGGCCAGCTTTTTTTCTTCTTCAGGCGTCAAAACCCCAATGCTATGAGCAGAATTTATATAGGCTTGCAGATCACCGCCAGGTGACAATGCATCCATCCCTTGAAGGCTAGTACCAGGTATTTTTTCTTTTTTAATTTCCTTTTTGGCCATAATTTAGGTGAATTCTACAGTTTTAATGAATATTGATGCAAATTTAACCAGTTTTTTTAAAAACCCATGACTTAGAAATAATGCAAAGTTATAAAACTTTCACATTAATATTGGTGAAAAACTATAATATCTCAAATGAAAGCAATTAAGGTCATCGATGGTAAAACTACTCTGCACGAAGCAGAAATACCAACCATTGGACCCAATGATATTCTTATCAAAATTAAAGCAACTGCTGCAAATCGTGCAGATTTAATGCAGAAGAAAGGTCTTTACCCGCCACCCCCGGGGGCTAGTGATATTCTAGGCCTAGAATGCAGCGGGATTGTTGATGCAGTTGGTGAAAAAGTTACATCAAGAACAGTTGGGGACGAAGTTTGTGCCCTTCTTGCAGGAGGCGGTTACGCGGAATATGTTGCTTGTCCAGAATTTCAAGCCATACCTAAACCTACCAATCTAAACTGGGATGAAGCTGCCTCTATTCCAGAGGTTTATGCTACATGTTGGTTAAATTTATTTATCGAGGGCAATTTAAGCCCAGACAGCAAAGTTTTATTCCATGCTGGAGCTAGTGGAATCGGCACAGCGGGCATTCAACTATGTAAAGCTTTCAATTGTGAAAGTTTTGTAACTGCTGGCAATAAAGAAAAAATTAAATTTTGTATGAACTTAGGTGCTTCTGAAGGTGCCGTTAGGGGCGATAAGATGTTTGGTGAAGTTCAAAATTGGGTCCCTGAAGGGTTTGACATAATATTGGATCCAGTAGGAGCAAATTACTTTGAAGATAACCTAAAAATATTAGGCCTCGAAGGTAGATTAATTGTCATTGGATTAATGGGGGGAATGGAAGCAAATATAAACTTAGGTCATCTAATGATGAAGAGACAAAGGATTATAGGCTCCACCATAAGAGCTAGAAGCAAAGAGCTTAAAAAAATAGTGATGAATGAACTGCATGAGAAAGTTTGGCCTTTTATTGAATCAAACCAAATAAAACCTGTAATTCATGAAGTTTTGGATATATCAAAAACTGAAAAGGCCCATCAGATAATGGAAGAAAATCAAAATATTGGGAAACTTGTTCTCACTTTAGATTAATTGTCTTGAAACAGCTCCAACCAAGGGAATTCTTTATCACCTGCGCAGTAAAAATGAGGGTTCCTTAGTTCAGGATCGAATTTGTAACTCAACGGGTTGCCTGCTAAATCACTTACAACTCCACCAGAAGATTCAACTACTGCCTGTCCTGCTGCAATGTCCCATTGATAAGTAGGCCCCAATCTGGAATAAATATCTGCTTTTCCCTCAGCTACCTTGCATAATTTTAATGAACTGCCTGTAGGAATTTCTTGCACAACACCAAAGCGCTTTTTGCACTTATCAATAAACCATTCATCATCTTTACTTTTATGGCTTTTGCTGAGCGTTATATGGCATTCGTCTTCTTTTTGTTTTTTAGGCAAGATGTTTGTTCTTTCTTTCCCTTTGACTTTATATGCTCCCATATTCATTGCGCCGTAAAAATTTTCTTCTATTGCGGGTGAGAAGACTATCCCTAAAATGGGAGCTCCTTGCTCTATTAGAGCTATGTTTACAGTAAATTCTCCGTTTCTATTAATAAATTCCTTAGTCCCGTCAAGCGGATCTATCAACCAAAATAAACTCTCGTCTTGCTTGGAATTAGCATTTCCCTCTTCAGATAAAATAGGAATTTTATTACTTAACTTAATAAGGGCTGAATTTAGAATTTGATGAGAAGCTATATCTGCTTCAGTTACAGGGGAACCGTCTTGCTTGTTATCAAATTTAAAATCTTCGGAATGATAAATTTCTAAAACTTTCTGAGAAGCGTTGTCGGCTGCCTCTAAAGCCCCATCTATTAATTCTACTAATTGTGATTCTTTCATTTGTCAAAGAAGTCTTTTCTTCTACAATAGCTCACATATATCTCATATGAAAGATTAATATGGAAAATAACGAAAAATTAAAACAAAACGCTCAAGAGCTAAAAAAAGGACTTGAATTATTGAGTAGAGATAGGAAGGTTGTTTTGCCTCACAATAAGGCGTTTGATTTAGTTGATGAATTACAACAAAAAGTAGACGAGATAATCAACCTTACAGAGTCTGCTTAAATAAGGAGTTTATTATGGATTACAGCTGTTTTGATGTAGAAATTAAGGACAAAATTGCACACGTTAAGATGAATAGGCCGGATGATTTCAACTCCATGAACAAGGCTTTCTGGTCTGAATTACCTCACTTAGTAGAAGACCTTTCTGACAATGCTTCTGCGAGAGTAATAGTACTCTCTGGAGAAGGAAAACATTTCTGCGCTGGCATGGATCTAGCCAATTTTGCGCCATCTGAATCTCCTCCAAACGCGCACAATGGAATGAGAAGCGAATCTGCCTATAGGGTAACGTTAGACCTACAACACACCATAACGTGTCTTGAAAAAGCTAGGATGCCTGTAATCTCTGCTATACAAGGTGCTTGTATAGGTGGAGGTGTTGATCTGGCTACAGCAACTGACCTTCGTTACTGCACTAAAGATGCATTCTTTTGCATCCAGGAAATTAATATTGGGATGGCAGCAGATGTAGGAACTTTGCAAAGAATACCTAGGCTTGTCCCTGAAGGTATAGTTAGAGAATTGGCCTATACAGGCAGAAGATTTATGCCTGAAGAAGCCTTACAACATGGTTTGGTAAATAAAGTTTTTGATACCAAAGACGAGATGATGACAGCTGTTATGGAAGTTGCTAAAGAAATTGCATCTAAAGGACCGCTTGCAATAGCAGGCTCTAAAGAGTCTCTAAATTATGGCAGAGATCATACGGTAGAAGAGTCACTGAATCACATAGCCTTATGGAATAACGCAATGGGTATTGGCGATGAAATGTCAGTAGCCTTTAAGGCAAAAGCAGATAAGAAAGATCCTGAATTTGAAGATATGCTACCTAGAAGAAAATATCTAGATGGCGAAATAACTTCTTAATTAATTTCTAAGAAATACAGGTGAATACTCGGAAGAGTCTTTTTTACTGTACTTATAACCGTCTAAATTAAACTTATTTAGATCTGCAGGGTTTTTAATTTTGTTCTGAATTACAAACCTAGCCATAGATCCTCGGGCTTTCTTCGCAAAAAAACTGATAATTTTATATTTACCATTTTTAAAGTCTTTAAAGACAGGACTATAGACTGGCAAGTCTAAGTTTTCGGTTTTTACTGAAGAAAAATATTCTACTGAAGCTAAATTTATTATGCCCTTTGAATTATTCTCTTTTGCAAGCACATTAATACTTTCTGTGATTTTATTTCCCCAAAATTCATAAAGGTTTTTACCTTTTTCATTTTTCATTTTAGTGCCCATTTCAAGCCTGTAGGGATACATAAGGTCTAAGGGTTTTAACAAACCATACAGCCCAGACAAAATAGCGAGGTGCTTTTGGGCGTACTTAATGTCTGCTTTGCTTAGAGTTTCTGAATCAAGTCCAACGTAAACGTCACCTTTAAATGCAAATATAGCTTGTCTGACATCATTAGAAGGTTTTTTAGGAGCTTGCCAATTCATGTTTCTTTCAAAATTAAGCATTGATAGGTTTTCACTAAGGCCCATCAAAGAAGAAAGGTCTTCTGGACTTTTCTTTTGTAATTCTTTTATTAGCTCCTTGCTTTCTTTCAAATGTTTAGCAATAGAAAAGTCCTGTACGGATAAATCGGATTCATAATCTAATCTTTTTGCTGGGGCGATAAGTGCAATCATTTATAAACCTAAAACTAGCTTCGCCATTATATTTCTTTGGACCTCGTTTGATCCAGCGTAAATACTAGCCTTTCTATAGTTGAAATATCTCGGAGCAGCGGTATTTGCAAACTTACTTCCTATGGCGGGCTCATTATGGCCAATTTCTGGTCCTGGATTGTTAAAAGGAATACCGTAATAACCTACTAATTCAACAGCTAGCTCAGTTATCGCTTGACCTATCTCAGTGCCTCTTGTTTTGAGCAGAGAAGATTCGGGTCCTACATTTTGACCAGCAGTTAAACTACCTAATATTCTAAGTTCTGTTGCTTCCATCGCGTTGATTTGCACTTCTAATTTAGCAATTGATTCCATAAAGTTATGATCTTCTGATAACTTACATCCACTAGCATCTTCTGTTTCTGCCTTTGCCTTTAATTGTTGAAGTTGTTGATATAGTTCAGAGGAATAACCATTCCCTCTCTCAAACTCAAGTAAATATTTTGCGTAAGTCCAGCCCTTACCTTCTTCTCCAATAAGATTCTCTTTAGGAACTTTTACATCCGTAAAGAAGACAGTATTTACTTCATGATGACCTATTGGCGTATTGTCCAAAGTGTTTATAGGCTGAACTTCAATGCCCTCTGAATGCATATCAATAAGTAAGAAGGAAATACCTTTTTGCTTTATATCTTCCTGGCTTGTTCTAACTAAACAAAAGATCATGTCTGCATGTTGCGCCATAGTAGTCCAGGTTTTAGCACCATTAACTAAATAATGGTCGCCCTTGTCTTCGGCTTTGGTTTTAAGCGACGCAAGATCAGAGCCTGATCCTGGCTCCGAATATCCCTGACACCACCATACCTTGGAAGACAAAATATCTGGAAGGTATTTTTTCTTTTGTTCGTCTGTTCCAAAAGCCATTATTACAGGAGATACCATTGAGATACCGAAGGCAGTAAATCCTGGTGCTCTTGCTGCTGCCATTTCTTTACTAAAAAGATACTTTTGAGAAGCAGTAAACGATGCACCACCATACTCTTTAGGCCAATTTATGCCTGCCCATCCTTTTGCGTACAGAGCTTGTTGCCACTTTACATGCTCTTCTTTAGTTACATGACCATTAGGGGCATTCATATACCTCTCTTTCATGTCATCAGGATAATTTTCTTTAATCCAATCTCTAACTTCTTTTTGAAAATCTAGTTCTTCTTGTGTAAATTGTAAATTCATAAATACCTCCCGATAATTATAATTCAAATTTTAACCAACTATAAACTTTAACCATTGCATAAAATTAGTAAAAACCTAGACACCTTTTCTGAGCTAACAGGAAAGATATGTTCTTGGTTTGTAGCGGTTATGGTCTTGGTTACCTGTGTTGTAGTCATAATGCGGTATGGCTTAGATATGGGGTCAGTTTTGCTTCAAGATGTAGTCCTCTATCTTCATGGTGGATTGTTTCTTCTAGGGTCTGCATTTGCTTTAAAGAGAGGGGCTCATGTAAGAGTCGATATTTTTTATAGGGACTTTTCAGATTTAAGAAAAGCTTGGGTCGATTTATTAGGAAATATTATATTTTTACAACCTGTCTGTTGGATGATTCTTTTTTCCTCTTGGGGTTACGTCGAATTCTCTTGGAGAATTATGGAAGTGTCTGCAGAGCCTGATGGCCTGCCATTTGTCTATGTACAAAAGTCTTTACTCATTGCTTTAGCAGTTCTTCTTTGCCTTCAAAGCTTATCTGAAATTCTTAAATCATTAGTAACAATAAAAGATGGTTGAGTTAATACCATTATTAATGTTTGGAGTAATATGCTTAGTTTTATTGGCAGGATTTCCGGTCGCTTTCTCGTTAGCTGGTACGGCCCTAATATTTGCAGGCCTCGGAATAATGACAAATACTTTCGAAAGTGCATTCCTTGGAGCAATACCTAATAGGCTTTATGGAGACATGACAAACATGACGTTGGTTGCCGTGCCTTTGTTTGTTTTTATGGGTGTCTTGTTAGAAAAATCTAACCTTGCTCAAGACCTTCTCAGCAACATGGCAGAAATAATTGGTGGCTTTAGAGGAAGTCTGGCTATTTCAGTAATATTTGTAGGAGCTTTGATAGCGGCCAGCACTGGAATAGTAGGCGCAACTGTCATAGCAATGGGCCTTATTTCCTTACCAATTATGCTCGCTAGAAATTACGATCAAAGCCTTGCAGCAGGCACTATTTGTGCTACCGGCACATTAGGTCAAATAATCCCTCCTTCAATTGCCTTGGTTATATTAGGGGATGTTTTATCTGCCTCTTACCAACAATCTCAACTTAGTATAGGAAACTTTTCAGCAAGAACGGTTTCGGTTGGAGATCTGTTTATGGGTGCAATTGTTCCCGGTCTAATACTTGTATTTTGTTACGCAGCCTATGTTGCTATCAGAGCTTACATTTCCCCAAGTATGGCCCCAGCACAAGAGGTTAAGATTGTAAAAAATAGATGGAAAATACTCATAACTACTTTACTACCTCCCTTCGTTTTAATTACCTCAGTTTTAGGATCTATACTTCTAGGCATCGCCACTCCAACAGAGGCTGCAGGGGTTGGAGCCTTTGGGGGACTCCTTTTGGCTTTAAGCAAAAGCAGTCTTACATGGAATAATTTAAAAGATGCCGTAGAAACTACTACCGAAATTACTGCTATGGTATTTATGATCCTTCTTGGATCATCTATATTTTCTTTAGTCTTTAGAGGGTTTGGTGGTGATGATTTAATTACCAGTATATTCACTCAACTGCCAGGAGGTGTTTTTGGGGCAGTATTGGTGGTGATGATTATCATATTCTTGTTAGGCTTTATATTAGATTTTATACAAATTACTCTTGTGGTAGTTCCGATAGTAGGTCCTGCATTATTAATGCTGGGAATAGACCCTATATGGTTAGGAATAATGATTGCCATAAACCTTCAAACTTCGTTCTTAACTCCTCCATTTGGATTTGCGCTCTTCTACCTAAGAGGAGTTGCACCTGACAACTTGCCTACTCAAGCCATATACAAAGGGGTTATACCTTTCATACTCATACAAATTACCCTACTAATTACATTAGCTATCTTCCCTGAATTAGTAACTGCACTCCCTAACGCAGTTTACGGATAATTAGTTAATTAAATCTATAACTATAATTAGCCTATCCAAAGGCTCTTAATCAAGCTCCCTTGTATCTATGTAAGCCTTCTCAGAAATTCGGTGGTAATTGATAACCTGCTCCTTAAACTCTTTATAAGATTTATATACTTTCTGAGCCATTTCATCATCTGCTATAAAATCTTCCATCACCTCGTCAGTGATTCTCCTTAATTCAACTAGGACTGTGTCTGGTATTTTTTTTAATTCTATATTGTGTTTCTCAATTAACTCATTAAGTGCCTTGTTGTTTCTTGCAGTATATTCATCCAACATTTCTTGATTAGATGCTCTCGCTGCATATTTAATTATTGCTTTTAAATCTTCAGGTAACGAATCATAAGCGTCTTTGTTGATAATAATTTCAAGCGTTGAACCGGGTTCATGCCATCCAGGATAATAGTAATAATCAGCTACCTGATGAAACCCAAAGGTAAGGTCATTATAAGGGCCTACCCACTCTGCAGCATCGACCACTCCCTGTTGTAAGGATAAAAATATTTCATTGCCTGGCAGAGTAACCGTCTCAGCTCCAGCTCTCGTAAAGATCTCTCCGGCTAATCCAGGTATTCTCATTTTTAGGCCCTTTAAATCATCTAAAGAATTAATTTCTTTTTTAAACCATCCTGCCATTTGTACACCTGTATTTCCTCCGGCCAAAGGTATTAAATTGAATGGCTCATAGGCTTCTTGCCAAAGTTCAAGCCCGCCACCGTAATGAAGCCATCCGTTCATTTCTTGAGCTGTCAATCCAAAAGGTACAGCTGTGAAAAATTGAGAAGATTTAACCTTTCCAGTCCAGTAATAAGAAGCTCCATGTCCTAATTGAACATTACCTTGAGAAACTGCATCAAAAACTCCCATAGCTGGAACAAATTCTCCTGCACCATAAACCTTAATCTTCATTCGGCCACAAGTCATCTCTTCTATGTATTTAGAGAAGTTCTCAGGTGCTAGGCCTAAACCAGGAAAATTCTTAGGCCAAGTAGTGACCATGGTCCACTGATAAGTACTGGTACCGTTAGAAAAACAAGAACCTTCTTTCTCAGAGACCTGTTCGTTAGAACAAGAAATTAAGATTGCGGAAAGA
>MDTE01087103.1_pt1 | contig 19316 bp, 18 predicted proteins | sample 811231 | NCBI WGS metagenome assembly MDTE01 (sample SAMN05326651, study PRJNA326480) | marine metagenome | isolation source: seawater | place: Indian Ocean: Red Sea | collected 2010 | reverse complement strand
TTATCAAGTGAACCCATCGGTGTTTTAGAAATCGACACAATATCGCCCGTATCCAGTCCAGCATCCATTTTCATGAGCGTAACCCCTGTCTCGGTGTCCCCGTTGTACAGTGCCCATTGGATCGGGGCTGCACCGCGGTATTTTGGCAGGAGTGACGTGTGGACATTCAGGCAGCCATAAGGAGGCAGTTCGAGAATTGCTGCTGGCAGGATTTGACCATAGGCGATCACCACGATGACATCGGGCCGGAGTCTTGCCAGCATGTCAAATGCATCGCTATCCCGAAGGGTGGCTGGCTGATAAACCTGCAGGCCAAGATTCAAAGCGCACTTCTTAACAAAGGTCGGTTGCAGATCCATTTTACGGCCCCGGGGCCGATCGGGTTGCGAAATCACCGCAACCACCTCGGCAAACTCTGATTCATGGAGTGCAACCAGGCCCGGGCAGGCCAACTCGGCCGTCCCCATGAAAATCACCCGAAGCGGAGCTGTCACCTAGTTAAGGGATTGCACGATCTTCACCACGTTGGCGAACACATTCAGTGGCGTGTCCGTGGAGTCAATGTCATGAACGATTTCAGACCTGTACTTGTCCAGCACGGGTTGAGTCTCTTCAATGTAGGTCTTGAAGCGGTGACGGATGGTTTCCACATTTCCGTCGTCCAAGCGATTCTCCTTGAGGGCGCGCCTCTGGATTCGCTCCTCCATTTTGCTCATGTCATTGCAGGCCAGGTGCAAAACCGCATGAACGCTGATGGAGTCATTCATGATATCCACTTGGCTGGTATTGCGGGGGATCCCATCAAGCACCAACCAGTCATGTTCCGGATGAAACTCACCATCGCGCGTGCAGGCATCCAGGTGTTTTTGCCAAAGCTCAACCGTCAATTCATCAGGAACAAGTTCCCCCCGGCTTGAAAACTCCATGAACTTTCTTCCCAAGGGATCCTCCGGCCGCAGGTTTCGGAAAACATCGCCGCAGGAAAAATAAAAATAATTGGGCACACGGCCAAGAACGCGGCCCTGCGTTCCCTTGCCTGAGCCGGGTGCGCCAAAAAGCAGAATGGTCTTGTACTTCATAATTCAGCCTTCCATGGGCTGGATAAATATCTCGTTGATTTGATGATAAGCCAGCGCCTTGTCCGCCCAAATTTCTCCCACAGCCACGGAAAAGGCCACACCTTCCTCATTGACCGCTGTTACGCGCGCCGCCCACATTTCTTCACCAGCGATTGTCCGGACCACCATCCATTCCCCCACGGGAACCGCCCGGCTGAAACGCATCAATTCAGTGACGAAAAAATTCCGGTTAAACTTCACTTGACTTCTGTGGTAATAGCCGTTGACCGCAGGTTGCTGTGGCTGCGATTGGGCCTCCGGCTGTGCTTCGGGAGGCGGCTTGGGGTTTGGTTTTCGTGCCGAAGGTGCGGGTTTTGCGGCTGCTTCCATGGAGCGTGTTTTCGCCTTTTCAGCCGCCTCTGCAACTCTTGATCGTGGACCCACGACTGCTGCTTTCCCCGCTGTCATCGGCATCATTGCAAACACCAGTGGAACGACAAACGGGGCAACAAAGGACAAACCACAAACCAGCCCGCGCGGCCGCCCTTTGCAATCCGCAATCTCTCGCGCCAGATAAAAATTAGCTCCCAGCAACAGGAGGAGGAAAAAAAGCATGATTGGGCTGCCAAACAAACTCCCTACCAGACCCTGCTCATTGATGCTCTTCCCGCTCTGGGGCACGAAACCCTTGGGCATATTTCGCCAACTGGAAGGTGCCAAGGGTGCCAGCGAGGGGCGGACTGGCTGCTCATCTGGCGGTGCCGCTGGAAGGCCCACACCCGCGGATGCCGTATTGGTGGCACCTTAGATTGGCGCAACGGGTTGAACCCCGGGAATTACTGGCGCCGCTGGTCTCAATCGTTGTTGAATTGCCGAAAAGACTGCCGCCTGCAGTGTCGGCTGCAATTGCAAGTAGACGGGCTCTCTTTGTAATCGCCCAAGAATGTGCTGCACCGAATTGGTAGTCAGTGCCGCCCATGGGATAACATCCGTCGGCTGAAATTGAATGCGGAACCGAACCCCTTGTGGAGTCAGGGATACAATTTGGTCTCCCGGAATTTGCTGCTGATTTGTCAGTTCGTACAGGAGGGGGGCGGGTTGCGCAAAGGCGCGCACTCCCATCCATGCCAAAAACAAAAACCGCAACACCCTCATGTCCTTCCCGATGTGAACCGGAAACGCGCCCGCCGCGCAATCAAATTTCAATTACAACTCCGCCACCAGCTCATCCATTCCCCAAATATCACGACCGGCTGCTGACAACGCATCAGCAGCCGCTCCATGCTTCCAGACAGCGTAAGCCGTCAACTGGTCCAAGTTACCCTGCAATTTGGGTTGAGCCAGCCAGCCAGCCAAAAAACCCGCAAGTACATCCCCGCTCCCTCCTTGTGCAAGAAATGGATTGCCGCTCGAATTGACTACAATGCTGCCCTCGTGTTCCCCAATAAGTGTGTGATTTCCCTTCAAAACAACCCGGCATCCAAGACGCTGCGCTAACAGCCGTAATGCGCCGGGCCGGTTTACCTGAATCTTATCCGTTGAGGTTTCAAGCAGCCTTGCGGTCTCCCCCGGATGCGGGGTTACGATCCGGGCGAACCCGTTGTTGGCCGTTTCAGAGAGCTTAATCCAATTTAAGGCGCTGGCATCGACAACCATTGGCCGTGAGTCTACGCTCCAAGCGCTAACAACCCACTTGCGCAAGTCGTCCGGGAGATCATCCGACGCCAATCCCGGCCCTGCCAGAACGGCGCTGCAATTGCCCAGCGCCCGTTTTGCCTGCTCGGACCATGGGTGAACCATCGGGGCGCGAAGCTGTTTTGCCACAGGCTCATAAATATTTTCCGGAACCACCAGCGTAACCAAGCCCGGCCCTGCCTTCAACGCCGCCCGGGCAGCCAGCACAGCCGCCCCATGAAATCCCAAACTTCCTGCCACAATTCCAAGATGGCCATAATCCCCCTTGTGCGTGTTCGCCGCTCGCACCGGGGGAAACCCTTTAAAATCTTCACCCAACACCCATCTCCATTCAGTTTGTGTTGGGCATTCGCCAAGACCGATTTCAGGCGCAACTTCCAAGCGGCCCACATGGCGGGCAGATTCACCGACCAGCAACCCCACTTTGGGCCCGCCGAACGTCAGCGTCACGGAAGCTTGAATGGCCGCCCCCATGGCACGCCCATCATCAGCATTCAGGCCGGAAGGCACATCCACCGCCAACACGGGAACGTTCGATCTATTTACCACCTTGATTACCTCCCTCCAGTCTTCGTTCAGAGGGCGGTTAAGGCCGATCCCGAACAAACCATCCACAATCAATCCGGGCTTCCGTTCGAGCCCCTTCTTGATCTTCTGAATGTCCTTCAGGCCATCAACATCAATCACCTCCAGCGATCTGCCGGTTATCTGTTCTGCAGCAAGCTTGGTGTCCCCACCATTGTTTCCCGGGCCGACAAGAAGTAGAATGAAATCCCTCTCACAAGTAAGTGCCGTTGCCCTCCGGGCAACCGCGCCGCCAGCCAGCCGCATCACTTCGGCGACATCACGGCCATCAGCCCACGCCGCCGCCTCCCAATCGCGCATCTGCGCGACAGTAACCACGGGGGCAGGCATGGATAGAAACCGTTAAGAATCGCTATTTGTACAAGGCAGCCACCTCTTTGCCAAAGCCATTGTACTTGAGCGTATTGATTCGGTGCCCCAAGCCGAGCACTTGCTCGGTCGCCTGGGACCACCGGGGATGGGGCACCGCTGGATCCACGTTAGACTCAAAGGGATATTCCTTGGGGTTGGCAATTTCCCAGAAGGTTTTCGGCTGTTTCGCCACCAGCTCAATTCTCACGATGGACTTAATACTCTTGTAGCCGTATTTCCACGGTACAATCAGGCGCAGGGGAGCGCCATTCTGCTTTGGCAGCGGCTTGCCGTACATGCCGGTGGCCATGATCGTCAGCGGATGCATGGCTTCATCCATGCGCAAGCCCTCCTGATAAGGCCAAGTGTAATTCTTCATTTGGGCAGCACCCGGCATGGTCTTGAAGTCAACCGCCGTCGTCATGCGCACAAATTTTGCCTCGGCTTTTGGTTCCACGAGTTTGATCAATTCAGACAACTGGAATCCCGTCCATGGCACAATCATTGACCATGCTTCCACACAGCGAAAACGATAGGTTCGATCCTCAAGCTTGCCCTGCTTGCCCATCTCGCCGATCAGATCATAGGCATCGCCGTCAAAGGGCTTATTGCAAAGGCCGTCGATCCGAACCTTCCACGGATCCACGACAAATTTGCCCATGAAATGCGGGTGCTTCACCCACTCCTTGCGAGTTGTGAACTCATAGAAATTATTGTAGCCCGTTGCCCATTCCTCCTTGGTCATCCGATCGCCGGCGGCAAGTTTCGAGGAAAGAGCTGGATTCTTTTTCGCGGGATAATACTTCGCGACATCCTTGGCCGCCCCCATTGCGGATCCTCCAATCAGCCCCGCTCCGGCCACACCCATGGTGCGCAGGAATGTCCTTCGATTGCGATAAACCTCCTCGGGCGTGACAAGTTTCTCAGGCAGCACCCAGTCCGGACGAATGATGACATTTGCCATGGGGATAATCTACGCTGCCCTCGGGAAAATTTCACGAAATTTCTTTGAAAGAATTGCCACCACCCGCATTACTCTTCCATGCTCTCCCCGTGCCTGATCTGGATCAAGCTGCCTGTTGTGAACATGTCCGCCGCGCGCTTGCCGAGGATATTGGCCAGGGCGACGCAACCAGCAACGCGCTGATTCCTTCGGATGCACTGTCCAACGGACTTATCGTTTCTCGCCAACCACTGACAGTCGCCGGCCTGCCTCTGGCGCAAACCGCCTTCCATGAAATCTGCCCCGAACTCAAAATCACCTCACTGTCCATGGACGGCGATACACTGGAATCGGGCAAACCACTGATGCAGGTCGAAGGCGCCACACGCGCTATCCTGTCCAGCGAGCGCACCGCCTTGAATTACCTGCAAAGACTCAGCGGCATCGCAACGCTGACGAATAGATTTTTTCAGGAAATTGCTGGCACCAAGGCGCGCCTACTGGATACGCGCAAAACCACTCCTGGGTGGCGCATGCTGGAGAAGTATGCCGTGGCCAGAGGCGGCGGGCATAACCACCGTATGGGCCTGCATGACATGGTGCTCATCAAGGACAATCACTTGGCGGCCCTGCACAACGAGCCCAACCCCATCGCCACTGCAATTAACCGTGCGCGAAATGAACACCCCAAACTAAAAATTGAGATCGAGGCAGACACACCCGAGCAGGCGCTCGCAGCCATTGAGGCCGGCGCGGACATTGTACTCCTGGACAATATGAAGCCCGATGTGATCCGGAAAATCGTCCGTGCCAACGGCCGGCGTAGCCGGCTTGAAGCCAGCGGAGGAGTCACGCTGGACAACATCCGGGGAATCGCCGAAACCGGAGTAGACTTTATTTCCGTCGGCGCGCTTACCCACTCTGCTGCGGCCGTGGACATCGCTTTGGACTTCTAGTGACCGTCGACACGAAAATTCTGACCGCTCTGCGAAATGATAAGAATGGCACATCCGGGGCCGAGCTTTGCCGTCGTCTCGGAATCAGCCGCGCGGCGGTCTGGTCGCGGATTGAGGTGCTGCGCAATCTCGGTTTTGACATTGCCGCAAACCCTCACACCGGCTACCGGCTTATCGACTCCCCGGACTCGTTGATGGCGCCGGATCTCGTATCTCGCTTGGGGAAAACCCGCGTCATTGGCCGCGACATCCAAGTCTTTCCCCGAGCCACTTCCACCAACGATCTCATCCAGAAATTCGCCTTGGAGAACCACCCCGAGGGGCTCGTGGTTTTTGCCGAGGCACAAACCAAAGGTCGCGGCCGGCTAGGCCGCCGCTGGTCTTCTCCCACCGGCAAAGGATTGTGGCTATCCATTCTGTTGCGGCCTCAATTACTGCCGCCAGAGACTACTCAGCTCACCGCCGCGGCGGCCACCGCCATCGCACGTGCCATTCAGACAGAAACCGGTTTGAACCCAAGGATCAAGTGGCCCAATGACCTATTGATCGGAGACCGAAAAATCGCGGGCATTCTCACTGAACTTCAAGCCGAGATGGATCAGGTCCGCCATGTGACCTTGGGCATCGGCATCAACGTCCAACATTCAAAAAGCGATTTCCCGCCCGAGCTTCGGCAGACAGCCACCTCGCTGAAAAACGTCTTGGACCACCCCGCCGACAGGCCTGCCTTGGCGGCTGCCGTACTTCGTGAATTGGATCGTGACTACGCGCGCATCCTCGACCGTAGGTTTGATGAATTGTCCGAGGAATGGGAAGGCCGCTGTGACACACTCGGCCAACTGGTCACCATCGAAATAGGCCCTCGCACCCTTCGTGGCCGAGCGGAGTCACTTGACCCCAACGGCGCTCTCCTGCTTCGCACTGAGCACGGGCGTCTGGAACCCGTAACCGGCGGAGATGTTCGCCTGACTAAATCTTGATGCAGCTTCTTTTGGACATCGGCAACAGCAGTACGACTGCCGCCTTGGCGGGGAAACGGGTTCATCGCCCCCATAATCTCCCAACTCGCCACTGGAGTGATGGACGCATGCCGCGACTGCTGGAGCTAGTCCTCGGTCAACGACGCACCCACAAGGCGGTCATTTGTAGCGTGGTTCCGAAGGCCGCAAGGGCAGCGGAAGCTTGGTTAAACAAAGCGGACATACCGCACATGCAATTTAACCACAAGACTTGCGGCATAGGGATCGATTATCCAAAACCATCAACCATTGGGCCAGACAGGCTTGCCAACGCCCGCGCGGCGCTGGAGGAATTTGGAGCCCCGGTTGTTATTGTTGACTTTGGAACAGCTGTTACCTTCGACATCGTCAATCGACATGGCCATTACGCAGGCGGCATCATTGCGCCCGGCTTGGCCGCCATGACCGACTATCTTCACGAAAAAACTGCCCTCCTGCCTCGTATTACCCTCCGCGCTCCACGTTCCGCCATTGGCCGCAATTCAGAAGAAGCCATGAGGATTGGCGCAGTTCACGGCTATCAGGGCTTGGTCGAGGCGTTGATACGCCGTGTTCAAAAGGAACTGCGCACAAAAAAGCTTCCCGTCATTGCCACCGGCGGCCACGCCAAATTGATCGCAGAAAAAATTGAGGCGGTTACTGCAATCCGGCCCAAGCTCACCCTTGAGGGACTGCGGCTTGCAACCCACCCGGCCAATTGACATCCTTCGTCCAGATGAACCGCATCGAGCAACGATTCGCCGAACTGAACAAGGCAAACCAAAAAGGTTTTGTGGCCTATATTGGCGGGGGGGATCCAAATTTGGAACACACTCGTCAGCTAGCCATAGCCCTTGACGAAGCCGGGGTTGACGTACTGGAACTGGGCGTCCCCTTTAGCGATCCATTGGCAGATGGGTTAGTTAATCAGCTCGCTGCCCAACGGGGATTAGCCAGCGGCACCACCCCGACTGCTCTGCTTGACACCATCTCGGATATTCGGCGTGAGTCACAGATACCCATCGTATTCTACATCTACTACAACTTGCTTCACCAATACGGCCTCGCCAAATTTTTGAAAGATGCCAAGGCTGCCGGTGTGGATGGACTTCTGACTCTCGACCTTCCACCTGAAGAAGCCGACGAATACGCCAACCTCATGCGCGAATCCGATCTGTGCGCCATTTGGCTGGTTGCCCCAACCACCCCGGAGGATCGAGTTCGGGAAATCGTCTCTCGAGGCAGCGGCTTCATTTACTATATCTCACGCGAGGGAGTCACCGGAATGCAACAGACTGTTTCCAGTACGATTGGGCACATGACCGGAATAATTCGCCGCCACACAGACCTGCCTATTGCCATTGGTTTTGGTATTTCGAATCCCGCGCAGGCCCGCGAAGTCGCGGCTCATGGTGATGCCATTGTGGTTGGCAGCGCCATCGTCAATCAAATTGCCGACCGTGGGGCATCACCGGACATGGTCCCTCAAATTTCCGGCTTTGTCCGGACATTAACCGACGCAATTCGCACAAAAAATAGCTAATGAGCGCAAACAAGGATCACTTTGCCATTATCATGGCCGGCGGTCGCGGCGAACGTTTTTGGCCGCTCAGCCGGGAAAAGACCCCCAAGCAACTCCTTGCCTTGTTCGACAGGAAATCCTTTCTCCAACACACATTCGAGCGGGTGAAGCCGGTCGTGCCGGCAAAAAATATCTTTGTCATCACCAATGAATCCCAAGCTGCGGCCGTCCGAAAACAGCTTCCACGAGTCCCCAAGGAAAATATCATCGCTGAACCCTGTGGCCGCGATACTTGTGCGGCTGTCGCCTTAGGTGCGGCACTTGTGGGTGCACGGTCCATGACCGGCATCATGGCAGTGCTTCCTGCCGACCATGTCATCCCCCAAAAACACGAGAAGAAATTTCAAAAAATCCTGGAAGAGAGTTTTGATCTCGCGAGCCGTGGCCAAGCCATAGCCACCATCGGCATTCCGCCCAGCGAGCCCGCTACGGGTTACGGCTACATTCGTGTTGGCGAGGCCCTGCCTCCCCCCCCAGGCCGCAAACCTTACAAGACCACGTTTCATCGAGCAGAGCGTTTCGTCGAAAAACCCCGCTATGAAAAGGCAGTTGAATATCTCAGCAGCGGCCAGTACCGCTGGAATGCCGGCATGTTCGTTTTCTCATTCGCGACCATTACCGAGAGCCTTTTAAAGCATCAGAAACCATTGCACGAGGCCTGTGAACGTTGGTTCAATGCAGCCATCTCTTCCGCCAAACTAAAAAAGGCCTTGGCCGAGGATTATCCTGACTTGCGGAAAATTTCCTTCGATTACGGCGTGATGGAGAATGCCCAGAATGTCATCGTTGCTGATGGCAATTTTGATTGGGATGACCTCGGCGCCTGGCCAGCCTTGTCACGCCATTTAAAGGCCGATCCCGAAGGCAACTGCGCGGAGGCGGACTTCGTTCATGTTGACGCCTCCAGAAATGTCATTTTCGACACCCGGGAAAAGAAAAACCGGAGGCCCATCACCCTTGTTGGCCTGCGCGACTGCGTGGTGGTTATGACGGATGACACCGCTTTGGTCGCCCACAAGCGGGCCACCCACAAAATGCGCGACCTCGTTGCCAAGCTCGCCGAGTCCAAGACGCACAAACACCTCGTCTAGCGCGCTATATCGCCAATAATTCGCGCTGCCAAGGAAGCACGTAAGCCGAGTGCTCCTCTTCGTCGAGAGCCAAGGCCATCAGGGTGGCTCGGCTGGCGATAATAGTGGGGTCAATTTCCAGATTCTCTGCATGTTGATCCCTGCGCTCCTGTAGCTCGCCAAAGCGCTTTTTCTGCTTCGCGGTGACGTTTCGACGCGGGGGAGATTTGACTGGTTGCGGGCAATCACCTGTGGGGATGTCAATCCCTCTCCCGACGGCGTCGAGAATGGACAATCTTCGCCGTTCCGGAATTCTGCGGGGCAATAACGGCCGACAGTCCCCTCCTTCCGCCGCAACAGATGAAAGTTTTAATAGAAGATCATGAGACAAAACAAAAAACGGAGGACGATTCCGCCTCACAGCCTCCTTTTCACGCCATTGCCACAATTCTCGCAAAACAGCTAGGGATGCCGGGGACAATCTGTTGCTCCCCTTGATCCGCCAAATCCTATCTTCGTCGGGCCCGGGTAAGTTTGTGTTGTCCACAATCAACTGCCGACACTCCTGACGGTGCCATTCTTCCCGGCCCTTTTCGCGCAATTCATCACGCAACTTTTCCACCAACGAATCAAGGTGTAAGACATCGTTGCGTGCATATTCCTCCATTTGCGGCGTCAGCGGCCGCCGAGCCCAATTGGCCTTTTGCGATCCTTTTTCAAGGGTGACACCCAGATAATGTTGAACCAAATCCGCCAGCCCAAACTTTTCACGACCCAACAATCTCGCCGCCAGCATCGTGTCAAAAATCTGATCCGGGACAAAATCATGCCCACCTTGGAGCAGCCGCAAATCATAATCCGCCCCGTGCATCAAAAGCTCCCGTCCAGCCAAAGCCTCCCAGAAACCAGCCAGTTCCACCCCGCACAATGGATCCACCAATTCAATCCGTCCCGGAATGCCCACCTGAATCAGGCACAACTTCTCCGGATACGAATGCAAGCTGTCCGCCTCGGTGTCAATGGCCAGCCAAGCCGCATCCCGTAGAACCTCAACAAAATTCGCCAATGATTCGGCGCGATCGATCACCCCGCCAGTAAATCGAACCGCTCTCAAGTCGTCGAGCGCAACCCCTGAATAGTTTTTCACCGCCCTGTGAAAACTCTCCATTGTGACTGGCCGAAGTTCCGCGCGTGCGATACATTGCCCGGGACGGAAGGGTGGCTGAGTCCGGTTTAAGGCACTCGACTCGAAATCGAGCGTGCGGCCAAAAGCTGCACCGGGGGTTCGAATCCCTCCCCTTCCGCCATTTGGCTACTTCCCCAACTCCTGCTCCAGCGCCTTTAAGAATTGCGCCACATTTTCTGCCTGGCAGGAATGCCCCATCAAGCCAACACGCCAAACCTTGCCTTTTAGCGGCCCCAAACCGGGCCCTACTTCAATGCCATGATTGTCTAACAAACCGCCTCTTACAGCTGCCTCATCCACCCCTTCAGGAACATTAATCGCGTTGAGCTGCCACAATTGATGCCCCACTTGAGACGCGATACTCAAGCCCAGCCCCTCCAGCCCCTCGCGCAGTTTCCCATGATTTTCCTCATGGCGTCGCCAGCGGCCTTCCAGCCCCTCCTCCAGCACCAGTCGCAGTGATTCATGCAAACCGTACCCCATGCTGATCGGAGCAGTATGATGATAAACCCGCGCCCCGTCCCCCCAGTAATTGGCCAACAAGTTGACATCCAAATACCAACTCTGCACGGTGACGCCCCGTGATTTCACAACATCCATCGCCCGGTTGCTCAGGGAAACCGGCGCAAGCCCCGGCGGGCAGCTCAAGCATTTCTGGGTGCCGCTGTAGACAGCATCCACTCCCCAGTCGTCTACTCGCACCGGGCATCCACCCAGTGATGTCACGGTATCCAGCAACAACAGTGCCCCGGCCTTATGAGCAATTCTTGAAATTTCCTCCACTGGCGTTAATGCGCCGGTTGAAGTTTCCGCGTGAACCAAAGCCACGATCTTGGGCTGTCTTCCCTCAACCGCCCTGACTATTTGTTCAGGCTCAATGATCCGGCCCCACTCTGCCTCAACCGTCACCACATCGGCACCGCAGCGCAGTGCCACATCCGCCATTCGCGTCCCAAACACTCCGTTCACGCCAATCACCACCTCATCTCCGGGCTCGATCAAGTTCGCAAAACAAAATTCCATTCCAGCACTCCCGGTGCCACTGACCGGGAAGGTCATCTCATTCTCGGTCAGGAAAGTCTTTCGCAGCATTCCCTTGATCTCCTCCATCATTTCCACAAAGGAAGGGTCCAAATGCCCCACCAGCGGCTGACTCATAGCCTCCAGCACCGAGGGCGGCACATCACTTGGGCCCGGGCCCATGAGAATACGCTTGGGAGGGGAAAACTTTTCAGGCGTCATCGGCGTGACCCTAGCCACATCTCTCGACACCGGCAATGGTTTTGGGCAAATTCGTCCGCCAACAAACAACCATCCATGCCCTCAACCAATCTCATCGAGGAATTGTGCGCCATCGTGGGTGAAGACGGCATTGTCTCCAGTGAGCAGGAACTCCTTGTCTACGAGTGCGACGCCTACACACTCCAGAAAAACCTCCCCACTGCCGTCGTTCTCCCTCAAACCACGGAACAAGTTGCAGCCATCGCCAAGCTTTGCAATCGTCTACAAGTTCCGGTGATTCCCCGCGGCGCGGGAACCAGTCTTAGCGGATCCGTGCTTGCGATTGACGGCGGTGTCATGATCGCCCTCACCCGCATGAATCGCGTATTGGAAATTGATGCCCGCAACCGTCGCGCACTTGTCGAAGCCGGCTGCGTAAATGCCTGGATCACCCGCGACGCCGCTCCACACGGCCTATTCTACGCACCCGACCCCTCCAGCCAACCCGCCTGCACCATCGGTGGCAATGTGGCCACCAACTCCGGCGGCCCGCACACCCTTAAGAATGGTGTTACTACCAACCACGTGCTTGGCTACGAAATAGTGCTGCCCGATGGTTCGATCGAGTGGCTTGGCGTCACGCCTACTGGTGGCGAGGACGTACCCGGCTATGACCTGCGTGGCGCGGCCATCGGCTGCGAAGGCATGTTCGGCATAGTCACGCGCGTGCTGGTGCGGCTAATGAAAACACCCCCTGCATTCAAAACTTTCCTCGGCGTGTTCGAAAGTGTTGATGAAGCCAGCCAAACAGTCAGCGACATCATCAGCGCAGGCATAGTGCCCGGGGCCTTGGAAATGATGGACCAGCTCATCACTCGCGCTGTGGAGGAAGCGTATCAATTCGGTTTCCCGCTGGATGCCGGCGCGGTGCTCATCGTGGAACTTGATGGGCTGCCCGCGGGCGTTGAGGCGCAGGGCGAACAAGTTGAAAAAATTTGCCGCAACAACGGAGCCCGCGAGGTACGGGTGGCCAAGGACGACTCCGAACGGGCTGCCATTTGGAAATGCCGGAAACGCGCCTTTGGCGCCATTGGCCGACTGAGCCCAAATTACGTCACGCAAGACGGGGTGGTACCACGCAGCAAACTACCCGAGATGATGCGCTTCATTCGTGCCACCAGCAAGAAGTACAACCTCCGCATCCCCAACGTGTTCCACGCCGGTGACGGCAATCTTCACCCGCTTATTTTGTTTGATGAACGCCGCGAGGGTGAAGTGCAGCGTGCTCTCGATGCAGGCCACGACATTCTCGAAAAATGCATCGCTTTGGGTGGCAGTGTCACTGGGGAACACGGCATCGGAGCGGAAAAAATTGATTTCATGCCCAAGCAGTTCTCCGCGGATGATCTGGATGCCATGCAAACCCTACGTCGCGCTTTCGACCCCGAGCAACGATTCAATCCCCACAAAATGTTCCCCGGCGCCAAGCGCTGCGCGGAATTCGCCCCACGCAAACAGGCAGCCGCATGACGCTCACCGCGGAAAGTTTTGAGAAACTACAGAAATCGTTGCCGAATGCGCGCGATGTAACGTCGTTTGACTTGTCAGCCATCAATCAACTCGTCGAACACGTTCCGGAAGACATGACCGCAACGGTGCAGGCGGGCATGTCGGTGGCAACTTTCCAAGCAAATCTGGCCAATCACGGTCAATGGCTGCCAATCGACCCTCCGCAGCCCGAAGTTACATCGGTTGGCGCGCTGCTCGGAGGAAATGCCAATGGACCACGGCGGTTTGGTTTCGGCACCATCCGGGATTGGCTGATTGGTATAGCCGTGGTGTTGCCGGATGGACGACTGGTGCGTAATGGTGGAAAAGTGGTCAAGAATGTCGCAGGCTTCGATCTGTGCAAACTTTTCGTCGGAAGCCGCGGCACGTTGGGCGTGATTGTTGAGGCCACCTTCAAGTTGTTGCCGCTGCCTGAGTCAGAAGTCTTTTTGCGCTGTGAGTGCGAGTCACTTGAAGAGGCGAAAACTTTAATCGAACGCATCTGGGCCTCGGACTTGCAGCCCAGCGTGCTTGATCTACATTACCTCGAAAGCGGCTCATTGACACTGGTGCTGGGCCTCTCCGGCGCGAAGGCAGATGTGGATGCGCAGGTGGAGGGCGCACATGAAATGAAAATCAACAAGCCCGGCGACTTGGCGCATGATGGCTCCTTTCGCTCAAAATCCCATGCATTTGCAGCCGCCCCTCCGGACAAACTCATTGAACAACTGCAAGACATCAAGCCATTCGTCGCCCGGGCGGGCAATGGCATCTATTATTTCAGGGGCGAACCGACCCTTCACAAACCTTCTGCCTTGGAGCAACGCATCAAGCGTTCCTTTGATCCCAAAGGCATTTTGCCCGCGCCATGAACGACGAACGATTCATAGATGAGGAGAAGTCGCTGGCCTGTGTGCATTGCGGGCTCTGCCTGTCCGCGTGTCCCACGTATCTGGAGACGGGCAACGAAAACGATTCGCCTCGTGGACGCGTTTATCTCATGCGTGCATTGCAGACTGGGCGGTTACAGCTGGAGGATGCCGCAGTGCGCCACATTGATCTGTGCCTAGGCTGTCGCGCCTGCGAGACGGCCTGCCCCAGTGGTGTTGAGTACGGTCATCTTCTTGAACACACGCGCGACCACGTGGAGCAGCATTACAAGAGATCCTGGTTCCAAACATTTCTGCGCCGATTTGCCATCGAAAAAATTTTTCCGTTTCCGGGCCGAATGAGATGGGCCCTGTTACCCGCGAGATTGATCAAAACTCTTCATCTCCAATGGCTTCTGCCTCGCTTCGCGCGGGAAGCCTTCGATTTGGTCCCGGACTTCAGGAAGACAGCCCCCCTGCCCAGCCTTAGCGAAGCCACAGAGACGCCGCCTCGTGGCCATGTGGGTTTCATCGAAGGCTGCGTAATGCAGGTGATGTTTGGCGAGACCAATCGCACCTCGGTCAATTTGCTCAATAACGCAGGCTGGTCCGTGCACAATCCTGCCGGGCAAGGCTGCTGCGGTGCCTTGTATGCCCACAGTGGACAGCTTGAATTGGCCCGGGAATGTGCCCGACGCAATATTGCTGTCTTTGAGGCCTTAAAACTGGATGCCATCATCATTAACGCTGCCGGTTGCGGCAGCACTTTGAAGGAATATGACCAGCTTCTTGCCGAGGATAACGATTGGGCTGAACGGGCAAAGGCATTTAGTAACAAGGTGAAGGACTTGACTGAATGGCTGGAAGAAACCCAGTTTGCGAACAATGGCTCAGGCGAAAAGGTGACCTATCACGATGCTTGCCACTTGGCGCACCCGCAAGGCATCACGACGGAGCCGCGGATCTTGGTCAGGGCAGTGGCGGGCGATCGTTTCGTGGAACTGCCTGAATCGGAAATCTGCTGCGGCAGTGCGGGCAGCTACAATCTTACCGAGCCTGAGATGGCCGCACGCCTTCAAAAGCGCAAGATTGACAACATTCTCGCCACTGAGGCAGACGTGGTCGTCACCTCAAATCCCGGCTGCCAACTCCAAATTCAGGCCGGCCTAAAAAAAACCGGTTCTAAAATGCGAGTAATGCATATTGCGGATTACCTCCTCAACGCTCGCGACGAATAATTTGCCCCGGCCCCGCGCCATTGTGGCGATCCTTTTCCACTACAATCTGACCATTCACCAGGACAAGCTGGAAGCCAGTTGAGTATTGGTGTGGCTTGCTAAAAGTCGAATGATCCTGAACTTCTCTGGGATCAAACACCACCACATCCGCCCACGAGCCCTTTTTTAGTATTCCTCGGTTCGCCAATTTGAACGTTTGTGCAGGCAGCGAAGTCATCCGCCTGACGGCATCTTCCAGGGTCAGTACATTTTGCTCTCTGACGTAGCGCGCCAAAATTCTGGCTGCGTTCCCATATCCGCGAGGATGTGGCACGCCGTTCTTGAATACGCGGACGCTGCTGTCTGAAGCGAACATCGTGTGGGGATTTCGCATGAACGCTCGGGCATCATCCTCGTGCATCCCGTGAAAAACGCCACTGCCCCCTCCGTTTTTCTCAATCCAGAAAATCAGTTCAATTTGCTGCTCCAGCGAATTCTTGCCATATTTTCTTTGAGCGGCTTGAACTATGTTCAAGCCGTTCAGCCCGGGTTCATGGCGAAAGTCCGCAATCACTGCGTAGTCATAGGAATCGCGCCCCTTGTTGTGAATCCTTTCCTTCATCTGTTCTACAAGGGCAGATTTCTTTCCCGGATGATTAAGCAATTTTGAAAATTCCCCGCGCCCGGCCCGGCGTGCCTCACTGGGAATCAGTTGTTGAATTCCAGTGCTAGATGCCGTGTAGGCATACTGGTCGTGTGTCAGTAGCAGCCCCGCCGCGCGCATCCCATTCAAGCGGTTTAACAATTCCTTGTGCTTGCCCCACATTGGCTTGCCTCCGAGCTTCAAATGGGAAATATGAACCGGGAGGCCGGCTTCTCTCCCAATGAGGCCAACCTCGTCAACCGCCTTGAAAATCTCCTTTCCCTCACTCCTCATGTGACTGACATAGATACCTCCATGCATGGACACCACTTTAGCGAGGGCCACAAGCTCCTCGGTCTTGGCGTATGTGCCCGGTAAATAAATCAACCCAGTCGACATTCCCAGTGAGCCATCTTTCATGGCTTGAGCAACAAGTGCCGACATGGCCGACATTTCCTTCGTTGTGGGTGGGCGCAGGAATGATCCTCCCATGACCTGCCGCCTTACTGTCCCATGGCCAATCAGACTTGCCACATTTGGAGAGAATCCTTTCTGCCCAAGCCGCCCAAAGAACTCCGCGAGATTCAATTGAGAGGATCCGCAATTTCCAAGCACCAGTGTCGTGACGCCCATCGCCAAGAAAGCCTTGGCCGCAGGATGATGCTCAATGTTTTCCGCGTGGGTGTGAACGTCAATAAACCCCGGGGCAATCACCGCGCCGTTGACATCCACAACTTTTCTGGATTCTCCGGCAACATCTCCAACCGCAACGATTCGCCCTTCCTGAATCCCCACTCCTCCCCTATAAGCTTTTCTGCCCGAGCCATCCACGATGAGTCCGTTGGAAAGGACCAAGTCAAACGGAGCGGCAAACACGTTTGCCGCCGTCAAGAAAATGAGGAGCCGAAAAGTCACCCGTTCTTTATTGCTCAAGCAGGGGCAGCCAACAATCAGCTTTCCCCGATCTCGCTGGCATAACCAGCCGCATCCAGCAATGATTCGGATGGCGCGCCGATCTTTATTTTGAAAAACCATCCATCGCCGTAAGGGTCGTCATTCACAAGGCCCGGGTTGTCTGTCAGTGCGGGATTAACCTCCAAGACTTCGCCGTCCGCGGGGCAATAAATCTCGCTGGCTGATTTCACGGATTCCACCACGGCGCAATTGTCTCCGGCTACCAGCTGCCTTCCCACTTCGGGCAGCTCAACAAATACAATGTCTGTCAATTCCGCCTGAGCATGATCGGTGATGCCCACCGTGCCGGCTTCGGCCTCAACGGAAAGCCATTCATGGCTGGTTGCATATTTCAGATTTTCTGGAATTCTGCTCATGAATGTTAATCCTTCGGTTTATAAAACGGCTTCTTCACCACCTCGGCAGGCACGTTGCGGTTGCGAATGTTCACCTCCAGCTTGGTGCCCATCCCGGCGAAGCTGGACTGCACTAGGGCCAGCCCAATCCCGATCCCCAGCGAAGGGCTTTGATTGCCGCTGGTCACTTTGCCAATCATGTTCAAGTCGCCGGTTTTCCAAACTGTGTCCCGCCCCCAAATGGTATATTCGGCGCGCGGCGGCGGCGCCTTATCCGTAAGCCGAAATGCCACACATTTGCGGTTGGGTTTCTTTTCCTTTTGATTCGCCAATTCAACACTGCCGACAAACTCACCCTTGCCCAGCTTCACAAAGTAACCCAAGCCCGCCTCCAAGGGTGTGATTTGCTCCGATAGCTCATGGCCGTAAAGTGGATATCCCATTTCCAGCCGTAACGTATCACGAGCTCCCAGTCCACAGGGTTTGAGCCCCTCCGACTCGCCCGCGGTCAACAATCGATTCCAGACATCACCAATGCATTCGGCGGGCGCAATCACCTCAAATCCATCCTCCCCCGTATATCCCGTGCGCGCCACATAAACATCCCTGTCGCCCAGCGCGAATGCCTCAATCTCGTTCTTTTGAAGGTCCGATGGACGATCCACCTTAATCAGGCCGTTGCCACCAATCGCATCGCTCAAGATTTTTTCCGAAGCCCGCCCCTGCAATGCCACCGCACCATAATCTTGTGAGACATTCTTTAGCACCACTCGGTTAGACTGCCCAAATTCCTCCAGTTTTTCCTCCAGCCAAAGCATATCTCGGCCTGTTCGGGAAGCATTGACCATCAGCAGAAATGTCTCGGCCCCGATTCGATACACATATAGATCGTCCAGCACGCCACCAACTTCGTTGCACATCAGCGAATACTGCGCTTGGCCCGTTTCCAGCGCGGACACGTCATTGGTCAACACCCAATTCAGGAAATCCGCCGCTCGCAGCCCATTGATCCAAATCTCCCCCATATGGGATATATCGAACAAGCCAGCCGCTTTACGAACGGTGTGATGTTCCTCCACAATGCCGGAATACTTGACCGGCATCTCCCAATGCTCGAAGTCAACCATCTGTCCTCCGAGCCGGACATGTGCAGCATGCAAAGGTGATCGCCGCAGGCGCGTGGTTGTTGCGCGCTCTTCCATTCTAGTTTACCCCCATTTCTCGACGATCATCTGTTCCTTGGGCACACCCATGTGATTCGTAACCATCGTCTCGGAAAACTCCACCAACGGAGTTGGGCCACAGGAATAGAAGATCGTATTCTCCAAATCATCCACGTGCTTCCTCACCCATGCCTCATCAATGCGTCCCCGACGTCCTTCCCACGGGTCATCCTCCGGCAGACGAGTGCACGTGACGCCAAATTTGAAATTTTTGTTCTCCTTCTCAAGCTCACGAAACTCATCATTAAAGATAATATCATCCGTCGTGCGGACGCTGTAAAGGACGGTTATTTTGGTGTCCAGCTTCCGCCGGTTGGCCTCCCTCACAAATCCGCGGAAGGGAGTAACCCCGGAGCCGCCCGCTAAACAAACCAGTTGCTTGTCATACGCCGGCAAAAACTTGCCCACCGGCTGGATCACCGTCAGCACATCCCCCTCCTTGGCCCAGTCAACGATGCGCGTGCCCATTTTGCCATCGCGCTTCACGGTAACCTCATAAAACCCCTGATCCAAGGCGCACGAAGAAAGCGAGTAGGCTCGCCTATATTTTGGGGAGTCGGGCCAGGATACCGTGATGAATTGGCCCGTAAGAAATTCCACGTTATAACCCTCCGGCCATTTGAGCCGAATTGTCTTGGTATCAGGCAGTTCCATTACCACCTCGTCAATCATCATGTCTGCAATTACCTTTGGCATAAAAGAAACTCCCTTCTATCGCCGCGCCACCTTGGGGGCCACATTCAAACAAACCGCCTCGGTCGTGCTTCGCACAAATAAACGGCCGCCACTCGTCGTTGGCGTGCTCCAACATTTTCCGCCGACGGCCTTGGCTCGAGCCATCTCACGGTAGCCCTCGGGCGT
>MDTE01132939.1_pt1 | contig 19317 bp, 33 predicted proteins | sample 811231 | NCBI WGS metagenome assembly MDTE01 (sample SAMN05326651, study PRJNA326480) | marine metagenome | isolation source: seawater | place: Indian Ocean: Red Sea | collected 2010 | reverse complement strand
TGTAAACTGACTTGGCCTACCTGTCTGCTTCTTATTGGGAATAATCTGATATTCCTCAAAACTAATTCTTTGTAGTTGTATATCTGTGTCATCTCTACGTAATACTACTTCCAATGCATCCAAGGTATCACTTGCCAGTGCATAGGAAGTGGTACTGGTAGCTACTGTTACCAATGTAGTATAGGTAGTCCATAGCAGAATACCTCTATTCTGCCAATCCTTTAACATTAAATTAATAGACCTACGTGCAGAAGCTGGAGTATGACCAAGAGTTTGCTCTCCCCCAATCATCTCCGTAGCTTCTTGGATCACCTCATCTATATCTAAGTTAAAGTTAAATGTTCCTGACGTTGCCATGCTAAACTATTTCTTTTTACCATGAGTATGATGCGTTTCACTTAGAAAGAAACCTACTACACCTGATGCACCACAAGCAAGCATAACTATATTCTGCCATAATTCAACTGGTACGGAAATACCAACCATAGCTAGAACACCTGCCAATGCAGCATAGGAAGAAGGCTCTTTAAATCTATTTATAATATGAGTCATCTTGTTCTCCTTTTTGGTTTTTTTGTCAACTTACTCCCTGCACTCTTCTGTATACCTGCACCATGCTTTCTAGTCCAGTTCTTGGCTATATTAGGATGGTTAGCATACATATAAGATCTTTGAGCTTTTGACTTAAACGGCATTACTTTTTATATCCTTTACCATAACCACGTAGAGCAGCACCAACACCGATAGGTCCACCTGCTTTACGTCTTACTGTTCCACCACGTTTTCTAATCTCAAATCCACCCATAGCTCGTAGTTCTTCTTCAGATGGTAAGGCTCTCTGTGAACCACCTAGACCCATTTCATCTGCTATTCCTGCTGTTGGAGGTGCATATCTACCTGTGGCTACAACTATTACTCGTGGACTACCATCAGGATTTCTACCTCTTTGGACAAGTCTAACTGTTCCATTCTTAATTAATCTGCGTAGCTGTGCTCGTGAATAACTTTTAGGATCAGGATCTACTTTCATCTTGGATGGTAAAGCAGTATTTACTCCTTCACCTAGATTACCTCTTTGAGCAGCCGATCCTCTAACAAGAGGTAATCTGGTAGGTTGTCCAGCAGCTTCAGGACGTTGAGCTACCATACGTTGAATAAGTTTACTTCCTCTACCAGTACGCTTTGCTGCTTCTTGTTCTAGTCTACTTGCTAAAGCAGCTTCTTGTTTTCCTATATCTCGTGCTCTAGCTTCAGGAGAAGCTGCACCTGATGTCATTGGTGGAAGTGTTCCAGTTGATCTTCTTCCACGAACTTTACCTGCTACTTTCTTTTTAGTATCTATAGGCTTTTTACGTCTTTTTTCTGCACGACTTGCTAAAGATTTTCGTAGTTGCGTAACAGTTATTCCTATTTGTCTAGCTACTTTTGTTTCAGTCGCAGTAGGTGGACCTTTCTTAGCTACAATAGGTTTATCTGTCTTTGGTTTACGACCACGCTTTTTACGCTTACGTCCACGAGTTTCTTTCTTAACTATAGTAGTTTCATCTGTCTTTGGTTTAGAACTACTAGCTTTACGTTTACGAGTTTTTGTCTTAGCTTTAGTTTTAACTTTAAGAGCCATCTTACCCTCCTACTTTTCCACCTTTGTAGAGAGAAGCTACAAAAGAATTACCATCTGTACTCATTTTACCACCAGACTTACGTTTAGCAGTTCCACCTTTTCTTAGTTGTTTAGCTTTTAACTGAGCACCACGAGTTCCAGTTTTAGGCATCTTTGATGGTATATCAAGAGGTGTTTTACTACGTAAAAATCCTTTACTACGTGAACCTTGATTTTCTTTTATAAATGTTCCAGCCTTCTTTTCTCTACTTCTTTTAGCTTTTTGTAATCTTGCTAGAACTGTAGGATTTTTAACTTTTCTAATCATAGCTGATATTTCTTTACCACTATACTCTTCAGCTATATCTGCTGCACTCATACCTTGAAGTTGTTTTCTAACTCCTGACATTTCAGGAAGAACTCTTTTTGCAACTTGCTCAGTCTTCTTACTACGATCAGCACGTTTAGCTCCTGCTTGAGCTTCTGATTGTACTCGTGCTGTATCTTTTTTTACAGCTTTTTTCTTTGAAGCCTTTGGTTTTAATTTCCGTTGAATACGTTTCCTTTGAATTGCTCTTATACCTTTAGATAAAATACCCATTTTAAGATCCTCTCTTTCTTACGGCACCACCACCACGTAGAGCAGCACCCATTCCTATAAGACCACCCTTACTATATTTAGATGTTCTCATTCCTCTTGTACCAGTTCCTTTTGAACCACCACCTGAATCTTTAGTATATGCAGAAGATTTAGTTGTACCTGTACTTCCTCTATATCCACCTATAGCAGTTTCACCCGGTTTTCTTCCTCTCATTTCTTCTAGCATAGCTCTTAATCGTCTAACTTTACCTGTTTCTTTTCTCGATTGTGCATTGGTTATAGCAACTTGTATTTCTCTTGGAGTAGGATTATATCCTTTACGAATTTCACCTGTTTGTTTAAACCAATCTGGATCTGAAGTTTTAGGTTTTCCTCGTCTTTTCTTTCCTTGTTCAATTGCACGTTGCTGACCTTTAACATCTTTACGTCCTTGCCTAGCTGTAGCTTCAGCATCAGACTTAGCCATTGATTTTCTTAATCTAGTTAATTCTGTTTGTTCTGCTGCTGTAATTGTACCTCTCTGTTTTTTAACTTCTAGTTGAGTTTTCCTTTTTACTCGTCCTTGTCTACCACGGGATGCTTTCCAACCTGAACCTGTAGCTGTTCCTTCTGTTAATCCTTTTTGTCCACTACCTGTAGATACTTTACCAGTATCGCCTTTACGAGCAGCTCTAACACTCCCACCAGTAACAGGATCACGACTAGCACCTTCTTCTACAACATAATCTTTTCTAAAGCGTAATCCTTTTTGCGTAGCTTTACCATTCTTACCCTTACCACCTGCTGCTGCTGCTGGTACAGGTGTTTTACGTTTACGCTTTTTTGTCTTAGCTTTAGTTTTTACTTTTATAGCCATTTGTCTGTCTCCTTTATTAAACTTTACCGCCAGCTTTGTAGCCGATCATAATTTTACCACCACCTCTGCGAGAGACAGATCCACCTTTAGAATACTTTCTCTTTGGTGTACCACCTTTACGTTTCTTTACTTTTCCACCTTTTGACTTGGAAACTTTACCACCTGCTTTAGCTCCAAAATTAGGATCATTTAAAATAGTGTCCATTAAATCATCTTCTTTTTGCTTTCGCATTCGGTACTTTTCTCCTCTATCTCCTTCATATCCTTTAGGTGGAGGTAAATCCTCTTTAGTTACTTTTGTATCTGGCTTTTTCTTCTTACGCCATTCAGGTGGGTTATAAGGACTTGTACCAGTACCGGGAACCATCTCCCAATCACCGGGACGATTTATTGTACCTCTGTACGCTTTTCCTTCTGCTAGATCCTTGGCTGTTCCTACTCGTGTATCACGTACATTTGTACCTGCACCAGTTTTCTTTCCAGCTCCACCTCTACGTCTACGAATTGTTTTTGAAGTATTAGTTCGACTAACCATTATTGTGCTCCTTGTATTACAGTATTAGGACCACCCACTGGATTACGTGGATTTTCCATATCATCCTGCCTCATTCTACGAGATTGATTTCTAAGTGCATCTATTGCATTTTTATAACTACCTTCCCATTCCTGTACTACATTCCAACTCTTGGTGAATCGTGCTGACTCTACCATGCAAGCACTAAAGAGTGCAGTATAGGCAAATTCACTAAAGTAGTTTGAGGTTGTTGCACTTGTCCCTGTTGCAGAAGATAAGGGAATAGGTCTGCGTGTATATTGTATTTCTCCTGACACCGCTGAAGCAGGAGTTGGTACTATATAAATGGATGTATTATTCTTACGTGCATAATATCGTGGAGTACCTGAAGATGTGCTGGCGTGAGGCCAGTAATCTATAGCATACTCATATGTTCTTTGTAATAGAGTGGTAATATTAGATGAGGCACTCGTTTTAAAATTAACATTCCTTACTACAAGAGTATCGGCTGGCAGACTAACCGTAGGATTATTTGCCGTAAATGAGAAAGTGGCAAAGTTATCCAGACCGGGATCATCCAGTTCTTTTATCAGACGATCTTCTGCCTTCTCTACAAACTTGGGAATCTGTTCCTCATATTCTGAAGAATCATTTTCAGATGTATTTATAAGATCTGTTTTAAGGAATGCATAATTAGGCATGTGCTTATCCTAATATGGCAGTTACAGGTCCAGCATCAGGTGCAGATACAGTTACCTTACCATATACGGCTACACCAGTTTCTCCTAAATATGTATCAATTACTCCGTTTGCCTGAATAGCCAATCGTATAGCTGTTCCCTGTGCAGTCTTATTTGTAATTTGCTGCTCACCTATTACTTCAATCATTCCTGATACAGTTGCCGTAGCATGAATAGCCACTATACGAGTAGTCGTACCATCAGCACCTACTGTTGCTCCTGTATCTACCCTTTTTAGTGGGCCACTTCCTGCTGTTGCCATTGCAACTATTAAATTTGTAGCCATGTTATTCTCCTTTATTAAACTTTACCACCAGCTTTATAGCCGTACATTATCTTCTTTGTCTTAGACTTAGACTTCTTCTTCTTCTTTTTAATTTTACCACCCTTCTTCTTCTCATCCTCATACATTTCAGTCTCACTACCGGGGTCTATAGCTCCTATTTGTTTATAAGATTTTAGTATTTCATTAAATTTTAAATCTTTTAACATTTCTTTTTGAAGCATTTTCATTGCTTCTTTTTCAAGTTGTGTAGGCATATCTAATCTCCTTAAACTTTACCACCAGCTTTATAGCCGTACATTATCTTCTTTGTCTTAGACTTAGACTTCTTCTTCTTTTTCTTTTTTACTTTACCACCACGTTTAAAAGGATCGTCTGGCACTATATCAGAATTAGCTCCTGCTGGCTTACCTTTTAAAAATTGTAATATACTTATTGGTAAAATACTTTTACCTGCTACTTTTGTAGCACCTTTTCCAACTCCTCTAGCTATATTCTTTTTAGTTATACTAGATTTTAAATTCTTAAAATGTTGACTAGGATTTTTTCCTGATGCTATTGAATCTTCAATTACTTCACGAGGTATATTAGGAAATTTATCTTGCAAATTAGCAACTCTTTGCAAATAACTTTTTCGTTGTTGTTTATAACGAAGATCAGTTGTATCAGCCATACTTAATCTACCTAAACTTTACCACCAGCTTTATAGCCGTACATTATCTTACCACCATGTTTACGAGATACTGTTCCACCACGTTTCTTTTTTATAGGATAAGGTTCCTTTAATTTGTTCATAAATTTCCACTTCTCCATCATCTCGTTAATCTCTTCTAAATCATTTGCAGCTTTTCTTAATATCTCTTCTTCTTGTTCTCTAGGACTTTTTTTCCCAGCCATATCTAATCTCCCTACACTTTACCACCAGCTTTGTAGCCGTACATTATCTTGCCACCACGTTTACGAGATACTTTTCCACCACGTTTACGAGTTACACGAGCTGTATAATCTATCTTTTTACCAATTGGAGATCTTTCTTTCATTTTTTCAAAACTAGCCATAGAACTTCTAAATCTATTAATAGCTCTATCTCGTTCTTTATCTGTTTTAGCATCAGCTATTGCCTGACCTCTTTGTCTAAGTTCTGCTCTGAAATCTACGTCACCTAGTTCGTGAGCAGCAGTTCTTGGTGGAGTATGCATTCCTGTCCAATGCTCTCCCTCTTTTTTCTTAGGTCGTTTATGTTTATATGGTCCCATAATTTTGTTCCTCTCTCTATTAATAGTAAGGGGAGTGGCTAACGCATCACCCCCCTCACATTAGTTGCCTTTAGCTTCCAGCATTTCCTCTCCAGCCTCTCCAATCGGAAACACCAAAACTATATCGTTCTCGTGCTTTAAATCGAAGATTGCCAGTGTCGAAATCTGGCTCCATCTTTGTCTGAAGTGGAGTACGTGCAAACATCTTTGTACCATTAGGAACATCGGTTTTTACAAACCAATCATCAGTTCCAGTGAAACGTCTATTGACATAGAATCCGTTAGGAATCATGCCCATGTGACGAGTGGCATTGATATCATTATTAGCACCACCGGGTTTGCCGGGAGTATTCAGAATGGTATCAGCAGTATTCCATGAATCAACAGGAATATGCAAAGATACAGCACTTGCACCTATGAGGATACCACGATCATCCTTGGTCTTTTGGACGTTGGTGATAGCAGTCTCAAGAGTTGCAATAGCCAATGCACCAGCAGATTCCAGATTGCTCTGGTTTCCGTCAGAAATGGTAGGATGGGCAGCACTAAAGAATGCAACACCATCTCCAATCGTATCGGAAAATCCGTTGGTAAACAGATTAGCAGCTTTGACTTCCTTGGTATTTGCCATTGCACGAGCCAAACCTCTGGCACGTAGTTTTGCAAAGGTGTCATACAAGTTGTCTTCCATTGCTTCTTCTGTAATTGCAAAAGCTAGAGCTACAGTCTCTGCCGTGTAACGGGCAGTATAACTCTCTTGTGCATCATCATAAGTAACAGCAGCCCCTTCAGATTTAACTGGAGCAGTGCCGAAACCTGTAAATAGAACTTCTTCTTCAAAGGCCCGATCAGAATTTTCAACGTCATAAAGTGCTTTATGTTCGTCATCAACCTGACCATATTCCAACCCGAAGACGGCATTTAAGCCGGGAAGAAGTTCTTTGGCAATACTAGCTCTGTTTACAGCCATAGTTTATCTCCTTCCTAGTTATGCCGTTGAAACTGTTGCAGTCGCAAACCGATCCCTGTGCGTGGGCAACCAGACCTCAAGCATTGGATATTGGTCAAGTCCGTCTGTACCTTCATTCGGATCTTTAGCATATCCAATAACTCGCACATTACCTACAATGGTTTCTACACCAGCAGCCGAAGTCTCTACGAAGAACGCAGACTGACCTGTAGTAGTACTACCAGCAGAAGCTGTCGAAACAGTTGCCGTATAATTAAGTACTTTACAAATCTCTCCATGACTACAAGTTGCATTACCTTGAATGTAATACGTCTGATCAGGATCAGTTATGACATGGAACTCAACACTGGTTGCAGCCGTGATAGCTTCACCGGGCCAGTAACGTGACCAAGTTGGCTTACCATCCGTATCTACATAGTTACAACCAACGAATACACCCGAAGGCTTCAAGGTTGCACCAATAGATTCCGAAATCGTACCACTAGCTTCAATACAGATTAAGTCACCAGTATACAGTTTCTTAGGAGCACGAGTTATAGTAGTTGGTGAAATAACAGTTGACATCCCACCAGTATTATAATTCTGCCCCTTCTTACGAGCAGGAAGGAAGCCACGTAGTGCTCTTGTACTAGACATAGTATTCTCCTTCCATTGTTAATAGACTACTCCTGAAAATTAGGAGTACGTCCTTTAAATGTTCTCGATTTACTACTATTGGAAATAGGCATCTGAGAATTGGAATGCCGCATTAATTGTGCATTAACAGCTTCCAACATATCGTTGGCCTTAGTCCTATAGTGTTTTCTTTTGGCCTCTAGCTTTACCGTGGGTATCTTACCCAAAGCAATGTCTCCACGACAGACAACTCCAGCATATCGGCCTTCTTCTCTCACGGTAGAAGTTGCTCCCATTTCAGGTACTTCTTCAGGAGAAACAAACTCCCATCCTTGCTGTTGTTTCTTACCAACTTCTTGGTAATCATCCTGACCATTAAGAAGGATACGTAGCCAACCAAGAGACATATCTTGCTGACGATATCTTTCTTCAACTTCACGAGGTATATAAGTTGCGTTTGGTTCTTCAAAGACGTATTCTGTTTCTTCTCTGGTTTCGTTTTCCCTAGTCTGAGAACTACGTGATTCAATACGTGTCATAATTTCTCCTCCACGTTACAGTTTAATTGCTGTGTATTCGCCATCGGAGTTTTCCACCTTGGCTTTTTCAGCAGCATATTGTTCAAGTGGTATGCCCCAGTTCTGTGCTAACCTTACATCTTCTTTGGTTAGTTTCACTTTCCCCGGAGCTGGAGTGGAACGTGACGCTCCAGCTACCACTTGAGCAGGTTTAGACGGTTGTTCCTGCACCGAACTTTCTTTGACAGCAGTGTTAAACTTGTTTGGAAATGTTTCCCTAATCCTGCTATCAATCTCTTTATAAAATTCTGGATCACTTGGATCAAACCCTTCTTCTTTTAGTTCTGCATCTAATGCAAGTGCGGCTGCTGTCATTACCCTATCTTGTCCGAACCAATCATTATTCTGTGACCATTCGATAGCTCGTGGGTCTGCTGCGCCTTGCGGTTGAGCTGGTTGTTGTGGTTGCTGAACAGGCTGTTGAGGCTGCTGTTCAAACTGAGCCTTAGTAGCACCTAATGATTTTAGATCATTCTGTGCTTCATTTAAAAATTCCTGCGCTTGAAGAATCTTACCTGTATCACCTTCTTCATGTGCAGACTTATAAGCGGCTCTTGCCAACTCCATCTTATCTGTAAGCTGCTTCTCATTTGCATCTAGTTGCAGTTTACTAATGTTAGTAAATTCTTGTTCTCTAGTATTAAGTCTACCAGTTAGTTGCTCGTTCTGTTGTATAAGTTGAGCAATCTGGTCATCTCTATCCTTACGTTGCTTTATTAATTGTCGTATTCTTTTCTGAGCACCTTTAGTTTCGATACCATCTAATTCTTTAGGCTGCTCTGGTTTTGCTTCTTTTTCTTCTGTATCAGAAGGAGCTTCAACTTTTGCTGTATCTTCCTCTACTTCAAATTCTACCTTATTTTCTTCTGCTGGACTTTCAGCTTCCACCTCAGTCCACTCTTCTTTCTCAATCATTTTAATTCCTTTCGCTGCTTACGAAGCATACGTGTTTACGTTCTTATTCTATTATACTACATTAAGTCTAAATGTGCAAGTGTTAAGAACTAGATGTTAGATTAAATGTAGGATCTAAGTCTTTAGGATGTTCTACTGTACATATAACCTGATCATCAAATAATAAGATAAGCCTTACGGACTTATAAAATAGTTTCTGACCAGCGTGTTTAGCATAACATACATAGTCACCTTCCTGACACCACCCTCCAGTTGGGAATCTTGTCTCATCGTAATATGCCAAATCTCCTAAAGATAGAACTTTACCTACCGTTGTGAGATATGCCATATCGTCCTTAGTTGAATCGGGTAGCATAATACCACCCTTTGTTACACCTTTTATACTTACGGGCCTAACTAAAATATGAAAGCCCGGTATCTCTGGTAGAGGACTAGGATCTTTGACCTCATCCTCTGTGATCCACATATCATTCTTGATAGCGTTTCCTAAATGTACCTGTTGCATTTACTCCTCTTCATCGTACATACGTTTTTTAATAATATCAGAGAATATTTGTCTACTCCATTCAATACCTGCTATCTGTCCTACGATTTGTCGATACTGTGCATAACCTTCCACAGTACCTTCACCAAGAACATTCTTCAGTCTATTAAGTTCGTAGTTATATTCTTTGATAACTTCATCCCAAATTTCCATTATTTATTTAGGATATTTCCATGAAGATGGATCTCTCTGGTTTAGCACACCCTTTTGTGGTCTAGCACCAGCACCGCCATCTTTAATAGATTTCTTAGTGGGATCTCCATATGCACCACCATCACCATTAGGTACATGCGTAGGATAACCACCTGTCACTCCCTTAACATCGTTAGGGTAGTGCATTCCTCCATACTTAGGCATCTTCTTCTCCTTTCTGTGTAGCTGCATTTGCAACAACACTATTTACAATATCCATTGTTGTGTGTACACTTTTATCATTTACATCAGCAATTTTTTGCATAACTTCTGCTGTTAATCTACTAGAATCCAAATCTAGTTTTTGTTGACCAAGAGCAATCTTGACCATCATCTCCACTGATTTAATTTGATTCTTTTCTTGTTCTGTAGCAGCCTTAGTAAGAAGATCCAGAGACTTCATAGTTTCCTTACTTGCTCTATCCAGATCTGCTTTCTCCTTACGGAACTGAACATTATGTCCTTCTGTTACAACTTCCTTCATAAGTTTAGCTTCTTCCAGTTGTAACTTCTGTGCATCCAATGCAGCTTCAGCAGCATTCTGTGCAGCTTCCATTTGTATCTTCTGCTGCTCCAGTTGTACTTTCTGCTGTTCCAGAATAACCAGTTGTTGTTCTGGTGACTTGGCTTGACCTGCTGCTTTATTTGCATTCAATATCTGTTGTGCAGCATAGGTCATTACACCTTCAATTGCTTCTGGCTTCTGCTCTGGCATCTGCTCCATAGCCATCTTGGTAATACCATCCATCTGCTCCTGATACTTATGTACCATGTGCTCCTGAATATTAGCTTCCAGTATTGGTCTAACACGTTGCATGGTAGGACTTGCACCATTCATAGGATCTTGCAAGTAAGCCATTTTTATCTTAACATGTGCATCATGGTTCTGACCGGGGAATGCTGCAATGGGCATTCCTTTCACAGCAGCCATGATATCGGATACTGGATCAAGATTTTGTGGTTTTATCTTAGGCGGCAGTATCTCTTCCAAGTTCGGCATATTTGCCGCATTCAATATTGTTCTACTTAATGCTTCCATGTTGAACAAGCCGGGGGGTGATTGCTGTGCCATTTGCATAGCCATCTGTGCAATCATAAGGCGGTGAGCATTAGATGGAATATTAGGATCGCTGACGGGGATAACGTCCACTCTTCCATCAAAGTCAGACTTAAATATACTCCGACTTTCAAACGGCACATCATAGGGATATTCACTTGGTAGATAGTCGTAGTCTATTCTAGCAAGAATCCTAAATTCATCTCTCTGGGATTTATGCAATCGTTTATGGATTGCAGAGAAGAATTTACTGGACGCTTCCAGTAGTGCCATTGTTGTACCTACTGGTCCGTAAGAAGATGCTTCTGATACAATTTGTTCTGTACTGTCTGCAAACTTCTGACCTGCTGTTGAAACAAATCCCAACATCTGGAACAAGGTCGAGGAAGGCTCTTTGTAGGGGAGAGGAACGATAGCCTTTGCCAAGTCCACACCTGTAGATTCAACTTCTTTAAACTCACCGGGGCTGATAGGATCATTGTCACCAACTACTCTAACACCTTTCGCCTTGAACCCACCCGGCAGGTTCGCAAATTGACCTGCATCAATAAGACTTCTCATTGCTGCTGTAGCACTCATGGTAAGATTACCAAGGAAGTGCATTAGGCCAAATCCGTAGAAACCAAATCCCGGTACAAACCGATAATGTACAAAGTGATTTATCTTTTCCTTATTTGTATCGTCAGGCTTATAGTTTCTACGAACACATAAAACTTTTCTTGATTGTTCTTCTACTGTTACAATATAGGGAAGTGCTATTCCCTTTTCTTTATTTGGTTCATCTATTTCCAGATAACAATGCTGTTCCAGTAATACATACTGTGGATCTGAATCCTGTGTTGGAGAGAATCCTAGAATTGTATCCATCTTGGATGCAAATGCACTAGGTTCAGGATTAGATGCTTCTGGTAAATCTGTATCTGAATATATTCCTGAACGAATATCTTTTGCCAGATCAATGGGACTACGGTAAATTACATGTGTATACCTGTCAGCTTTGGAAAGATTACTGGAATAATAAGATACGTAAAACTGGTCAATAGGAACAAATTCTGACACTGGTCGTTTAAGATTTGCATCGTAGTATACTTTCTTAAATGCGGAGCCTATTAATGGAAGATGGAAAAGCATCTTCTCAAATTCATCAAAGTACTCTGGCATCTGCTCTGTGAGCTGATAATTCATAAAGTTCTTGACACGATTAGATTGCATCTCACGTTCTGGAGTGGACTTGCCAAGTATCTGTGTCTTGATCGGACCTGCCGATGGGAACAATTCCTGTGATGCTTTACTCTGGAACTTAACGGCTGACTCTACGAGTAATGGATGTACTGCTGTACATGCACCATCAAATGGTTCAGAAGATTCCTGTATCTTTAGACCTAGTAGGTCAAAGCCACGTTCAAACATAGACTCCCATTCCTGCCGGGAGTTCTTGTCTGCATCGTAGTTGTTATATACATCCTCTGCTATTTCTTCCAGAACATTATCATCCAGATCTTCTGCAAGATTAGCATACCATTCCTTTACAGGAGCTTCTGCTTCCATAACAACAGTCTTGGTAAAGTCTACTGTTACACCACCATCTGGATCTACTTCAAATGTAGCTTCCTGTTCCTCACTTACAGGAGCAGCATCCATAGGAATTACATTTGCAACTTCCTGTGGTATCTGATCGTATGGATTTCTTTCTGTAGCCATAAATTTCCCCTAATTAGTTCTACCCATTACTTACATTATACACCTAACTACGCCAGTACGCAACCCTTTTCTTTCTTGGCTTATCATCTTCCCAATCTGGATCTTCAGGATGCGTAAGATGCCACGACTCTCGCATGAAATGTACAGCCATAGTCAGGGCATCTACCTGATCATCGTGAGCAGCATTTGGGAACTGTATCAGTTCTTCCAAGAGATCATCAGCCCACTTCTTATGTCTGGGTATCCAAACCTTTCCTGCTTCCAGTAGTGGAGAGGCTGCATATACACGGCTAACCTTATCCCTATCTGGCAGATATTCTCTTACTGGTAGTCCACTTCTACGCATATCCTGTAGTAGCGACTGACCACTTGCCTTCTTCTCTATGATACAGACATCAGGTTTGAAATCATTGTACAATACCTGTGATATCCTACGTAATTCAGGATATTCAAATCTTCCCTTCATATTACCCAGTAATATCAGGTTAGATACGTAGGCTTCTGCTCCATCTTCATCCTGATCGTACATGGAGAATATACCCCATGTCTGAATTACACTGTAATCTGCTGTGGTTTTCGTGGAGAAAGCCGTATCATATGTCTGTAGGATAAAATCACACGTAGGAGGCTCATTATAATCCCACCATTTTATCCATTTCTTCTTTATAAGCCCACCTTCCTCTGGAGTAGGATTCTGCATGTACAATGCATTCCAGTATCGTGCTCCATTGGAGGCTCTAATCTCATTCTCATCTATCTGTAGTACTTCATCTGGCTTCCATTCTGGAAAGTAGGACGATCCCACAGGTAAATCTAATAATTCTGCTGCTTCATCATCTAGCCATGCAGGTATTCGTATAACTTCCCACGGAATAGTTTCATATTTGCTCATATCCTCTTCTTGCTTTAGAAGCCATCCACATAAATCATCAAAATGATATCTTGTATTGATAATTAATATAGAACCATTGGGCATTAAACGAGTTCGTAGACCAGCAGGATACCATTCCTTGACATATCTACGGCCAGCTTCAGAATATGAATCCTCTTCGGACATCACATCGTCCAATATCGCTATATTAGCCCCTCGTCCTGCAATCTGGCTACGTACCCCGGCTGCGTAGTACGTTCCACCTTGGTTTGTTTTCCACTTCCCTGCTGCTCTAACGTCTGTTCGCAGAGAAACTCCTTTAAAAATATTCTGAAACTCTTCCGAATTGACAACATCACGAACAGAACGGCCAAAATCACTAGAAAGTTGATCAGAGTGAGACACAGTAAGAATTTCATGTTGTGGATTTCTCCCTATGTACCATGCTGGAAACAATTTGGAACAAATAACAGACTTGGAACTACGTGGTGGTAGAAACACCATCAGTCTTTTTAGTTCTCCAGACTCTAATTGTTTTAATTTATTAGATATTAGCTCAATATGTCGTCCCATCTTCCAATCGGAAACAAGAATTGGAGCCATTAGTCGAACAAATGTTAGGAAATCAGTCTGAGTACTCTGTAGTATACTTAGATTTAACAGGTTATTAAGATCTAAGTATGAAGATAATTGTTGTTCTTGTTGTATTTCCATTAAGTCCCTGTAGTAACTATGTACTTTATCTCTTAATTAGCTTTATAAGTCTAATTATACACTATATACTCTCTATGCACAAGTAATTTTTTTAGTAGCTCGGAAGTTATTGATAATATGGACTAATTATTAGCCCGTAAATTTTGGTAAATATGTGAGAGTATCATTATATATATATGTATGCACATGCGTTCTTGCGGGTGGGGGTATGTGAAGACTTTCAAAGTCTTGACAAGTCTTGAAAAACAGATACCTTTGCTGGAAAAACAACTACTACTTAGTAGTTGGACGAAATAAAAAACTACTACTTAGCTTTCTTTGAAAGCAGTAGTTTTTTATAATAGATTTTGGAGTTGACGATGTAGATTGTGGAGATCATCGAAGATGGCTCTGTTCAGTCTCTTCAGAGACTTTAAGGCTGCTGCCAACTACTTAGTTAAGTAGTTGAACTAGCTAATAAATACTTGGTAGGGAGTTCTTACGAACTACCAAGTAGTTTATTAGAATTAGGATGAAGTTGACGATTTGGAAGCTGTCGAATGATGAGCTTTGTGGTGAATACATATGAGTGCGGCCATTGCTAGCCTCTAAGCGTAGCATGTCAGCTAACGCCAGCCTATGATGTAAGGTTCAGATTCTGGATTAGTCGGTAGGTTGGTTCACCACAAAGCTCATTATTCACAAAACTAATAATATTCTTTAGTAGAGTATCTTGCGATACTAAAGAATAATTATTAGAAATAGGAGGTGCCGATAAGATGAACTCTGTGGATGATATCCAGAAAGTTATCCTCGAACATTCGTTCGATTTGGAAACAACTGGAAAGAGGGCTTTGAAGGATGCTTTTGTTCTTGCTTTGGCTATGAAAGCTCTCAAGAATATACCTGTCATATCAGAAGAAGATGTGGCACAAACCTAATAATATTCTTTAGTAGAGTATCTTGCGATACTAAAGAATAATTATTAGAAATAAGGAGATTGTCCAATGGGTTAAGGTTATGTCCGAAGAAGCGTCAGTGGCTACTCTCTTGAGTCATAGACTATGGGGCAAAGCAAGTGAGAGAGAGGCGGCAGGGAGAAGATAAATCGTCAATCCCTGCCGTAGGAAAGAGGAGCAGCTATGCTCTTGAAATAGTTTGGCGTATCTTTTTCAACTCAAATCCGAAGGGAAATATCATGTCTTTTGTAATGCAAGCCTTTGTTGACGGTGAATGGAAAACCATTAATCGTGGTAAGACCCAGTTCCAGAGAACTTGGGACAAGATCAAAGCAGAGTTGCCTGTGAGAGTTAAGCACTCTAACGGCTCTTTCAAAGTCACCTCTAATGGTGACAAGTTGGAAGGAACAGGCGAAGCCTTGTCCTTTGTGGCAAGGTAATCTTGCAAACTAATAATACCCTGTAGTAGAGTATCTTACGATACTACAGGGTAATTATTAGAAAGTTGTCTTTGATGAGCCACATTGAATGTGGTTCATTTAAGCTAACTTATCTTGAGTGAGCTTAGTGGTGGATACATGTGAAGCAATTAGAAATAATTGCTGTTAAATCTAAGTGTGGTTTGTCAGCCAACACCAAGATCTTTGACAAGTCTTGGTCCACCACTAAGCTCATTCATAACTTGTCTTGAAAGGAGAAGAACTATGTCAAAGAGAAAGTCTGAAAGGCAGTTGCAAAGGTTCTTGGATTGGTGCAATGCCAACCCACAAAGTACAAGTCAAGAGTGGGTCAAGAACTTTAAAAGAATGGGCTGGACAGCTATGAGTGATTTCGGTTTCTGGACAGGGAAGAATCGAGATCATCAGGCTTCAAAGAAGTTTGGTTTTGTTTTGGACAATCCTGGCAGGGAATTTCCTAAAGACTTGTAAGTCTTAATTGTCTAATAATGCCCTATAGTAGAGTATCTTACGATACTATAGGGTATTATTAGAAACTTATCTTGAAAGGAGTTTGTTGATGGCTAAAGTAGTTGTAGATGGCTGGCTTGGGAACTGGGATGGTTTTCAAGACTTTGTAGTGGAAGGCAAAAGCCTTAAGGATTGTGCTTCCAAGTTGGTTGAACAAACCGAAGGTTTCTGTGCTGGTGCTCATCTCCAAGCCTTTAATGAAGATGGAGAAGATGTTAGTGCAGTGTTTTCCAGTATGATAAACCTCATAGATAAGGAGTAATGCTATGGTATTACCTCAAGATATGGATATCCCTGCAATGAGAAGGGATATCAAAGATGTTAATAACATTCGATGGCTGTTACGAAATCTCCCTATCCAAAATAGGGAACATCCTTTATTCAAAGAGACTATGAAGTCTTTGATGAAGATGTGTATTGATCGAACCTTCAACAAAAAGGAGTAGAACTATGAACAAAGGCATAGTAGGTGGTGGATTTCTGTTATTCGCAACAGCGTTTACCTTCTTGATCTTTGGACTATGTGTCGGCTACTATTACGGCATGGCATTAAACGCAATGTAAAGGATTAGTACCAAAATGCAAACAGCAGAAGAATTTCTAAAGTGGTTTATTGATGTAGAAAGCAAAGATATAGACTTAGAAGAAGTGAAGAAGAATATCTTTGCTTTACCAAAGAAAGAGCAGGATGCTCTACGTTCTGCACTAAATAAATCTTAAACTTGACAACCTATTAAGTATCCTGTAGTAGATTACTTAAGATACTACAGGATGCTTAATAGAAATAGGAGAAAGCTATGTTTGATAGTGCATTTGAGAAGTTATCGTGGCAAGACAAAGAAGAACTACAAAGTAGGATAGCCTTTGTTATCAGCACCAACACTGATGAGTGTACTACTGATGCGGATATTCGCTTCTTTGAAACTCAAATCTTCTTGGAAGAGAAAGGATTAATCTAATGCAAGTCAAAGAATACGTGAGGCATTGTGAAGATATCGGTATGTTTTCCACCGATAGACCTATCAATGATGTTGGAGATACAGAAGGATCTTGTCTACATAGAACTCCTTATTGCGATGAAAAGTGCTACAACGTCAAGCTCTATAAGATGTATCCTAACATGGCTGTCAAAGATGTCCGAAGTGAGGAGATATGGCAGAAGATAAAGCCTTTGCAAGTCAAAGAACTCTTGGCGAGAAAGCGTAAGCAAACCAAGAGAGTGAGGCATTGCACCAGAGGTGAGCCAATCAAAGAAGTCTCTGACATTTGGAAGATCAAAGCAGAGGCAGAAGCTACGCCAGAAACTACATGGTGGATACCTACAAGAGCTTGGCAAGATCCAACTCTTAACTTCTTGATAAGAACAGAGTTATTCCCTATCAAGAACTTAGCGATTAATGCCAGCGTTGACCCATCAAATAGCGTAGAAGAATGGGATATGCTGGAAAGTCAGGGCTGGAATATCATGTTCTTTGGTGATGATAGTCTTGACAAAAGCCCTGCTTCTGGTAAAAGAATGTTTGATTGTCCAAAGACAAAGCAAGGCTTGAAAGGACATTGTGGTATATGCAAAGCTGGTTGCTTCAGTCAGACTACCATAGGTAGACAACAGATTGTCAAATTGTACGAACATTAGGAGAGTATACTATGAAGAAGTACATCCATGTTAACCAACATAACATCAAGAGTAACCGCAAGTATGGAGAAAATAAGCCTGTCTTTACAGTCAAGACTTACAAGTCTAATGACTATGGGCATGAGGTATATATTGACGGCCCATGTACCATAGTGTATAGTCCTTTAAAGCCTTTGTCTTGCGGTGCTCATGTCTGGATACAGACAGAGGCAGAGGTACATATCAAAGAAGAAAGGGAGCTGGATATCGGCACCATCGTTGATGTAACATCTAAAAGATAAGGAGTAACTAAATGACAGAAGAAGAGTATCAAGAATATGTTTGCCAGTTGGCAAGAGAGCATGGCTCAATGCACTCTACCTTGCAATGGCTGGAGAAGTATACCAATCTTGACAAGATATCTTTAGACATAGTGAAAGGAACTTTGGAGAATGTCACATCCAGTTAATGATATCATCTACGATAACATGGAAGATCGTTATCAAGAACTCTATGCTATGTATATAGAGAAAGGTTATCCTCCTTACATAGCAGAAGATAGGGCATTGATTGATGTCCGTGAGGAGTTTGAAATCTGTCAACCTAATTAACCATATGTAGTGAAGTTCTTACGAACTACATATGGTTTAATTAGTACTAACAAAACTGAAAGGAAATATTGAGATGAATTTTGTATTTCGTTTGCGTAAACGTGATCGCTACTTTGGCACACGTAAAACCAAGGATGGCCGTAGGTTTGACCTTGGTAAGTTGTATCTCCACGTTGCAAAGGCTCCACATTTCTGGAATATTAAGGGAATAGTGGATGTGCGTGGCCGTACTTTTGTGATATAATAATTAAGTGGGGGTGAAATTCCCCCACCATTTTTGGAGAGGACCATGAAGAAGAATGGCAAAGCTAAAGTTATACGCAAGAAAGATTGCAAAGACCTTGCTGAACTTGAACAAAATTATGCTGGATTATGGAGAGCATTGGGATGGAAGGTAACAAAGAAGAAGAACTCCTTTATCTTGAGAAGCCAGTGCCATACCTATATGATAGGAGCTGGTGATGCAATATAAAACCCATGCAGATATAGACCCACTGACAGCAAGTTATCTTTGCACAGTGGCTAATGTAGGAAGTATCTATGAGCTTGACATAGATGTTATTAACGAGTATCTTTTTGAGATGCACAGATATCATACAGTAAACAACCAGAAGGACGTAGCATAATGTTTGACTATCAAATGTTTGACCATGACAAGATTGATTTTGAAGTAGAAAAGTTTAGTCTTGATTCTTATGATGGCTATGCCGTGAACAGTGACATAGGTGTAGGTTTAAGACGTAAAGATAATAAGAGAGCACTTGCCATAGTCTCTGATGCCTATGAGCCAGTGCAATACAAAGACATAGTAACTGGTGTGCAAGAAGCTATAGGTCTATCCGATATGGACTTAACCGATGCCACATATGAGACTAATGTCTATGACAATGGAGCAAGGCTTGAGCTACGTGCCAAGTTCCCTGCCCATGAGATACAGATAGACAAAGGAGACACAGTTATACCTGAGTTTGTCTTTCGGACTTCCCATAATAGAACATGGGCCAACAATGGTATGATGGGATTGTGGAGAGGCTTCTGCTACAACACATTAGTATCAGGAGATAAGCTGGCCTATGTCTATGGTAGGCACACCAAGAACTTCAACGTGCTAGGCTTTGCCTCAAAGATAGAGAAGGCTTCTGAATACATAGCTGGTGGTGGACTGAAACAGATGAGGA